>ULOT01005206.1_pt1 | contig 18499 bp, 15 predicted proteins | sample 1952811 | NCBI WGS metagenome assembly ULOT01 (sample SAMEA4835609, study PRJEB28245) | human gut metagenome | biome: gut microbiome; material: fecal sample | place: Denmark | collected 2008
TTTTTTTGAATTATGCAAGGTATAAACGCGGAGCCGCTTACCCTTCAAGAACCTCTAGCAAGTAAAAAAGAAAGAACCTTTGGCCAGATGTAAGAGCATGAACACTACACCTACTTAATGGAGAAGTGACAAAGCTCTTTCACAAACCAAAGGTAGAAAGGCGCAGCTACCATCGTACCCCCTAGTCTGCCTTTCGTTGGAGCAGGTGCTGTCACTCCAAAACTTTCTTTTATGCAGTTGGCATTTCTGCGCAATCTCATTCATTGCGAATATCCAACTGCCATGCAAAACATTGGCGGTAAAAATGAGAACGTAGCTATGACCCTCTCCCTCAATCCAATGTTCGCAATTGCAAAGTTATATTTTTCCATTGAAATCCCAACACATTGAAGCGTTAATCTTTTGTAATATTTGAATATTCCTTTTGGACTATATCAATTTATCTCTACATTTAAAAGAAAAACACCATCGACATTAAGCTATAGTGGAACTATCGAACAGGAATCATCCCTTGTTATAATGGCCGATGGTATCGTACTTTACAGTAATGAGAAGTTAAGTAGAATGATCTACCAAAAAATATACGTGACCCTCTACGTCATATTTAAACCGATGCCTTGCATCCAGTCTCATGCTAGCTTCAATGGACGATTTTGTCGAATTTGGGAAAAACACCTTCACTTGCTGATATATTTCCATAAGCGACAATGGCTTACCGGCCAGAGACAACACCTCATAAATTTTGTCTACCATCGTCCCCCAATAGATATGCTCCCAAGATGCCAACCCATAGTAGCCTGACAGTCCAATGGATTTCACTTCCTTCATTTTAAGCAAATAAACGCGGATGGTATTAACCGTAAGATGACGATAAGTAGGACACCTTCTTAGAAAAATGTCTCTAATTTCCTCCGCTCTCATTGGTTTGCCTCTTTCTTTCAGTATATCCAGTAGCTCATAAGTAACGGAGATTTTGTTTCTTTCAGCCACAAAACCACCTTCACTATCCACTTCCAAACCAAAGATATCCAACATCAGATAAGTAAAGAAAGAAATGAAATGCTCCTTACCACCTAATTTCTGAATATCCAGCTCCTTTAAAAACATACTAGCCTGATAATGCTCATCCTTGAAACGAATGGTAGCCAACAGTTCTTTCATCTTCTCAACCAGCTTGGCTATTTCTTTTGTATCAAACAGACATGCATTAACCAATATAAATCTATCTTGATAATTGTACTTTCGAAACTGCTTATTTAAAGGATAGCAAGAATTTCTCAAAAATATCAGTTCCATCAGCCCAATGACATCCTGCAAATGCTCTTTTTCCAAGATATTCTTACAAATAGGCGAGTAGAATCCAATAAACGGCATTTCATACAAAAAGTCGTAATATTTCCAATGCCCATCCTGTGTAATTGGTTCAGTATTCTCCCCTATTGGGAAAGAAAGATACTTCTTAAGTTTATATGATTTTATATTGTAGGCTTTCATCAACTCCTGAAGAGTTCTTCTTTCTGTCCCGATTCCTCTATATTCTAAGAAAAAACACCTTCTTTCATTAAACATTCCACTATCCAGATAATCCGTAAAAAGAGTGAACATCGGATAATAACCATTTGCCCGATGAAAATCAATCACAAAGGATACCTTTTTATCCGTCATGAATGGAAACAATCCTATTGTGCATAAACAGGTATGTTCAAAGTCTATGGATGTATATGCCTCTACAAGAAAATCAAGCAAAGACAACGGATAATGATCGTTCAAGGAATGTTTAAGTTTATATTCAATGCCAAAACGATCAAATTTATCAAAGCTATGATATGTCCATGATTGGAACATGTCAACTTCATATGTCAATCTATCTTCCACAAAAGGAAATATCTGGACATCATCTATCACCTTAAAGTTCTTTTTAAAGACAGCATAATGCAATTCCAACAAGAACCTGTTCTTATTAGAAAGACGAGAATAAAGTAACGTTCCCAATGCATCTTTACCCACCTTATGCATATAATGCTTAGCATTATCATGAACATAAAGACTAAACTCGTTATGAATATCATGCATCAAATATTCCAGACAAAGTAAGAAAACATATAGGCATGAAGCTGCCCTAGGATAATTATCCACCATCGACATTAAGTGAGATCCCTTCATACAAATGAACTTCAGTATATCTAACGAAGAAGGGAATATTGCCTGAAATTCCTTGCTATCTCCAGCATTCTCACATAAATGAGCATAACAGATGACCATCTTTTGCATGATTTCATCACCACAAAATTGCTTTACCTCCAAAAGAGGATCTTGAGAATTAATCGTAGCAAAAACATGCTCCACATCATTGATAACCTTCAATCCTATCCCTGGTATTGCCCACAACTTTTTTATCCCCATAGCCTGAAGGTCTCCAACAGTGAACAGTGAAAGAGCCCACAGTTTGTTGTAAGTAAACGTTGTTATCAGCTTATCGCCTAATAATCTGTATATCGATGTATCAATAGTATACATAATTCATTTTTATATTTCATTGTTCTTGAATTTCTTGACATAAAAACCATCAAAGAAACTCACATAGTTAACAGTAAAAGTTCCATATAAAAACAGCTTACTCTTTCTTGTCAAACGTAGAATACATAGCTACCTGAAACACGTTCCTCACTTCAGAATTATCTGACTTAAGCCAAATACCATCCTTGCTAGCCACATAAACAGCCAACACCATAAGAAGAAAAGAGTACAAGCAGTTAAGCCCAACCTGAGCAGATGTCAAAGCAGCACCAACCCAGAGCAAAGGGATTACCAGAACATTTCGCCTGTTTAACCATTCATTGAAAATATAGCTATTCATTATTATAAGTTTAAGCACTTTTATACAAAGGTACAAAAGTATTAAAAATATAATAGAATACCAACTTTTCGTTAGGAATTTTACTGATAATTCCTCAAAATACATGAAAATGAGGCCACTTCTTTAAAAGAAATCTATTTCAGTACCCCCTTAAAAAGTATCTCTAAGAAAAAAGCACGTTGAACTGTCCACAAGTCTTTAGCACGTAGGCAGTTCAAATTAATCCTTGTTGTAGTGGACAATGGTCTCGTACATTTTATATCTTACTGGACGGAAAAATTTAATTAGTGCCTTAATCCTTGTTGTAGTGGAAGATGGTCTCGTACGACAATTCATGCACGTAGTCTACTTGACCCCAAACTTGTCTTAATCCTTGTTGTAATGGAAGATGGTCTCGTACCCATTTTTACAGTTCATGGATCCAGTTCCAGATGTCTTAATCCTTGTTGTAATGGAAGATGGTCTCGTACTCGATGCAGAGACTCGCAACGTATTGGAACTCTTTGTCTTAATCCTTGTTGTAATGGAAGATGGTCTCGTACACAAAATCTCTCCTTGGCATCATTAAGAAGTAGTGTGTCTTAATCCTTGTTGTAATGGAAGATGGTCTCGTACTTTAGCACTCCGTCAAGTTTCAATGGGTGCTGCAGCGTCTTAATCCTTGTTGTAATGGAAGATGGTCTCGTACGCTATGAATCCTCAAATCCAGAATAAATTTTATGATAGTCTTAATCCTTGTTGTAATGGAAGATGGTCTCGTACGGGCTGCAGCCATTCAGGCTGCATTGAACGGCAAAGCGTCTTAATCCTTGTTGTAATGGAAGATGGTCTCGTACTTTATGGCGGTGAAAGCCGGCAAAAAGAGTTTACCAAGTGTCTTAATCCTTGTTGTAATGGAAGATGGACCTGTACTCGACCTTATAAGACTATACTGATTATCAGCAAGTTAAAGAACTTTGCTAAACAAATATTGACTTTTCTTAACCGAAAATTAACTATTCCTTAGCGGGTGCAAAGGTACGACTTTTTTCTGAGATATGCAAGCCAATTATTCTTAAATATTTAGGCCTTTTAGACCTCACTATTTAGTTCTGTTAACAACAAATCAAAGAGTTAACCCAAAAAGCACTCTTCAGCATAAAAGTAAACTACACCATCACAATATCATAAACCAACAAATCAAACTACAAAAAACTATTCCTCACATATATAATAAGGTATTATATGCACCCTAAACAACAAAAAACAGGAAAATTGAGCCAGTGAAATATCATTTCACGATGTTCCCCTACCTTTGCACCCAGAAAAACCAAAGCCGCTATGGTTAAGTTGTTAGCGACACAGTTGTATCCATTCATAAAAATGGCATAAAACAAAAGAAAGTAGCAAAAAAAGGGAAAATTGAGTGAGTGAAATACCATTTCAAACTCCCACTGTACTTTTGCAAACGAAAACAGGAACAAGAAGTTAAACCCATTAAAATTAAAGAATATGAATTACGAATATCGCTACCTCATGGAATACCTCCCAAAGAGATACTCCGCTACAATGAAACAAGAGAATGACAGAGAAGTCATCTACGACTTCAAAAACGGCTACTGCAGCCTTAGCTTGATGAACACAATCGTAGAATGCATCAAGGAAATAAAAAACGAAACAGGTGGCAACAACTGGAGAGTATGCTTCATACCAGCATCCACCCACCACAAGACAGCTTGCCGCTACCAAAAGCTCGCAACCTTCATCGAGAAGGAAACAGGAATTGCCTGCGACTACCATACCATCCTGCCAATCCAGGACCAGGAATCAGGCCACATCACAGGTAAGAAGACAAACCCGGCAGAGAACTTCAACATCAAGACAAGCGACGTTGCCGGCAAGAACATCATCCTCATAGATGACGTCATCACAAGAGGCATGACATACGTGCACACAACCAACAAACTCATCAACAATGGTGCCAACATGGTAAAGGGACTCTTCCTCGCCAAAACAATCAATCCTGACTGGGTAAGACATTCAGCATAGCCCTTCAGAGAGAACAAGAGAATAAACGTTAAAACATATAAAGATCATGACAAAAGAACTCAAAATGAACGCCATCCCATTGACAGAGGATGCTGCATCAACAGTACAGGCTACCAATAACCTGGAGTACGTAAACCTCATGGAATATCTCCCTTTGAGATTGCCAGCAACGGAAGAGGAAGAGAGAATTCGCAAGATAGTCCATGACTTCAAGAACGGCAAGTGCTCACCGGAACTGAAGAATAAGTTCACCGATGCAATCAAGCAACTCAAGGAAGAACGCAAGGACGTGAAGCTGAGAGTCTGTTTCATGCCGGCCATCACAGCAGACAAGACAGCCCTCCGCTACTCACAACTGGCAACTGCCATCGAGACAGGAACAGGCATACCAAGTGACTACCACACCATCCTGCCAAAACGAGCAACAGAACTCATGCCTACCGGAAAATCAGATCCAGCAGAGGACTTCCTCTTCAACAAGGAGCAAATCGAGGGAAAAGACATCATCCTGATAGGTGACATCATCACCACGGGAACAAACTTCACCAAGACAAGTCTAAAGCTTGCAGAACTTGGAGCAAAATCAGTCATCGGCCTGTTCTTGGCAAAGACCATCATTACAAAGTAACAAAAAATTAAATCAAAAATACAATCAAAATGAAAAATTATCAATATCTCAAAGAATATCTCCCAGTGAGATACCAGGCAAATGCCCAGCAGTTGGCAGACCGTCAGACTTGCTATAACTTCAAAGACGGCTACCTCAACGACGAAGTTAAGAGTGGATTCCTGAACAAGATCCAGGAAATAACAAATGGCGAGAAAACAGGTTGGAGTATCTGCTTCATCCCTGCATCCACCAAGAGTAAGACCCAGGCACGCTACAAAAAGCTTGCAGAAGCAATCCAGGCAGCCGGCTACAAGGTAGCAATCAATGCCATCTACAATGAGCACGACCATGAAGCTGGTCACCTCACAGGAAAAACCGGCAACCCAATCGAAGGCTTCGGCTTCAACGCCAGTGACATCGCAGGAAAGAAAATCATCGTCATTGACGACATCATCACAAGAGGAAGAACCTTCCAAATGGTTGCAGAAAAGCTGGAAACCATGGGGGCAGTAAGCGTAACAGGATTGTTCCTGGCAAAGACCTTCAACCCAGATTACCATCTTTACTATGATCCGACGGACGATTACGATTCGGAAGACTACTACGATCCATCAGACTACTACGAGGAGGAAGAGACATATGACAACTACAACGGTTCATACGCCCAAGACGTAGAAGGCTGGAGCGACCAGGACATAGACGACGTTTTCGACGGCGATCCTGATGCCTATTGGAACATCGACTAGTACAAACAGAACGTGCAGCTGCATAACAGAAATAATAAAAAAGAAATAGAACATAAAGAAATATGGCACTCAATACAGAACTCATTTTGACATTGAAAAACCTCAAAGGGTGTGGAAACAAAACCGTTCTCTCCATAGCCGAGTTTGCTCCATCCCAAGTGCAAACCATCGAGGACCTATGCCACTTCTGGCCAACACTTAAGGGCAAGAAGTTCGAAAAGTACTCTGCCACCGATCTCCAGGAAGCCAACAGAAAGGCACTGACCATCATCAACGATGCAGAGAGAGAAGGTGTAGGCATCATCTCCTATTACGAAGAAGCCTTCCCTCAAATCCTGCGTGAGACCATCAATGAAGAGGGCAATGCTGACGCTCCATTGATTCTGTTCTACAGAGGCAACATCAAAGTTCTCCAAATGCCGGGCATCGCCATCATCGGTACAAGAGAACCGACAGAAGCAGGAACCCAGGCAGGAATCTACTTCGCAGAAAAGTTCGCAGAACAGGGTTTCAACATCGTATCAGGTCTTGCCATAGGATGTGACACTACCGGTCACCAGGGAGCATTGAACGTGAAGGGAACCACCACGGCATTCCTAGCCAACGGCTTGGATTGGGAATCCATCTACCCTAAAGAGAACCTGGAACTGGCCAAGAACATAGTGGAAAGCGGAGGGCTGCTGCTTTCCGAGTACCCGGTAGGACAAAGAGGCAACCGCTATACCCTGGTGGAGCGTGACAGACTGCAGGCAGGACTCTCATACGCTACCATCGTCATCCAGACAGGTCTTAGAGGAGGAACCATGCATGCCGTAAATGCCACCCTCAAAGCCCGAAAGCCCCTCTTCATGATCAAATACAAGAACATGGATGGACAGGTAAGCGGAAAAGCAGAAGGCAACAAGAAGTTCCTGGAAGATGGAAAAGCACACGCCCTGACATCAGGTTCATTCGAAGATGCCCTTGCCGTCATCAGAGAATCAGTAGAGAAGATCAACAAACCCAAAATCAAGGATTCATTATTCTAGCATATGATAAAAGGAGTGATTTTTGATCTGGACTTGACCCTTGTAGATACCACAATACTGGAAAATGCCAGAAAGATGAGAAACTGGCACGAGGCATATGGACTAATCCCATATACCTCCATATATGCAGGAATCCAAGAAGTCCTAGACAAGATAAAAGCACAAGGAATCAAGATGGCAATAGTCAGCACCTCACCTCGTCCCTATGTGGAAAGAATCGTTAGCCATTATCAGATTCCAGCAAGATTCATCGTTGGCTACCATGACGCCCATCCCATCAAACCTCATCCAGCCCCTATGCTAAAGGCATTGGAGCTGATGAATGAGAAAGCGGAAGATGTTCTGAGCTTTGGAGATAGGGCAATAGACATGATTGCAGCTAAAAAAGCAGGCATAAAAGCCATTGCATGCCTTTGGGGAACTAAGGAAAAAAGTATGCTGCTTGGCACCGCATACGACCAAGCAATTAGTTCTCCACTGGAGATTCTCCCATACCTGCAATGAAGATCGCAGAGACATTGAGTATGGTATGATATCCTCTCATCAGGTTCCACTAGACATCCACATTTCTAATGGAACCTTTTTAAATCACTTACACCCACCAAATACAAAATTAGAGTAAGTGAAATACAATTCACTATTTTGCAATACCTTTGTGATCATAGCGCTCTTTTACACTTTTACGTGCCCCCTATTATAAAAAAGAGATTACTTGATACCAATATAGAACAAACTGATTCTATTTGTAGGTAATGAGTCTCTGCCCGGTCTCCCATCCACCTTTACGGTTGAACATGTCCGGTTCATACCATTTGTTGAAAATCACATAGTCACGCTTTGGCTGACGGACTATTACAGCGTTGAACTGTACATTGGTATGGGTCTTTCTCCCCCGGAACGGAATATACTGTCCCTGGTAGGAATGAAGCCCGGACACAAAGGTTCCACCGCTATTCTGGTCAATGCCCACACTTGTAATGATGATGGTGTTGGGCACATACGTCTTCCCATCGAAGCAGGAACCATAGTAGTTCCTGCAGAATATTTCCAATACATACTTGCAGTCTGCTGCCGAGAGCTGCGCCTTGCATATCCCCACATACAGGATAGCAAGAAGAAACAAAATTATCTTCTTCATATTTAAGATGTGTTAGTTATTCATTCTATTGATATCAAACAGTCACAAAATTGCGTACAACATCTACCGTGTTCATATTCAGCAGAGCAGCAGCCTTGGATTGAGTGATGATACCGCTTGCCAATGCTCTGTAAACCCTACTCTCTAACTTTGTGACCTTCTCCTTGGTAATGGAGCCTGGTTCTGATTTCTTCGTGGAATCAGCACTGCCAAGGTTCTTGCAATAATCGGAATAGTGATTTGAAGAAACAACACCGAGATATCTTGCCTTAGACATCAGAGCATCCACTGAAATGCCATACTCACTCTGTAGATATTTCAGCTCCATCAAGGCTATCTCATGACGTTTTTCACCTATTACAGAGAGGAAAACATCATGTGGAAGAAGCATTTCGTTGGCGAAGACGCTGCAAAAACGCTCTTTCTTTTTGTTATCGATACTCTCATCAAAGTAAAGAATGGCATGCGCCAATTCCTTAAGGGCAGCAAAACGAAAGTTTTCTGTATCCATGTTGCTGTTGATGGCAATCACCGGAATGGTGTCATCCAGAATAGCATGTTGGCTTATGAATGGATCAAGAGCATCAATTTCTGCTGTGATTACGCCATTTGATTCCAAGAGATTTATCACATTGGTGATAGCTGCACTACCAATTTTCCATACCTCACGAAGTATGGATGCAGCCTGGTAGATATCAGAAAGTGTCTTTACCGGCTGTTCTGCAGGAATAGAATTGAACGAATGTTCTCTCCCACAGATATTTTCTATCTCACCAGTTCGTTCTATTGTATTTTCAATGATACTGATGATAGTCATTTCTTCCCTCTTGCTCAATCCCTGCAGCTTACCATAGCGTATGTTTTTAGGAGAAGAGCTTTTGTAGTTGAAAAGATAATCCGGGTTTATCTCCAGGGCATCGCACAGGGCTATCACTATGCCACTTTTAGGCAGCATCACTCCTTTTTCATACTTGAATAGAGTTTGCCTGGTGATAATGTTGCCCATCATATCACATAGCTGCTGCATAGACAATCCTCGCATTAATCGAGCGTTATGCAATCTTTCTGCAAAGCTTTTCTTTAAGTCCATTATATTATTATTTTGGAATAGTTACCTTTTGGCAAGAAGATTCTTACTAAGAGCCTTCTAACTTATTAGTTACTAATATTTGTTCCATAATCTTCCCCTTTTAAACGTTTAAAACGTCTTTTTGAATATACAAAGATACATGATCCCCCTCACATCGCCAAACTTCTTGCATTATTTTAACGCAAACGATACGTAAACACTTAGAACAACAAGCTTGCTTGATTGTTATGCAGAGGACAACTAGAAGACCAGGAAGGCAATGAACTTGATTTCCTCCTTAATAGCATTCCATTCCCATATAGTAGATCATTTCAGATGGATTGTCTGTGCTTTCCCCGTAATATCAATTACCACAGCAATCCCCCCATCACGAATCTCCACCTTCTCATATTTGGCATCAACTATCACCTTGCCTTTTACTGTCATAACACCCCAATGTCTGGGAATCTGTTCAAAGGCGCAATAGGCACCGACAGGTTGCGCTATACTATAATAGAGAGGTGGCACGATAACTTTACCATCTACCTTCACACCCCATTTCTTTCCTGCTTGATATAATTCTACATGCCCTGCCTCCGACTTCTCTTGCATCAGCAATAACTCCTGTTCCTCTTGCTTTTTCCTGCGCTGCATTTCTCGCTCATAGACCAGTTTGCCAAGCCGAGGCATCGCAACCATCAAATTCTCGCTTTCTGTTTTGGGTTGATTGCAACCTATATAGGTCTTTTTCAAGCTGGAGTCAACGAAGTAATAATCCTCATGGCTGTCCATGACCACTATGCCACTGTCATATAGGTCGGCGCACAGCCAATATACATGAGTATGGTCGCCACGTAAAAAACAAACCTTTTCACTGTTTTCTTTATGCATTCGCATAGAGCCGCCATCCTCCTCTTTATAGATCCATTCCTGACAACCACTGGCTGTAGAGCGTTGAAAGTTGTAGATCAAATAATATCCATAATTCCATAGGTCATATTGGGAAGGGCGAAAAGGTAAAGCAAAGTACTCGTAAGTACGAGATCTGAAGAGACCATTATATTCGACGAACTCCCATTTGTTGATGGTGATTACCTCGGGAGCATCGTTCGCATGAATGTCCTCGTCTATGACAACCCTCGCCAAGAGATCGTAGTAACATACAGTCTTTCTGCGAGGTCGATAGAACAGGATGTTGCCATCCAACAGCTTCATGTCATAATAGTTGCCTGGTTCTATTACCTGTTCTCCTTGTCGGTTCACTACCGTCATCTTTCCATCAGGCAGCTTGATGATGGCAAACTCCCCTTTGCTATCTACAAACTCACGATACTGTATCCTTTGGAGCAATTCTTCATGGCTCATCACCATCATCATTTCTGAGTCTGGATGAATCTGAATATCGTCTTGCTTCTCGTTCATCAGGAAAAACTCTCTATCCTTCGGAGTCTCCTTTCTCTTGCCAACTTTCAGCTTTCCCTCGAACATAGCATTCCAGTTCCATACTTGCGAAGGTAACCCGAACACCCGATATAGTCCTACATTATCTATAATTACGCAGTTCTTCTTTCCCTTGGCAACTCGCAATCCTCGTCCCACCATCTGCAGATACTTGGCAAGTGACAATGTAGGTCGTGCCAACTGTACAAACTCCACATCCGGACAGTCAAATCCTTCCGAGAAGATGTCCACATTCACCAGCACTTGGATGTCACCTTTCTTGAAGGCTTCAATGTCTTGCTGTCTTTCCGTGGCAGGTGTCTTCGAGTCTATGGCTATGGCTTTCACGCCATTTTCCTGATACAGTTTCGTGATTTTCTGAGCATGAGAAATATTGATAGCATACACGATGCCCTTTCTGTCTTTACCAAATTCTTCCAAACTCTGATAGAGCCTTTCGATGGTCGGTTTCTTATTCAGCAACATATCCATTTCCTTGTTCTGGTAGTCACCATCTGCTCCTCGCTTCTGCAAGGAGTCGATGAGCCGTTGCGTCATACCATCCGATTTGATGCTCACAAAATCGTATGTCGCCAATCTTCCCTTGCTGATAAACTCAGGAACACTCCACGACTGCACCAAGATATCAAACAAATCCGTGAATCCCTTACCATTCAATCGACAAGGTGTAGCCGTCAGTCCCAGGAACTTAGCATTTGGGAATCTCTCCCACATCTCCTTATAGGTCTTGGCAAGGGCATGGTGCGCCTCGTCAATCACTATCATTCCCGGTTCTTCCTCTATCTCGTCGTAGTGTCTCATCAGCCACTGAATGGACATCGCCTTGACGGATGACAATAGGGAAGAGGTGTTTGATGCGAAATAAGAATGGGACTTTCTTACGGTTTCGTCTATCTGTGACACCAGCTCTCTTCTATGGGCTACAATCCATACTTTCTCCATTGGATTGTTGCTCACAAAAGAGTCTATGACTGCTGTTAACAGGTATGTCTTGCCTGTTCCCGTTGGCATTTGAGCCATCACAGACCGATGAAGGCGCAACTCACCTTCAATGCGCCCCTTCATGTCCTCCTGATAATCATAAAGTTTGATTTTCATCACCCAATAGAATTATTTAAGCGTTTCATTCATTTTGCTCCAGTCTCTGTTTATCAGTTCCTCTATCATGCCATAAATCTTTTTAGCATATCTCGTTCTGGCATAATTGTCATAGAGCGTACCACTCAGGATACTTTCATAAAATAGGATGACAAGGCTTTCAGCCTGACACCTGAACCTCCTATATTGCCTTTCATCATACTCCTTGTTGTGCCAGTAGTAGGCACCCGCCCAATTACGCTGATGATCATTCAGAATCTCTGAAGTAAGAAAAACATACTTTATCAAAGTAGCCTTCCTACCCTTCATCAATTCGTTTATCTTGCTGTGGAATACCAAAAAGGCATTGAATGACATGCCCTCCATGACGGCTTTCAATTCAGCACTCTTTTTCTTGACAAGAACCTCATTTGCCTCCACCTTCGCAGCAATCTCATTCTCCTGCTTAATCTGTTCTTCCAGATAGGTCGTGTCCCATTTCCTCCAGATGAGCTTCCTGATATAGACGTCCAGTTCCAAGGCCAACTTACCTTCCAGAGTCTCCTTCACCTGAAATTTCTCATCCAATAATAAGTCGCGCATCTTCGATAACAACTGATAAACTGTTGAAGAAATCAACTCCCGCTCAGCAGCAGCATCTTCTCCAGCAATTACCTTGTCACCCAAGCAAGCAATATTCTTCTCCAATTTCCCCAACTCATCGGAAGAAAAGAACCCAAATTGCTCCAACTTGCTCATCATGCCATGAATTTCAAAATACAAGGCATTGCAAAATGTGACAAAATCCATGTCTTTCAGCGACTTCATGAAGATAGGAAGATAGCAGATGACAGGATAAACCTCCATACTCTGAGGCATCTCCATTTCCTTCGGCAACTCCACCCCCGAAGCCTTGCCATCCTCTCTTGCTGTCGATATGATCTCGCCCGTCTCAGGATTTCGGGCATCGAGATAATTGCCAAAGTCAAACCCCTTGTCAATTGAGTCCATACCAGTCAACTCCTTCAACAAGATCTTCGGCTGCTTGGCATCACTCTTCATAATCTCCCGGAACACATCCACGCTTGCCATGCACAGATTACCTACGGCAGAGGCAAACGCCACGTTCATCAACAGATTACCATGCAACAGATCATCAAACTTTTCTCCATAGATGCGCATGGAGATGTACCATTCCTTGGGATTCCCCTCAAAGCCGATAGCAGATATGTGAATGTCCTCAGCCGTATCAGTATGCTGTCCGTACAGACTGCTGATAACTGGATATTTCTTCCGGAAATGTTTTTTGATGATCTGTTCGTAACGGTCATAACCATTCTCAGCAAAATCAAGTACATGCGCCCATCGGCAACATGCCATGATGTAACCGTCATGGTTCAGGAAGTTAATGTTGAAGTACTGGTGCTCGTTGATCCTCACCGTCACCTCCAACTGCTTGTTGGTCTTTTTATTGAACGCAAACGTGCCTTCAGACGGAAAATCCAAAGGCACGCTCGTTGTGAACACGGGTAAAATTATAGGTGCTTCTCTCATTGTTTCTGTTTCATTATTGGTATAGTTGATGATTTACAGGAGTGATTTCTCCATGTCGTTTGGCTCACGAGTCACTGCCATCGGCTCTCCTTCAAATGGTGTCTCTGGCATCAAGTCCATCAACTTCTTCTTCATGCCTCGATGATTGGGGTATTGTCCGGCCGTCTCTGCAATGAAACGACATACCTCCTGCCTCTTCTCCTCATGGTTCCAAGCCTTGACAGCTACCACCAAAGCCTGATAACTGTCAAATAACAGCTTACCAATACGCCTTTTATACTCACCAACCAAATCCTGTATATCATCTCGGTTGATGAGCAGTGGTATATGCTTGCACAGCGCCATGGCGATGGCATACGCTGCATCGGGTCTGTTCTTCTCCAATATCTGTGGAATGGATTTCTTATGCCATCGTTCCAGCAGTCGCAGCTGAGCCATGAAGTCATCATTATCCCTTGGCTCAAAGCTTACTTCCTGCATCAGATATTTGGAGTATTCCTCTTCATAGTTCACGCTCAGTCCTTTCGGAATATAGTTGATCCTCGGCCGCTCCATCCGAGCCCAATACCGCTGTCTCTCCATCATCCGTTTGCGCTGCTCATCATTTTTGATGCGCACCAGCTTCTCATAGCTCACCATCGTCTCTATCTCCCTGAACTCAGGAGTATTCATCACCTCAGCCTTCAGATGCTTCTTGATGAGTTTCTCCAAGTAACGCCTCCAAACCTCTTTATTCTCTTCCGTAACAAAGGATGGGCATTGCTCTCCGTAGCAAGTCTTCCAGGTAAATGGCTCAATGTCTAGATGCCAGAGAAAGGATTTATGTTGTGGGTTGTTGTTCATTTTACTTTGGTTTACGTTTTAAAACTTTTCCTGTCAGATAATCACCTTTCTCTTTTACCAGACCAATATATTTGGACTGGTGTAGAGCTTCCATGAAATGCTGTGCTCCTTCTATTTGCTTGGAAATAGAATAAACCTCTCCTTGTTTATCAAGTCCTTCAAATATACCTTTTGTTTTAGCGAAGATACCAGCCAGTTCATTCATAGCTATTAATCTTTTCGCAATACAACATGTACTAGTTAAAATCTTTAAAGCAGGATTGTCTGACTTTTCCATAGCTTCCTTATATAGAGACAAGTTAAACTCACTGTCAGATTTGCTGAAATATGACAGTAAAGCATTAGCAATAATAGGCGTAACACTTTCCGTTTCAATTTTATCCAATATGAAGCTATGGTATTTCTTATATTCTACCCAACTCAGTATCTCAACAACTGTAGTTATGCTAAAAGCAAATTCATCCCACTCTGATATAATTTTATCTGGATCCTTACATAGGAGGTATTTGCTCAGCTTTGGGTTTCCTTTTATTATGTCTTGATAAATACTTGGAGAAACAGTAATGATGCCTTCATCTACAACATATCTTACTCTGGTTTCATTTAATTGTGACAGTTCCTTACTCCAAACATCTATTAGCCAATGGTTATTAAATATGGAGAAAGCTATATTGTCAATAATATTGTCAGACTTTACAACACTTGCTAACAACTCTGTTTCATGTTCATCATTACTTTGCACAAGCTTTGTAAATTCTTCCATGGTCTTTTCCTCATTGAGATTCATGAATACAACAAGCGAACTGTCTATTTTCCAAGTACCTATGCAAGAGCAGTAATGTTTAACATTTTCAATCGTCATTTTAATTTTGTTTTCCCAGAACAAATTTCTTACGATATTTTCATCTGAAATACCCTTACAATCATCCCACAAAGTATCATTATGCTTGATAAGTTTAATAATATCGCTCGTTTGAATATCTTCATCCATTAAAGACACTATTGTATCAGAAGATTCATGGATGTTGCTTGAAGCAAGCATAAGATTTTCCACAAATGCTGGTAATTCCTGATGAACATAATCCTGAAGTTCATTCAGTTCAGTCTCTTCTATAGAAGTATAAATTGCAGAATCCAAATTATCTACAGGCAATTCATTGTGCTTAAATATCACCTTGACATTATCCAATGTTAGAGCATACATATTGTTCTCATATATATAAGAATATGTGTCAGCAGCATTGTTGTCATCTATCAACGATTGAACATTTAAATTCAACAAATCAAGAAGTTTCCGCGCCCTTACTTGATCTATATCTTCAAACAAATCAGAATAATTGTTGTTATCGTTTATATAAGTATTGAATGGATATGAGGTGTTTACAGTTCTAATGTCATTTATGTCAGCATACTTAAACATCGCAGAAATAACCTTATCTTTATCTTTAGTAATATGGTTAATGTCCTTATCTAATGATTTCCATCCATTATCTATATGGACTAATCGCTTGATGAAGGTCGGCACACAATTGCCTTCTTGCATGAATTGATATAGCAAATCTATATATTGTTCATGAACAACCATTTGTTTAAGAATAGCATCACATTCTTCCTCATATTCATCTTCATGTAGTAAACAATATTCCAACAGATCTTTGTTCAATATACCCTTATGGTCATAATCTACAGCAGATAGGTTCTGGATAAGAGAAGGAATTTCTTGCAACTTATAATCAAATTCCTTTGGTGCATTGAATTTGATAGAAAGAAGGAATTCCTGATCAGAAGGTGTTAGTCTTCCTTCTTGGAATATTGAAATATAGAAGAAATACTCTTCGTCTATATATCCCTTTTCCAAGAGATATTTGAGAACCTTATATTTTTCTTCTTGACCTTTTATTGTGCCTACATGCTCAAAGATATCCCTATCTGATTTTGCAATATCTGAGAGTGTATGTTTTTCTATGGCAGCTATATCATCCATTAAAGCCTTACGTTTATCTCTTAAGGTTTTTATCTTATCATCCGTAATTGATTGTATTCGCTTCTTTCTCTTTTCATAGTCAAAACTATTACCCAAAACATTTTTAATTTCCTCTTTTGAAAAGAAACGAGGTCTAGAATAATCCTCGGAGAATCCTACTTGACCATTTAATATTTTCAAAATATTTTCATCAGAATAAAATTCACTTATGCCTCTTCTTTTATTATCACAATACAAATACCAACCTCCATCAGGATATAACGTTATAAATTTTCCTATTATAACTGCATATAATTCATTCAAGTTTCTAAGGCATTCTTCGTTTATAGCCTGTAGATTGGAATCAACCTTATCTATTTGTGTTCTATCATCTTCTAGAATTTCATCTCTTAATGTTTCTGCAGACATAAAAGCCTCATAGACTACACCCTTATTCTGATGCAACAAAGAAAAATCCGTTGGATAGAGATTCTTATATAGAATCATAGCTAGCAATTTTTCCTTATTCAATTTTTTGTCAAGCAAGTTACGATAGAGGTCAAACTCATTCACGACATTTGTCAATACCCTCATATCATTAACAAACGCAGATATATCCGTAATAAATGAAGAGCTTACCTCTACCTCAGGAATACGTAAGCCAGTAATTTTTCTTCTGAACAAGTCACCAGAATTAGAAGCATTCACGAAAGGAATAACAGGAACTATATAGTCAAAGAACTTTGTCCGTTCTTCTGCATTGGCAAAAATGTCATCTTTCAATGCATATAGAAAGACTATTCTCCTGCCAATTTCTTCAGACTGGTTAAGAATCAGGTTTAATTCCCTCAATTTTGTAAATATATGAGTATTTTCAAATCTGTCGATATCTTCAAATATTACCACATTATACTTATTTCCCTGGAAGAGATAAAGAATCTCATCCAAATAGCGATTCATAATGGAAACATTCTTCTTCTCTTCAAATTCTAACGTAGCCTTATCTAACGTTAGGTTCTTGATACTAATCTTCTTTATAAAAAGAATAAGTTGGAACAAAACAACCCATATACCAATAATGAATACACATATACTTATCCCAAATAAAAATGAAGATTTCAAGACTTCTGTTGGAATCAAGAAGTACTTTGTCACCTGTTCCTGACAAAACAGGCATAAGTTTGCTACAACAAACAACAATATGCCCAGAACCATCAAAATCCGTTTCTTTTTAGATATTCTTTCTATACGCCCAAATCTTGATTCTGGTATATTTGTAGCTTTTACATGGTAGAAAAGTTGTTGCAATATACTATATTCCAACTGTTCCTCAAAGCCATCTTCTTTGCCCTTAACAGTATTATCACCATCTGATAAGTTAACCTCAACAAAAGACGCAAGCGACACATTCACATAATGATATTCCGGGTAATATGCTTTGAAAGTTTTAAGTATAGAACTCTTGCCTGCTCCATAAGAGCCAGTCAAAGCTATATTGAATACATTTGGTTGGTCTATCGCATTTTTTAGACGGATAATATATTCTTTATGTCTCTTGAAATCGTCTATAGGAGACAATAAAGATATGTGTATTTCCCCCGCATCTTCTAATTTCCATCGGATGACTTTGCGACCACAATTGACAGCTATTCTGCGAATGTATTTTCGATAGGCTTTATGTATTTTCTCCTTCCAGGAATTAACACTTGGCATAATTAAATGTTGACAAATGCCAATCAAATAGCAAATGGTACCCACAAATAACATTCCCAACAATATAACTATTACTGTAGGATTCCATTGCATGTAAAAGCCGACAGAAATAGCTATCAACATAAATGCCGTAAGTAGTGTAAAAATAATATTCGACTTCATATATTTCTCCTAGTTTTTCTTTTCTCTGCCATATTCCATCCTTGCCTGTTTCAATATATCTTGACAGAATTTTATAAGAGCTCTTTTGATATATCATCTATGCCTATAGAGATACCCAACCATTGTTTCAATAATTTTTCACGCTCAATATCAGATATAATAGTGAACATTGTACCGATACTACTCTATTGACATATACCAGCAGTAATTTAAAAACTATCTTTTTTAGGTCAATACTGCGTTAAATTAA
>ULOT01040351.1_pt1 | contig 18016 bp, 9 predicted proteins | sample 1952811 | NCBI WGS metagenome assembly ULOT01 (sample SAMEA4835609, study PRJEB28245) | human gut metagenome | biome: gut microbiome; material: fecal sample | place: Denmark | collected 2008
GCCGTGCTTGTCGTCCGGCACGTTGACGCCGAGGTATTCCTTGTAAAGGCGGTTCCACTCGCCCGGCAGGTCGTGTACCTTGAGCTCGCCGTGCATCACGCGCTTTTCGAGCTCGTAGCGCACCATGACGTGCAGGCTGTAGGTGACCTCGTCGGCCTCGGTGCGGATGAGGGACGGCTCAGCCTTGTTAATGGCACGGTAGAATTCCTCCGCCGTGTGGCCACTCAGCTCGGGGAACAACTCGCAGAGCTTCGGGAACACGAAGCCCGTGAAGGCGCGCGAGCGACCGAGCAGATTTTCATAGAAGCGGCTCTGGCTCTCGTGGATGCCCATGGAGACACCGCCGTCGAGCACCGTATAGGCGAGATCATCCGCGCTGCCGGTGTCATAGAGAGCGTGGCCACCCTCGTGGATAACGGAGAACATCGAGGAGGCAAAATTCTCCTCCAAATAGTGCGTCGTGATACGCTCGTCAAAGTGCGAACCGAGCGACGTCGTAAACGGATGCTCGGTCGTGGACAGGCCGACATGGTCCAAATCGAGGCCCATCGTGCGCATCAGATAGTCGGAAAGCTGCGCCTGCTTCTCCTCGGGAAAATAGCCGTGCAGCATCGCGTCATCGAGCTGCGGCTGCGCCTTGATCTTCTTGAGAAGCGGCACGATGTGCTCGCGCAGCGTTGCAAAAAACTCGTCGCACTGCGCCATCGTCAGCCCGTCCTCATACTCGCTGAGCCAGTAGTCGTAGGGGTCCTTTTCCGGTGCGCAGTAGTGTGCGAAGCGGATGTTCGTCTCGAAGATCTTTTCAAGCACCGGCTCAAAGAGCGCAAAATCGCTCGTCTCCTTCGCCCGGTGCCATACGTCGTCGGCCTCGACAAGCAGCTGCTGGTAGGCGACGTATTCATCCATCGGGATCTTCTGCATGTCGCGGATATCCTTGATGAGCAGGAACACCATGCGCTGCTGCTTTTCGTCAAGCTCCGCCTTGTGTTCATCGAGGAATTCAAGCAGCGCGACGGTCTCGCCGCCGGTGGTGAGCTTATAGTCCTCCTCGCTTAAAATGCTCATGGTCTGGCCGCGGTTCGCCGCCGTGCCCTTGGGCGCGGTGGTCGCCCCGTCGTAAAAGAGCAGACCCATGGCGTGGCCGTAGGCGGCAAGCTTCGCCTGCAGGTCCATCAGGGACTGGATCGCTTCAGAAAGAATCATCGGTAGTGTCCTCACTTTCTCTATGATGGTCTCATCATAGCATGAAGAGGGTGCAGAGCGCAAGAGGGGACGCTGAGGTTCTCCCCCTGTGGCCGCGCAGAAGAGGGGGGCATTCTCTCGCGTGAGAGAATGCCCCCTTGTCCCCCCCAAGCGAACGCGAGGGGAGTTCCCCTCGACCCCCGACATTGGCAGTTTGCAGTTTGAAGATCTGCGCAGCCTGCGGAATCGAATGCCTGCCAAGTGTGGGTGCTATACGATTTGAGTTGCTTCTATTACCCGCTGCCGCTCTGCCTGTATGAGCGAAAAATTCATCATTTCACTATTTTTTCTCTCACGGTTTCGCAAGCATCTGCACTGACGACCCCCTGTTCTTTCAGCAGTGCCAGCACTGAAGCAAGCGCATCCTGCGGATCACACCAGACATCCGGAGCATAGCCCCTGTGATCGACATTTTCTCCGTCCCCATAGAGGAAAAGCGTTGACCCAAAGCGCACACCGATGCCGGTATATGGCAATGTAAAGGTGCTGATATTTCCGCAGAGCTGGTATCCCGCCGTGTTGCTGCCAACAATGAGCACATTGTCAAGCGTTTTCAAAAGCTGTACCGCGCCCTCGCCGGACGAGCCGCAATGATCGTCAACCAACACGATGATCGGAATATCATTTTCATACCAGGTCCCGTGGACTTCACGGGCAAAGCAAGTTCCCTCATCTTCCGGCAGCAGACTCTCGCTGTTTTCCGCAGCAAAAAGGGCGCTGTTTTTCTGCGCATACAGCATGGAGGTCTCAATACTGTTCTGCGTTCCGAGGAAACTCTGTATCCACTTTCTCGGCCAACTGTCCGAGCCGCCAACATTGCCGCGCAGGTCATAGATCACCGCTTTGCTCCCGCGTGCTTTTGCCCCTTCCCGAGCATAGCGTGCAAGCATATTATCATATGTGCTGGAAACAAAGCTGCGGAGGGAAACATAGGTAAGACCGTCTTCCTGTATCAGGCGGTAATCCAGCGTGCCGAGGTCAACATCAAGCGGCTGACTCTCCGTCCAGTCAAGGCGATAGATTTTCGCTTTTCCAGAAGAATTTTTCAGTGTGACACTGCTCTGCACGGCGTCCTTCCGCAGCGCAAAAAGCGTCGGCTGATAAACAATGCGTCCGTCTTGCAGAAGCGTCGGCTGCACGCTGACATGTTCATCGGAGAAGCTACTCAATGTCCACCTCTCCCCGTCATTCACCATATAATAGCTGCCGTTGACATCCTTTGAAAAATAGAAGCCGTCGGCAAAGAAGTATTCATATCGCACCTGCGCCTCGATCTCTTCCGCCGCCGGTTCATAAATCACGGCATGCGCGTCGTGCGCAAGCATGAATGCGAGAGATTCCTGCAGTTTTTCTCCCAGCGCAGAAACTTTGATCTCATCATCCTGTGAGGAAAGCCATTGTGTCACAGCGTCCTCCGCTGCGTCAAACTTTTCCTGCCCAAAGTATTCGTAAGCGCCGTAAGCGCTTTGCAGCGTGCGGAACAGCAGGGAAACATCAGACTGCGCCTGTTCCTTCGACACCGTCTCCATCGCGGCATGACCTCGTAAAAGGCTCTCCACCTCGCTCTCGCTCAGCAGCCCTGCCGAGGCGGGGTCATCCGAAATCGCATCGGCAAAATCAGCCGCAGAGGGAACGTGCTCCAGTTCTGCGCGGTGAGTTTGTGAAGTCTCCACCATCAAAGAAGAAAGTTCTTCTCCTTCCGGAGCGTAGGAAAAGTCCAACGCCTGCGGTGCGCCGCAGGCTGACAAAAGCAGCAGCAAAACTATTGTGCTGCATATAGCAAATCTTTTTTTCACAAATTATCCCCCTATGGAAAGTGTGAAGGTATCATAGCAAATTAAAAACCTGTTTTCAATCATTGACAGGGAACGTTCTTATAAAAAACAGGACACCCAGTTCGGATGTCCCGTATCTATTTGGCCTACCGAAGCAAAAAACAACGCTTTTGCGCCGTACAAGCGTTTTGCGCAGCAAAACCTTGGCGGAGGGCGAATTCACTTCGCCCGAGCATTTTAATTTCCTACCGGAATCCAAAAAAGAGGTCACAACATACGTTGTGACCTCTTTTTTGGAGCGGGCGACGAGGCTCGCTCGCGGCACTGCCGTGCCGCGACACGCACAGCGGGCGACAAACGCCCCACCGGGGCGTTTTCTCGCTTCGCTCGCGCCCTGTTCGACCCTCTGCCCGCTGGAACCAAAAAATAAAGGCATGACTTACGTCATGCCTTTATTTTTTGGAGCGGGCGACGAGGCTCGAACTCGCTACCTCCACCTTGGCAAGGTGGCGCTCTACCAGATGAGCTACGCCCGCGGAACAAGATGTACTATACCAGACATTTTTCGCTTTGTCAAGCATAGATTTTAGGATTCTGTTGCAAAATGCGGGGGGCTGTGATACACTTGCCCGGTAAATCGTATTTTTCAGGAGGCAGTCATGGCCACTTTACAGGAAGAGATCTCCCGCCGCCGGACGTTTGCGATCATTTCGCACCCGGACGCCGGTAAAACCACGCTGACGGAAAAGTTCCTGCTCTACGGCGGAGCCATCGCGCAGGCGGGTGAAGTCAAGGGCAAGCGCGAGCGCGCGGCAAAATCCGACTGGATGGAAATCGAAAAGCAGCGCGGCATTTCGGTCACGTCGTCAGTCATGCAGTTCCAGCACGGCGGCTACTGCATCAACATCCTCGACACGCCGGGACATCAGGACTTCTCCGAGGACACCTACCGCACGCTGATGGCCGCGGACAGCGCCGTCATGGTCATTGACGGCGCAAAGGGCGTCGAACCGCAGACGCGCAAGCTCTTCAAGGTCTGTGCTCTGCGCAACATCCCCATCTTTACCTTTATCAATAAGATGGACCGCGAAACGCGCGACCCGCTCGAGCTCTGCGAGGAGGTCGAGCGCGAGCTGGGCATCGACACCTATCCCGTCAACTGGCCGATCGGCTGCGGCAAGGAGTTTGCCGGTGTGTACGACCGCGATAAGCGCTGCATCCTGCACTTCACCGACGCGGGCCACGCCAAAAAGGCGGGCATCACGGAAATCGAGCTCGATGATCCCGTGCTCGTCGACCTGATCGGTCAGTCCCGCCGCGATACGCTCGCCGAAGAGGTCGAGCTGCTCGGCGCAGGCCGTGACTTTGACCTGGACGCCGTGCGCCACGGTAAGCTCTCCCCCGTGTTCTTCGGCAGCGCGCTGACGAACTTCGGCGTTGAGCCGTTTTTGAACGCGTTTTTAGAGATGACCACGCCGCCGCTGCCGCGTGTGAGCGACGCGGGCGAGGTGGACGTCTACTCCCCCGAATTCTCGGCTTTCGTCTTCAAGATCCAGGCCAATATGAACAAGGCCCACCGCGACCGCCTTGCCTTCATGCGCATCTGCTCGGGCAAGTTCGAGCGCGACACCGAGTATTTCCACGTCCAGTCCGGTCGCAAGATGCGCCTTTCCCAGCCGCAGACGATGATGGCCGCCGAGCGCGAGATCGTCGACGAGGCCTACGCGGGCGACATCATCGGCGTGTTCGACCCCGGCATCTTCTCCATCGGCGACACGATCACGATGCCCGGCAAAAAGTTCCGCTTCTCCGGCATCCCGACGTTCGAGCCCGAGCACTTCATGCTCGTCTCACCCAAGGACACGATGAAGCGCAAGCAGTTCGTCAAGGGCGTGGAGCAGATCGCGCAGGAGGGCGCCATCCAGATCTTCAAAATCCCCGACAGCGGCTTTGAGGACGTGGTCGTCGGCGTGGTCGGCACGCTGCAGTTCGACGTGTTCGAATACCGCATGAAGAACGAGTACGGCGTGGACCTGCGCATGAGCGGCCTTCCCTACGAGCACCTGCGCCTGATCCGCGAGTGCCCGTGCGACGTGAAGGACCTGATGCTCTGCTCGGGCTCCCGCGTGCTCGAGGACTTCAAGGGCCGCAAGCTCATCGCCTTCGGCGGCGAGTGGAGCGTGGGCTTTCTCACCAAGCACAACGAGGGTCTTATCCTCGACGACTGGCTCAGCGTGTAACAGATAACACCTATAATATAAGGAGAGACGCGGCTTTCGCCGCGTCTCTTTCGTTATAAAAGCATCGCAGACTTTGCCGCCCGCAGGCGGCAAATGATCTGGATCTTTTTTCTGGCGACACGCGCGTCAGAAAAAACACTCTGCGCGGAGCGTGTGTCGAGCCCGCGAGGCACAAAGCGAAGCGAAACTTTCTCAAAAAAGTGGTGACACCACTTTTTTGAATGATCTTACGCGTTGTAAACGTCCTCGTTCAGCACGCCCTCGGACTTGGCGACATAGATGCTCGTGGCGGAATCGCCGACAACATTGAGCGCGGTGACGAGCATCTCGATGGGGCGGTTGATGGCGAGGATGAGGCTGTAGGCCAGCATTGCCGCATCATTCACATAGCCGAGGCCGGAGAGGATGGTGAAAAGGATGATCGCGCCGGAGCCGGGGGCCGCGGGCGTACCGGCGGAGGCGATGAGTGCGAGCAGCGCGATGACGACGAGCTGGGTGAAGCTGATGCTGTAGCCCGCGCAGCCGGCGATGAAGAGCGTTGCGATGACCTGCATGATGGCCGTTCCGTTCATGTTGATGGTCATGCCGAGCGGCAGGACGAAGGAGGCGATCTTCTCATCCACGCCGAGCTCCTCGACCGTGGTCTTGACGTTGAGCGGGAGCGTCGCCGCACTCGAAGAGGTGGAGAAGCCGAAGACCGCGACGCGGGTGATCTTCTTGGCGAACTTGAAAGGATCAAGATGCGCGAAGATCGCGATGAAAGCGGGATAGCCGATGATGAGGAAGATGAGCAGCAGCGCGACCGTGAGGATAACGTAGGCGACAGCTGGCTTGAGGTGCTCCACACCGTAGGATGCGAAGGTGCGCGTGAGCAGCATGAAGATAGCGACGGGGCCGAACTTGCTGACGACGAAGTTCAGAAAGACGATAACGACGTCGTTGAGCTCCTGGATGAGCTTGCGCAGCGTCGCGGTCTTCTCCTCGCCGAGCGTCTTCATGCACAGGCCGAGGGACACGGCGAGGAAGACGACGGCGAGCACCGCGGTGTTGCTCGAGAAGGTGGAAGCGATGTTCGAGGGGATGACGTTCAACACGACGAGCAGCGGATTGGAGCCCGCCGAGCCTGAAACGCTCTCGAGCCCGTCGACCGCAATGTGGAACACGCCCATGTTATAGAAGACGATGCCGCACACGCAGGCGAGCAGGAGCGCAAAAAAAGAACAGATCAGGAAACCTTTGATACACTTGAAAGAAATTCTGCCAAGCGTACTGGTATCGGAGATCTGTCCTATTGCTAACGTAATGGAAGTGAAAACCATCGGCACGATCACGAGCTGTAATGCACGGATGAACATCTGACCGGCCAAATAGAAAAGGCCAAGCGCGCTGCTCGCTCCCGCAGCGGTGATATCCTGGAACAAAAGATCATTGATGGTCGTCCACACCGCTTCCTGACCGGAGGAATTTAAATGCTCGCGGAGGAACAAAAACAGGAGTCCGGCCGTCAGTCCCGCGACGAGGGAGATGGCCATTTTCGTTGCCAGTGTCTTCTCTTTCCTTACTTTCATGTGTCGTATCCTTTCTTTTCCCGCGCCCGCTCGCCCCGTTCCGGAACCCGCGTTTGCGATTTTTACGAGCATACTACGCAGGCCCCCTTTGTGGCAAGTGTGTTTTTCCATAAATATTAACAAATTCTGAATGCATTCTCCGACAATAGTGACAAAATTCGATTTTTGTGTAAAAAGTGCAAAAAATCGTGTAGATTTTTGTTGACAAACGTCAAGAACGCGTATATAGTGTGAGCCGTAAAAAAGAGTAGGTGCAGCCGCTTCGACCGCATCTCAAACGATAATAGCAAACCCGGTGAAAACCGGCGACGCAAAGCTATAGGGCCTTACCCCTGGGAACAGGGCTGGCAGCCAGTTACCGAAAGGAGATCGCCGTATGAAACGGCTGTTTCGTCATGCCTGCGCTATGCTCGCAGTGCTTATTGTCATGTCCATGTTCACGGTTGTGAACGCCAGCGCTGCCAATGGCACCACCATTGACACCACGAATGCCAAGTATGGTTTCGTCACCGTCAACTACACCTCCAATGCCAAATTGAAGGTCGGCATCCAGTACGGTAACGAAAAGACGTCCTACAAGAACTGCCCGAGCGGCAAGGACGCCGTCTTCTCCCTCGAGCAGGGCGACGGCACCTACACCATTTCCCTCTGCGAGAACATCTCCGGCACGACCTACCGCGTTGTGACCAGCAAGAAGGTCAACGCCAAGATCGAAAACGCCTACGCCCCTTACCTCATCGCCACGACCGACGTGCAGTTCACCTCCGGCGACGATGTGTGCAAGAAGGCCGCCGCGCTCTGCAAGGACGCCAAGACCGACATGGACAAGGTCACCGCGATCTACAACTACATCGCCGGTCACTACACCTACGACACCAAGCTCGCGAGCGACATCACCTCCGGCAAGGTCAGCAAGTACATCCCCGACACCGCCGCCACCCTGAACAGCAACAAGGGCATCTGCTACGACCTCGCGTCCCTCTTCGCCGCCATGTGCCGCAGCCAGAACATCCCCTGCACCCTCACCAAGGGCTACGTCGGCAGCAGCTACCACGCTTGGAACAAGGTCAACGTCAGCGGCAACTGGTACCAGATCGACATGACCTATGCCGTCACCAAGCGCGTCATCAACGAGACCACCTTTGCCGGCTGCGTCTCCCCCCTGACCTACTCCCAGCAGAGCGACACGCTCGCCGTGTCCGCGGTGGCGTAAAATATCACAATTCGTCGAAGTACGGCGGCAGGTATTTCTTGCCGCCGTTTTTTTCTGCGCATTATTAGTTCTGTTAATATCTTATATATTTTTTGAAAATCGCCTTGCGTTTTTGGGCAAATCTGGTATACTGTAAACATAAAATATTGGCAAACACAAATATCTGTGCGGCTCGCAGAAGAGCAACTGTACAGAAAAAGGCACAGCAGGCGAAAGCCTGTGTCGCAAAGCCACGGACCTAAACGGCGCTCGCGCCGCACGGCAGCCGGTTGCCAAATGCAGATCACCTCCCCCCTTCTTCGCGCCGTACAGGCAGAAGAAGGAGGATTTTTTTATGTCTGAGAAGAAAGTTGGCAAGCGCCTTCTCACCTGGGTCCTGGTCCTCGTGATGACCCTGTCGCTATTGCCGCTCAACGTGCTGGCGGCAAATCCGGCAGTCATGCGAATCGTCAGACCGGATACTGACAAGTATATCACCTATAATTTCTATCTCAATGAAGGTGACAAAACACCCTATTACTCGCAGATCATCAAGAACAACGAATCTCTCGACGTTCCGGCTACTCCTGAGAAGGAAGGCTACAAATTTGATGGCTGGTACAATGGTGATGAGCCGTTCACCACGTTCGGAACCCCAATCTCTGTCACAGCGGATAGCACTGACGTAAACCTCTACGCCAAGTTTGTTCCTGTGTGTTACGTCTACTTCATGGACGGCACTGGCAGCGACGCTCGCATCATCGCTACTGAAATGCTGACGCCGGAAGGCTCTCTCAGCAGTGAAGATTTTGATCGTGCGGCATTGCTCGTTCCCGTAGGTGCTGAACAGGCAGTTATTGGCTGGACAAAAGATGACGAGCAAGTCGGGGAAGTTTCCTACGTTGAGGGCGGCTCTATCTATCTTTACCCCATCATAGCAAACGGCCACTGGATTACTTTTGATTCCAAGGGCGGCAGCTATGTTGAACCGCAGTTCGTAACTGACACCACTAAGAAACCCACCCCCCCGGCTAAGCCTGGTTACGACTTTGCTGGTTGGTACACGAACGAAGAGACTAACAACGAGTTCGAATTTGGCAATATCTTGAGCAACAATCTCACCCTCTATGCCAAGTGGACACCTAATAATAGAGTCTCTTATACTGTAATCCATTGGTGGGAAAACGCCAATGACGATGGCTACTCATTCCATGAGAGTAAAACAGAATACGGTAAAGTCGGTGCCACAACTAGCGTCAGCGCCGAGCGCTACAACGGCTTCACTGCGCAGACAATCAATCAGGAGACCATTGCTGGCGATGGTTCTACCATCGTCAATGTGTATTACAAGCGCAATGTGTACACCGTGAAGTTTTACTCTTACTCTAGTTGGGTCAGCCGTTCAGAAGAATATACAAATCTTCGCATCACTGCTAAGTACGGTGCCAATATCTCTGACAAGTGGCCGACTTACGATGGCAGCAGCACTTGGAGCACAAATGACTCTAAAAACGAGGGACCCTATCAGGTCAATCTCCAGACAATGCCCTTAAACGGTGACAAATTCTACGGGCCGAAAACTGAGAGGGGCAGCGAAACCGCTTACTACTATGTGGAAGTCTTACCTGGTGAAGCCTCAGACAAGACATATAATCGCGTAGGCTATAAACTGCACCACAAAGATACCAGCCCCGGCAAAGGCTATACTATCACTGAAGAAGACAAGTATCCTATCACTGGCTTCAATTTCAAAACATTTGAGGCCGATAGAACTTGGTCCGGTAAATACGCTTATGATAATGCCAAATTCTACTATACCCGCAACAGCTACGACATTGTGTATGTGAACACCGGCGCTAAGGGCAATGATAATAAGCACACCGTCTCCTACAAATTCGAGGTCTCCATCGCTGACGCTGGAAACTATAAGCCTACCACTGTGCCCGAAGGCAAAGAAGGTTACGTTTTCGCCGGTTGGTATGCTGATCCGACAGGTGAAACGCCCTATGATTTCAACAAGACCATGCCTGCGCAGAACATCACCGTTTATGCCAAGTGGAAGGCTCCCACCTTTACGGTGACGGTGCACGATTCCGATAAGAAAGTGCTTACAACGATCTCGAACGTACCTCTGCGCGGCACGATCAGCAAAGACGCGATGCCCACTGACGATGTCACGCTCGCTGAAGGCGATACCTTCCTCGGCTGGACTTATGAAGACGGCACTCCGTTCAACTTCAACACTGCGATCACTCAGGACATTGAACTCTACGCCCGTGTCGGCAATAAGACCGGTTACAGCGTGACGTATAATTACAAGAACGGCTCAAATCTTGTCACCGACCCCAGCAAGTATGCTAAGGGCGCATTTGCAACCGTTTTCGATGGCCCTGACACCGCCCCTGCCAACCAGGTCTTCCTCGGCTGGACGACAAAGAACGACGGCTCTAAGAAGGTCGAGTATTACCCCAACAGCAGCATCGAGATCACCGGCAACGTGACCCTCTACGCCGTCTACGGTGATACGGCCGAAACGGTCACTGTCACCTATCACAGCAATTTTGGTAGTACGGATTCCAAGCGTACAACCAACGCCATGCCCAACAACGGCAAATTCTCCGTTGCCGATTATAGCGCACTCGATCTCCCTGACCGCACTGGTTACGAGTTCATCGGCTGGAGCACCAAATCTGGTGAGCAAGAGGTCGAGTTCGAAAAAGACGACGATGCTCGTGCGGATAAGAACGGCAGCAATGACCTCTACGCACAGTGGAAGTCCATTCAGATCACCGACAAGATCACCGTCACCATCAAGGGCAACACCAGCACCGTGACGTACGACGGCACCGAAAAGAGCGTAACCGGCTACACCGTTGAGAGAAGTGACAATCGCTATACCGAAAACGACTTCACTTTCAGCGGCACCGCTCTGGCCAAGGGCACCGATGCTGGCACCTATCAGATGGGCTTGAAGCCTGAGAACTTCGAGAACAAGAACGCGAACTTCTCCAAGGTCACCTTCGTGGTCACCGACGGTTCCCTGACCATCACCAAGCGCGATGTCACCCTGACCTCTGCCAGCGCCAGCAAACCGTATGACGGCACGGCTCTAACGAGCAAAAATGTCACCGTCGGCGGTAACGGTTTCGCTGATGGCGAGGGCGCGACCTACAACGTGACCGGCTCTCAAACCGAAGTTGGCAAATCGGATAATGAATTCACTTATGAGCTGAACGCTAACACCAAGGCAAACAACTACAACATCACAATGTACAAGGGTGAGCTTGTAATTACCGCCGCCGACAGCGTTGCTTACAAGGTCGAGCACTACAAGCAGAATCTTGACGGCAGCTACAACGACACGCCGAATGATATCGACCCCCTGTCCGGCACGGCTGGCACTCTTACCGCAGCCGCGGCCAAAGATTACCCCGGCTTCACTCCTGGAACGGTTACACAGGAAAAGATTAAGTCCGACGGCACAACTACCGTTGAGATTCAGTACACCCGCAACTCCTACACTTTGACCATCAACTACGTTTACCGCGATGGCAGCAAGGCCGCTGAAAGCCACATTGAAACCATTCTGTACGGCAAGGACTACTCCGTCACCAGCCCCAAAATCTCCGGCTACACTGCTGATAAGCTGGTTGTCTCCGGCACCATGCCCGCTGACAATCGCACCGTGACGGTCACCTACACCAAGAACGGCGGTCATCATCCCCGTCCCAAGCCCACTGTGGAGATCGAAGACGATGACGCGCTCGGTCTGAACACGACCGACCACTTCGCCTATATCGTCGGTTACGGCAACGGCGAGGTCCGCCCGCAGAACAACATCACCCGCGCCGAGGTCGCGACCATCTTCTTCCGCCTGCTGACCGACGACGTCCGCGACGAGAACCTGACCAGGACCAACCGCTACTCCGATGTGGCCGCCACCTCCTGGTACAACACCGCGGTCTCGACCCTCAGCTCCATGGGCATCATCACCGGCTATCCCGACGGCACGTTCCGCCCGAACGCCGCCATCACCCGCGCTGAGTTCGCCGCCATCGCCGCCCGCTTCGATCACGACGGTGACAAGACCGCTGCGAAGTTCAGCGATATCGCCTCTCACTGGGCCAAGGACGAGATCAGCATCGCCTACAACAACGGCTGGATCACCGGCTATCCCAATAGCACTTTCGGCCCCCAGCGCGACATCACCCGTGCCGAGACCATGACGCTCGTCAACCGCGTGCTGAACCGCCAGCCCGAGACCGAGGATGACCTCCTCCCGAACATGACGGTCTGGACGGACAACGCGAACCCGAAGGCCTGGTACTACCTCGCCGTTCAGGAAGCGACGAACAGCCACTACTACGAGTTCAAGACGAACTCCCAGTATGAGAAGTGGACCGAGCTGCGCGAGACCCGCGACTGGACGCAGCTGGAAAAGTAAGCCAAAATCCCTCCACCCCCTATTGTAAAAGGAAGAACCGCTCTTGCGAGCGGTTCTTCCTTTTTTGCACTCCCCTCGCGATCTCAAAATCCATTGACAAAGCGAGCGTTCCTGTGTATCATATCAACATACTTATAAGATAGGATTTATCTCAATGACCACTATTTACGCGGACAACGCCGCGACGACCCAGATGAGCCGCGCCGCAATCGACGCCATGCTCCCCTATCTGGAGACGATCTACGGCAACCCCTCAAGCCTGCATTCCGTCGGCCAGCAGGCGGCCGGGGCGCTGCTCAGCGCGCGCGACCGCATCGCCAAGTGCCTGAACGCCTCCCCGCGCGAAATTTACTTTACCTCCGGCGGCAGCGAGGCCGACAATCAGGCCATCCTCTCCGCCGCGCGCCTCGGCGAACGCAAGGGCAAAAAGCACATCATTTCGACCGCATTCGAGCACCACGCCGTGCTGCACACGCTCCAAAAGCTCGAAAAAGAGGGCTTCACCGTCGAGCTGCTCCCTGTCGGCCCCATTGGCACCGTGACGGCGCAGCAGGTCAAGCGCGCCATCCGCGAGGATACGTGCCTGGTTTCCGTCATGTACGCTAACAACGAGATCGGCTCCATTCTGCCGATCCGCGAGATCGGCGCAGTCTGCCGCGAGGCGGGCGTGCTGTTCCACACCGACGCCGTGCAGGCCGCGGGACACCTGCCCATCGATGTCAAAGCACAGAACATCGACCTGCTGTCGCTCTCCGCGCACAAATTCCACGGCCCAAAGGGCACCGGCGTGCTGTACGCCCGCCAGGGCATCGCCTTGACGAGCCTCATCGAGGGCGGCGCGCAGGAGCGCGGCAAGCGCGCCGGCACGGAGAATATTCCCGCCATCATGGGCATGGCCGCAGCCTTCGAAGACGCCTGCGCACACATTGACGAGAATGCAAAAAAGGTCAGCGCCCTGCGCGACCGCCTGATCGATGGCCTGTCCAAGATCCCGCACAGCGCGCTCAACGGCGATCCCGTGAACCGCTTGCCCGGCAACGTGAGCTTCTGCTTCGAGGGTGTCGAGGGCGAGAGCCTGCTGCTCCTGCTCGACGCAAAGGGCATCTGCGCGTCGTCCGGCAGCGCGTGCACATCCGGCTCGCTCGACCCAAGCCACGTACTGCTGGCCATCGGCCGCCCGCATGACGTGGCACGCGGCTCGCTGCGCCTGAGCCTGTGCGAGTGGAACACCGACGAGGAAATCGACCGCATCCTCGATGCCGTGCCCGAGGTCGTGGAATACTTACGCGGCATGTCCCCGCTGTGGAAGGACCTCGTCAGCGGCAAAAAGCAGTTCGCTCTATAAAAGCACGGCAAAATAAGGCAAAATGATAAATGCGGCATCGCTTCTCACAGGGACATTCCCTGCGCCAAAGCGTGCCGCATGATGTGAGGAAATATGGATAAGGTACTCATTGCGATGAGCGGTGGTGTGGACTCGAGCGTCGCCGCATTTTTGATGAAGGAGCAGGGCTGCGAGTGCATCGGCGCGACGATGAAGCTCTTCCACAACGAGGACATCGGCGTCAGCCGCACGAAGACCTGCTGCTCGTTTGAAGACGTCGAGGACGCGCGGCTTGTCGCGCTGCGCCTCGGCATCCCCTATTATGTCTTCAACTTTTCAGACGACTTCAAAGGGCAGGTCATCGACCGCTTCATCTCGTCTTACGAGCGCGGCGCGACGCCAAACCCCTGCATCGACTGCAACCGCTACCTGAAGTTTGAGCGGCTCTACGAGCGCGCCCGCATTTTAGGCTGCGACGCCATTGTGACCGGCCACTATGCGCGCATCGAGCAGGAAAACGGGCGGTGGCTGCTCAAAAAATCGCTCGATGAGAGCAAGGACCAGAGCTACGTGCTCTACTCGCTCACGCAGGATCAGCTGGCGCACACGCGCCTGCCGCTCGGCGCGATGCACAAGAGCGAGACGCGCCGCATCGCGGAGGAACAGGGCTTCTACAACGCCGACAAGCCGGACAGTCAGGACATCTGCTTCGTGCCGGACGGCGACTACGCTGGCTTTATCGCGCGCTACACGGGCCGCGACTGCCCTGCGGGCGACTTTGTCGATGAAAGCGGTCATGTGCTCGGACAGCACAAGGGCATCGTGCACTACACCGTCGGCCAGCGCAAGGGTCTCGGCATCGCGGCGGACGCGCCGCTCTACGTCAAGCGCATCGATGCGGCAGAAAACCGCGTGGTGCTGAGCGGCAACGACGCGCTTTTTTCTCGTGAGCTGACGGCAAATGACTTCAACTGGATCGCCTACGACGTCCCACCGCGCGAGCTGCGCGCGACCGCGCGCGTGCGCTACCACCAGCGCGAGCAGGCAGCGACGGTCACGGTGCTTTCTGACGGGCACGTGCACCTCGTCTTCGACGAGCCGCAGCGCGCTATCACGCCGGGACAGGCCGTCGTGCTCTACGACGGCGACACCGTGCTCGGCGGCGGCACGATTCTCTGATGATATTCTTCTCTTTCTCTCTTCCGCTCATCCCCTGAGCGGGCGCGGGGCGCAGACATCTGCGCCCCGCGTTTTTATTCCCGCCCGGTGCTGGGACATCTCTCTTGATGAAATGATATCTCTTCTATATTTTTATCGACACTATTATCCGACTTATCGTATTATAATAGCAGGGCACTCATTTATTGAAAGGTTGGTGGATTGTTTGAATTTGCCGGTAAAATCCATCTCAGACTATATTAGCGAAATTGAAAAAAAGCCCAAGCAGACTAAGGTAGATCATACTATCACCGTTTTTCGCGGAGAATCAAAAGTTTATGACACTCCGTGCCAACCCAATATTTTCAGGACCCCACTTTCACAGTCCGATCGGTTCTTTGAAAAAATCTCTTCGACGAGATGTCCGCCAACCATCTGACAGATGGAAAGACCTATCTTGAAATTGCCATCGACGCACAGCATGGCGGTTTTCCCAGCAGATTACTGGATGTTACCTACAACTGTATAGTTGCCCTGTACTTTGCCATCACCCCGTATTACACTGAAAGTGAGACCAGTCACGACAATGAAGATGGTATCGTATATATTTTCTTTTTAGAAGATATATACTGTCCGACCGGCAATAACATCAATCAGGCCTATAACGCGTGCATTGATCATAACTCCGACTGGTTCTCCGATCAGGAACTATTCCAAAAAAATCACAAGCTGATCGATCACATCAAGAAGAATCCCCGTATTATCGCGCAGCAAGGTGCTTTCATCCTGTTTCAAGGCGAACATTTGAGCTCATTCCCCCGTTACCGCTATGAAACGGTCAGAATCGACAAATCTGCTAAAGCACAGCTCCGGAACGATTTACGTCTCTACTTCGGGATACACACGGGATCCATCTACCCAGAAGAGTTTAACCTTGTCCACGAAATGATACGAAAAAGTAAGAACGTTTCCTCCGGTTCCTTCTCCCTCGAAAATGAACTGAAACTGATCTTTCACAATATTGAAAAGCTGTCAGAGTATTATCTGGATGAACTCGAAGTAGCCTCCAAAGACGAATATCAGCAAATCATCAAGACCGCAGAGGCCGAATTGTTCGATTACCATTTACGGCTGAAAAGCTTTTTAGATCATCTCGAATGTCATTCTAATGTCAACAAGGACTACAAGGACTACAAAGTTGATTGTCAACGTTGGAAAGAAACATTTAACAGCTTAATCAACAATTTTGCGGATACTGCTGAGGCGCTCATGCAGGAATATCCAGATTCTGCAATACAAATCTGCCGCCGAGAGCTACTACTGTAGTCCAGATAGAAAAGTTTCCAGATAGAGAAAGGTGAAACAAATGGAACAGCTGAAAAGCAAAGAATATACATCCATCGCCAAGCTGATGCGTGGATTCCTTGAGGAAATTGAACTAGTTCCCTACAGCGAGCTTCCTTCTCCGCAAGAAATCGTTAAAGAATTAAAGCGCCGACGCTATCTCGAAAACGGAATCACTGCACAGCAACTTGGCTGTGCAGAAGACGGTGATCAGGTCGTTTTCGCTCACTACTCCCCAAAGAAGCCTCCGGAAGAGGTGTTCAAAATCCTACAATCTCCCCTTCTTGAAGACGGCGACCCTGTGACCTGCCATATTGTCGTTCTTACAAACACGATCGCAGAAAACGCACAAGTCGAGGCCCAAAAAGCGCGGATTACTAAACTGGCCAAAGCAAGCCTTTCCAATCGCTTCAAGGACAAAAAAAGGTCAAAAATTTGCTTCTGCACGCTGCACACTCCAGCAAAAACTGAGCAGGTTTTTTCCATCGCAATTCAAAGCAGGATTCGCTCGCCCCACTATGATTCTGCCATGGAATTTAATGCTGATTCTTCAAAGGCAGGCACTTTAGAAAGCTATCATATTTCTTCAGATGTATATATTGCAAAGCTGTTCGACATTGTGAGCCTATACAATCACATCGGTGCTGAACTGTTTGCACGCAATGTCCGGTATCATATTCGAGATGCGTTGAATGTCGAGTCCCAAATCCAGAACACTTTAACCAAATGCCCGTCAAGCTTTTATAATTGCAATAACGGAATCGCCATGCAGATTAAAAGTCAAAAGAACCTGGATCGGCGAGCCGAAAGTGATATCCGTCTGACCTACTCCGAAATAGAGGACCTCTCGATCATCAACGGTGCGCAAACAATTTCGGCAGCTGCTAATTTTTTCTTTCAGCAAACGGATGATGCCTCACAAATTGAAAACATCCAGTGTGCAAAGAAAAAAGCATGGGTTCTGCTACGCGTTTTTTATCCGGATGACAAACCGCAAAAGAACTGTTCACAGGCCTTTGATCAAATCAGTATTTCGCTCAATCGTCAAAAGCCCATTACTCCCATGGACGTTGCATATACCTGTCCGCAGATCACGCTCATCAACTCTTTTTATGAAAACGGCACCTACCCCCTTTATTGCTTTAAGCTTCTGAAACGGGGGCAAAATGAGCCTGGCCGCTTCCATTATCAGCTTTCTGATTTTGGCCGCATCGTAACTGCCTACTATTACAACGCTCCCGGTGAAGCACGTTCCAGCCCCACACAGGTCATCGTTCGGTATAGTGATACCTCCAGCGAATATGACACAGTCGAATTTTCCGAGAGCGATCCTTCCAAACCGATATATGCTCCGTTCGATCTGTACGATGACAAGGCTGCTTTATTTCTATCCTGGTACAAGCCTGTCAACTTTGCCGTGAGCATCTCCGAAGTATACCGTTTGGTAGAAAAGCAGTATCGGAATGCGGCAACCCCCGATGCCAACACTCTGGCCGTTCTGGCAAATGGGCGGTACTTTTTTGTAGCATATGTTGTAAATGCATTAAACCACGCAGGCAAGCCTTTAACAGCAGAGCGTTCGTTTGCCAATTTCGATTACAGCGCCGACCATGTAAAGTGCGCCAAAGAATACATCATCGAATTGATCTTACAATATTCCACACTTGTGGCGCAATTTGCAGAAACATATCTTAAAAACGCCGGCTCCGGCAGAAACACACTGAACTCC
>ULOT01018374.1_pt1 | contig 17276 bp, 15 predicted proteins | sample 1952811 | NCBI WGS metagenome assembly ULOT01 (sample SAMEA4835609, study PRJEB28245) | human gut metagenome | biome: gut microbiome; material: fecal sample | place: Denmark | collected 2008
ATTGTGTTCGCTGTGTGCGGCGGCGCGGCGGTCGCGCTGCTTGGTCAGCTCATCGCCTCGCCGCTTTTGAGTATTCTCAATGTGCCGGAGGACGTGTTCCCCTATGCGCTTTTGTATCTGCGCATTTATCTTCTCGGCATGCCGGTGATTTTGCTCTACAACTTTGAGGCCGCGATCTTCCGCAGCATCGGCGACACGAAAGTGCCGCTCGCAGCGCTTGCGGTCTCGGGTGTGCTGAACGTGCTCTTAAACCTCTTTTTCGTCATTGTGCTGCATATGACGGTCAACGGCGTCGCCATCGCCACGGTGGCGGCCAACGCCGTGAGCGCGGCACTGCTCTACGTCCGCCTGACGCGCACGGATAAATGCGTGCGCGTGGAGCGGAAAGCGCTGCGCATCGACGGCGCGAGCTTGAAGCGCATTTTGAGCATCGGCCTTCCCGCGGGCGTGCAGAGCGCGGTGTTCTCGTTCGCCAACATCGTCATCCAGTCGGCCATCAACACCCTCGGCACGGTGGCGATCGCGGCGTCGAGCGCGGCGTTCAATGTGGAAATTCTCGCCTATGACGTGCTCAACTCGTTTTCGCAGGCCTGCACGACCTTTGTCGGCCAGAACTACGGCGCAGGGCAGATCAAGCGCTGCAAGAAGACGATGCAGCTCAGCTTTTTGGAGGGGGCCATCGCGACATTTGTCTCGGTCGTTGTCCTGCTGCTGAGCGCAAGGTCGCTGCTCGCCATTTTCAACAGCGATCCCGAGGTCATTGCCATCGGCTATATTCGCCTTGCGACGATCCTGCCGGCGTATGTTTTCTGCCTGATCTACGAAATACTCTCCGGGTATCTGCGCGGCTTCGGCATTTCGCTCGCGCCCGCACTTTTGACGATGCTCGGCGTGTGTGGTATCCGCATCGCGTGGGTCAAGTTCGTCTTCCCGATGAGCATGACGTTCCAGACCGTCATGTGGGTCTATCCCATCAGCCTTGGCGCGACGGCGGTGCTGATCCTTTGCGCCGTGCTGATCTACCGCCCGTCCAGACGCTTTGCGGGCCTTGAAACGGAAGAAGAGGACAAGTGAGGGTGGCCCCTCACTTGTCAAAACGCTCCCAGAAGGCGCGCACGGCAGCCTCGTATGCTCCGCGGCCCATGTAATAGCTCATCGCGTGATCCGCACCGGGTACGACGAGCAGCTTGCAGGGCGCGGCGCAGGCATCGCGGTTTTCAAACGCCATCTTGAGCGGGACGAAGTGGTCGTCCTCGCCGTGAATGAGCAGGATCGGAACATCGGTATTTTTGAGCGCCTCGACGGTGGAGTAGCTGCCGGACGAGGCGTTCAGTCTCTTCTGGCACAGAAGATCGGCGATGACGGTCGCTGCGCGGACAGGAAGATGCAGGTTCTTCCCCATCACGTGCTGCCAGATCGCACGCGGCGAGGTGTAGGCCGAGTCGGCGATCACGCCGTGCACCGCGGCGGGGAGAATATCGCCTGCGGCCATGAGCACCGTCGCCCCGCCGAGCGACACGCCCATAAGGTAAACGGGCAGGCCGGGGAAGCGTTCGGCTGCCCAGTTTGCCCAGTCGACGCAGTCGTAGCGCTCGGTCAGGCCGAAGCCGATGTAGTCGCCCTCGCTCTCGTTCTGCGCGCGCTGCTCCACATAGAGCACGCTGCACTGCTCGCGGCTTAAAAAGTCCGCGAGCAGGCCGAAATCGCGGTACCACGCTGAGCGCCAGCCGTGAAACGCGATCACAAGGCGCTTGGCCTTTTCGCATTCACGAAGATGGCCCACGAGCGTCAAGCCCTCGCGGTTTTCGAGCAGCACTGTCTCCGTTTCCGAAGACGCAAGCTTTTTCGCGGCGGCGCGCTGCGCCTCACGGTAGGACTCGTCGCGCTTTTCGCCCGTGAGCTGGGCGCTGCCCTTGTTTTTGAACGCCTTGGGCGCTTCGCGCTTCATCGCGACGTCCATGAGCGTTCTCGTCACGCCGTAGGCCGCCGCGCCGTAGAGTGCCGCCGCAGCCGTGACGAATATAGCCGCCTTTGTCGTTTTTTTCATAACTGTAACCTCCTTGTATCCAAACTGTAAACTCTTATCTTGGGTACTGGACAGGGATATTTTCCCGTGTTATACTCCAAACTAATCTAAGTTCCGGGCGGTTTCGACCGCCCGTCTCTTCTTTCAGCGTAGCAAAAACTCCGGCTTTTTGCTACGTTCAGTTTTTCCCGTTTGTATGCACTTCCTGCCGGAAATTTCAATGATCGGAGGAACGCATTTTCATGAACGAAGTCAAGTCCCCGAAAAAGCCGCTGCTGTACTACTACTTTGTGGTGATGCTGCTTGTGATGCTCTTCAACTTCATCGCCATGCCGTGGATCTCTGAGCACCAGATCAAGGACGTCGACTACAACACTTTCGTCACCATGACAGAGCAGGGCGAGGTCGGCCGGGTCGAGATCCAGGAGCAATCCAACCGCATTCTCTTCACCAGCAGCGATGAAAAGACCGTCTACAAGACGGCGATGGTGCCTGACGACGGTTTGGTGCAGCGCCTTTTGGACGCGGGCGTCTCCACCACGGGTGAGGAGATCGAGCAGACGTCCACGCTCGTCAGCATTCTCGCCTGGGTGTTGCCCATCATCATCTTTGTCGCGCTGGGACAGTATATGTCGCGCAAGATGATGGAGAAGATGGGCGGCGGAGGCAACTCCATGATGTTCAACATGGGGAAGTCCAACGCCAAGGTGTATGTCAAGTCCGCCGAGGGCATCAAGTTTGACGATGTCGCGGGCGAGGATGAGGCCAAGGAGAACCTCACCGAGGTCGTCAACTATCTGCACGACCCCAGCAAGTATCAGGAGATCGGTGCCTCAATGCCCAAGGGCATTCTGCTCGTCGGCCCTCCGGGAACCGGTAAAACGATGCTCGCCAAGGCGGTCGCCGGCGAGGCGAATGTGCCGTTCTTCTCGATGTCCGGCTCTGAATTTGTCGAAATGTTCGTCGGCATGGGCGCGAGCAAGGTGCGCGACCTCTTCAAGCAGGCCAAGGAGAAGGCCCCCTGCATCGTCTTCATCGACGAGATCGACGCCATTGGCCAGAAGCGCAGCGGCGGCCAGTACGGCGGCAACGACGAGCGCGAGCAGACCTTGAACCAACTGCTCACCGAAATGGACGGCTTTGAGGGCAACAACGGCGTCATCATTCTCGCCGCCACGAACCGCCCCGAATCCCTCGACCCCGCGCTCACGCGCCCGGGCCGCTTCGACCGCCGCGTGCCGGTGGAGCTGCCCGACCTCAAGGGACGCGAGGCTATCTTGCAGGTCCACGCGAAGAAGATCAAGGTCGCCGAGGACGTCGACTTCAACAAGGTCGCGCGCATGGCCTCCGGCGCTTCCGGCGCGGAGCTTGCCAACATCGTGAACGAAGCAGCGCTGCGCGCCGTGCGCGACGGCAGACGCTTTGCCACGCAGGCAGACCTGGAAGAGAGCATCGAGGTCGTCATCGCCGGCTACCAGAAGAAGAACGCCATCATGACCGACGAGGAGAAGAAGATCGTCTCCTACCACGAGATCGGCCACGCGCTCGTGGCGGCGATGCAGACGCACTCCGCCCCTGTACAGAAGATCACCATTGTGCCGCGCACCTCGGGCGCGCTGGGCTACACGATGCAGGTCGAAGAGGGCAACCATTACTTGATGAGCAAGGCCGAAATGGAAAACAAGATCGCCACGCTGACCGGCGGCCGCGCCGCGGAGGAGGTCGTGTTCCACTCCGTCACGACCGGCGCGTCGAACGATATCGAGCAGGCGACGAAGCTCGCCCGCGCGATGATCACGCGCTATGGCATGAGCGAAGATTTCGACATGGTCGCGCTTGAGACGGTCAACAATCAGTACCTCGGCGGCGACGCATCGCTCGCTTGCTCTGCCGAAACGCAGACGAAGATCGACCAGCGCGTCGTGGAGCTGGTGAAAGCGCAGCACGAAAAGGCTGTGAACATCCTCACCGAGAACCGCGCGAAGCTCGATGAGCTGGCGCAGTACCTCTACGAGAAAGAGACGATCACCGGCGAAGAGTTCATGCACATCCTGAACGCGAAGTAAGCTCCACAAATAGAAAGAAGGCATAGCCCGTTTGGCCGTGCCTTCCTTTTTGCTATTTAGAGGTTGCTTTCTTTTCTGCTCGTGCGGCTGCGCAGGTAGTCGCCAAGGTTCGTGATGCAAAGGAGCATCACGACCAGAAATGCGCCGGGGATGAGCAAGATCCACCACGCGTCGGTCATCAGCGCCTTTTCCGCGAGCGAGAGCATGCTGCCCCAGGTCACGACCTCGATGGGCAGGCCAAGGCCCATGAAGCTGAGCGTCGATTCGGCGATGATGGCGCTGCGCACATTCATCACCACCATGAAGAGGATGGACGAGAAGAAATTCGGCGCAAGATGACACCGCAGAATGTGGAAAAAGCTGCCGCCCATGCACTTGGCCGCGATGACGTACTCGCTCGCGCGCAGCTGCCTGACCTCGGTGCGCACGACCTTGGCGATGCTTGTCCAGCTTGTGAGTCCGATGACGAGCGCAATGCTCCACGCGCTCGGCGTGCCGATGATCGCCTGCAAAAAGATGACGAGCAGCAGGTTCGGCACGCTGAGAAGAATTTCGGTCAGGCGCATCAGCAGCGCGTCGAGCCATTTGGGCGAAAGTCCGCTGACCGCGCCGAACAAAATGGCGAGCAGCGTCGAAATGACGGTCGAGCCGACGCCGATGAACAGCGACAGCCGCCCGCCGTACCAGATCATCGAGAAGATGTCGCGCCCCATCGTGTCCGTGCCGAACAGGAACTCGCGGCACGGCGCAGTGGAGCAGTGAGCAAGGTCGAGATACGCCGGGGCCTTCGTCATGATAAGCTCGCAGAAAAGACACCCGAGCACGATGAGCGATAAAATCATGGCGGAGGCGACAGGCTTGCCGCGCAGGGAATGTCTGTTTTTCGTGGGTACGGCCTCCGGCAGCGGTCGCGCGCCGACGATTTGGAAGCGGTCGTTCATGGTTGCACCTCCGCTTCCCGCACGGCCTGCTCGGCGCGGATGCGCGGGTCGATCTGCTCGTTGATCGTCTGGGCGATGATGCTGCACAGAATGACGAGCGCGCCGGAGAGCAGGCTCAGCAGCATCAGCAGGTTGTAGTCCTTGTATCGCGCGCTTTCATAGGCCAGCGTGCCGAGGCCGGGGTAGGAAAAAACAGTCTCGACGATGTACGTCCCGCCCAGCACGTGCGGGACGGAGATCGCCATGATGCTTAAGTACGTTGGCATCGTGTTTCGAAGACAGTGGCGCAGCATCACAGCGCGGCGCGTTAGCCCCTTGGCCTTGGCAAGCAGCACATAGTCCGCGCGCATTTCGTCAAGAAGCCTGTTTCGGATCATGTAGGCATAGTACCACAGGTGCCCGAGCACCACGACCGCAAGCGGCAGGATGAGATGCGCGGCGCGGTCGGCAATGTTATTTTGCTGCCCGATGGAGTAGGCCCCGGAGCTCGGCAGCACGCGCAGCTCGATGGCGAAGATCAGAATGAGCAGCAGCGACAGCCAGAATTCCGGAATGCAGCTCGTGATGGTGCCGAGCTTGCAGACCGCGCGGTCGAAAATCGTTCCTTCCCGCCGCGCGCAGAGCATCCCAAGCAGGAGTGAGAGCGTGAAAATGAGCACAAAACCGATGCCGCCGAGAAGGAGTGTGTTGCCCGCGCGGCTTGCGATGACCTCTGCCGCGGGCATTTTGTACTTATACGAGATGCCGAAATCCCCGTGCAGGGCGTTCTGCGCCCAGCGAACATACTGCGTGAAGATAGGCTCGTCGAGGCCGAGCTTTTCCTCCGCCTGCGCGCGCTCCTGCGGCGTCAGCTTCTCTGCACGGTCACCGTAGTAGGAGACGAGCGGGTCGCCCGGGGCGAGGCGTGAGACATAGAACACCGCGAGCGACAGAACAAGAACGCTCAGAAGAAACGCCAGTGCCTTTTTGCCGAAATACAGGATCTTCGATGGCTTTTTCATTGCGCGCCCCCTTCCTGCAAAGCGAAATGCTCCGGCTCGACCTCGACAAGCTCGCCCATCAGCGGGAACTGCCCGGGCGAGAAGTCCGGCAATACGCGGGTTCGTTCTATGCGCGGGTCAGGAACCGGCATAGCCGCGAGCAGCGCCTTGGTGTAGGGGTGGAGCGGATGGTCGTAAAGCGCGCGCACGGGCGCGACCTCGACAAGTTTGCCGTGGTACAGTACGCCGACGCGGTCACAGAGGAATTCCACCATCGCAAGGTCATGCGCGATGAAGAGAAACGAAAAGCCGTGCTCGCGCTGCAAGTGGCGAAACAGGTTGACGATCTGTGCCTGAATGGACACATCCAGCGACGCGATCGGTTCGTCCGCCACCAGAAGCTCCGGCTCCATGCACAGCGCCCGTGCAATGGCGACGCGCTGGCGCTGCCCACCGGAGAGCTCGGACGGGTACTTGTCGAGATAGGTTTTGTCAAGGCCGACATAATACATCTGGAGCTCGGCCTCCTTGCGGTATGTGCCGCGCGGCGGGGCGATGCGATGGATGCGCATGGGCTCGGTGATACTATCGCAGACCGTCATGTGCGGGTCAAGGCTCGAGGCAGAGTCCTGAAAGATCATCTGGCGTGTGGTTTGCAGCATTTTTTGTTCGCGCGGCAGGCGGCCCTGTCACAGAGGTCGACGCCATTATAAAAAATGCGTCCGCCGCTCGGCTGCAAAATGCTCATCGCGCAGCGCGCGGCCGTCGACTTGCCCGAGCCGGACTCGCCGACGAGGCCGAAAATCTCCCCGCGGCGAATCTGAAACGAGATGTCGTCCAGCGCCTTGACGGAGACCTGCTTCGTCAGCGGGAAGACGTGGCTCACGTGCTGCACATCGAGCAGAATGTCATGTTTTGTCATCGCGCACCTCCCACCGGCGGCGTGATCCTCGGCGCGCGTTCGTCGAGCAGCCACGTTGCGGCATAGTGCGTGTCGCTGACGCGGAACATCGGCGGCGCTTCCTCGTAGTCGATGGCGAGGGCGTACTCATTGCGGCTGGCAAAGGCGTCGCCTTGCGGCGGGTCGATGAGCGCCGGCGGTATGCCGGGGATGCTCGGCAGCGTCTCCTTTCCGCGCGAGAGCGCGGGCAGCGAGCGCAGCAGCCCCCACGTATAGGGGTGGCGCGGGTCGTAGAAGATCTCCTCCGCCGTGCCAGTCTCGACGATCTTGCCCGCGTACATCACGGCCACGCGGTCGGCGACGCGCGCGACGACGCCGAGGTCGTGCGTGACAAACACCGCCGCCGTGCCGAGCTTTTGCTGCACGTCGCGCAGCAGATCTAAGATCTGCGCTTGAATGGTCACATCCAGCGCGGTCGTCGGCTCGTCGGCAAATAAAATGTGCGGATTCCCCGCAAGCGCGATGGCCAGCACCACGCGCTGGCGCATCCCACCGGAAAAGTTGTGGGGATAGAGTGCCATGCGCTCTTGCGCGCGGTCGATGCCGACAAGCTCAAGCAGTTCGATCACGCGTGCTCTTACGGCGCTTTTTTCGAGCTTTGGTTTGTGCGCGAGCACCGCCTCGGCGATCTGCACGCCGATCGTCATCGTCGGATCAAGCGCGGTCATCGGGTCCTGGAACACCATGGAAAAGAGCGAACCGCGCAGCGCCGTCATCTCGCGCTCGCGATAAGCCGTAATGTCCGTGCCGTCTACGATGATCTTGCCAGACTTGATTTTTGCCGTCTGCGGCAGAAGGCGCAGGATGCTCTTGCACAGTACGCTCTTGCCGCAGCCCGATTCGCCGACGATGGCGAGCACCTCGCCCGCTTTCAGCGAAAAGCTCACGTCGCGCACCGCCTGCACCTCGCCCGCGGGGGTGAAAAAGCTGACGGAAAGGTGCTCGACGTTCAATAAATCTGCCATGAAAAATGCCCTCTTTATGCAAGACAAAGGGGCTGAAGCCAGCCCCTCGTCAAAGATGTCAACGGCGTTTACTCGCCGATCGTCCAGTCTTGAATGTTCCAGAAAATGCCGACGCCGTGATGCCCAAGCACCGTGTCCGCATCGATGCCGTGGACGGTGGATTTGGCGACATAGTTCGCGTCGATGTAGCAGATAAAGGCGTAGGCTGGATCGTCCGCAAGCGCGTGCAGGAATTTGCTGTAATACTCTTTGCGGACGGCGTCGTCGCTGCTCTGGCGCGCGAGCGTCAGAGATTCGTCCACCAGCGCGTTCGAGTAGCCCGAGTAGTTCGCGCCCTTGTCCGTGCCGAAGACCTTGTAGGTGTGGTCGTCGGCGTCAAACGGGCTGCCCCAGCCGATGAGACACGCCATCTGGCCGCTCCAGTCCATCTGCGCGGGGATGTCCACCGTGCAGTGGATGCCAACTTCTCTAAGCTGCTGCGCCGTGGCCTGCGCGATGTCGATGCGGTCCTGCTCGCCGGACATGACGCTGATGACAAAACCGATCTCCTCGCCGTTTCGCTCGTAGTAGCCACTTTCGCCCATCGTGCAGCCGACGGATTCGAGAATTTCTTTCGCTTTTGCGGGATCGTAGTCGTAGTGGTTCACGGTCTCGTCGTTGTAGACGTTGCGCTGGAGCGGGCTGTACGCCGCCATGCCCTGCCCGAGCAGCACCGAGTCGACGATGGCCTGACGGTCGATGGCGTAGCAGACGGCGGGGATGATGTCGCGGTTTTCTGTCCAGTAGGGGTTGTTGAAGTTGAAGAGGATGCCGCGGTAGTCCGCGGTGGTCATGTCGTAGCAGGTGTAGCCGTCCTTGCCCGCGAAGTTCTGCGCGTTTTTCGGGTCGAGCAGCGCAAGGTCGATCTCGCCGGACTCGAGCTGCATCGCCTGCGCATTGTCGTCGGGTACGATCTTGAAGATGACGCGCTCGATGTTCGGCTCGCCCAAGAAATAGTCCTCGTTGCGCACGAGCACGATGGACTGCCCGGCGTCCCAGCTTTCGAGCTTGTAGGGCCCCGTGCCGACGGGGGCGCGGAAAAAGGCGGATTCCTGCATGTCCTCGCCCTCGAGCAAATGCTGCGGCAGGATCGCCATCGTCATGTACTCCAGAAACGCGGCGTTCGGCTCAGCGAGGCGGAACGAGACGGTGTGGTCGTCGAGCACGGTGATCTCCTGTACATCCTCGTAATTCGGCGCGTTTTCCGAGCCGTTGTCGGGGTCCATGATGGCTTCGATCGTAAATTTGACGTCCCGCGCCGTGAACGGCTCGCCGTCGTGCCACTTCACCCCCTCGCGCAGGTAGAAAGTATAGGTGCAGTTCGCCTCGTCATAGTCCCAGCGCTCGGCGAGGGCGGGAACGATCTGGTCATTGCCGTCGTGCGCGGTCAGGCCGTTGAAGAGCAGCAGGTTGATCTCGCAGTGCTCGTCCATCGCGGGATCGATGCGCGTGTAGCCGGCAGAGCCGTAGACGAGCGTAGACGGCGCGTCGCCGGTCGAATCGCCGCCGCTCTGCCCGCAGGCGGCGAGGGAGAAGAGCATCGCGAGGGACAGCAGAAGAGTCAGCGCTTTTTTCATGGGAAACTCCTTTGGGGAAAAATTGGGAAACGCCGCATCGCCGGATGCAGCGAAAAATATGACAGTTTGTAGTATAGGGGAAATTCCCGCCCGCCACAAGCCGGGTGGGGGATACGGCGGGCAAAGCTTTTCCGAAAAATCACAGCGTGCGGCGGAAATTTCCCGCCTTTTACCCTTTTTGCGAATCGCGCTTGCACTTTCCACGCGGCAATGGTACAATATTATGCCGAAAATACAGCAAAGGAGTTTGCTTTTTATGAAATTAGGTATCGAAAGAAATGGACCTGATTTCATAAGTCTTCAAAAATCGGCAAAGGTCCATAAAAGTCCACAGCTTCAAGGCGCTTTGGGGTTTGAGCGTCATAAAACTCAATGCCGCACCATAAGGCTCCATTCCGGTTTGGTACAGTAGTGGTACAGTCGATTTGTTATTTGAGAAAGGCTCTATGCAACGGCCTGTTCATTGCCCGCTCCAACAGGAGTGTGACACGCACTAAGGGAGTGCCATCTCTGCCGACGCACAAAGTCATAGAGGAGGCATACCGTTTGGGCGCAAGCTTTGTGCTCCCAAAGCCTTTTACGGCACGGGCGCTGGTCGAGCGGATACACGATGCACTGCGCAGTGATCGTCCCTGATCTGCACACATCAAAAATAGTGACCGCCATCCCAAGGAGAGCTGCTGCTCGCCGGGGTGGCGGTCATTTCTGTACGGTAAGGGCGCTTATGGCTCATGCCGGCAATCGTGACGAAAGGACGATAGCTAAAGCGGCACCATTACGTAAAAACTCCCGGCATTCGACCCGTACCCCTTCATCCTGCTCAATCTGGTGCTCTCCTGCGTGGCGGCCATTCAGGCGCCGCTCATCATGATGAGCCAGAACCGGCAGGAGGAAAAGGACCGCCGCCGCGCGGAGAACGATTACCGAGTCAACCTCAAGACAGAGATCATGATCGAGGATTTTTACGACAAGGTCAATGCCATCCTGGCCAGACAGACCGCACTGGAAAAACAGCTGACGGAGAAGGGCGAAAGCGCAGGGCAAAAATGAGGGAGGACGGCTCTGTCCTCCCTCATTTTTTGCTGTTTTTGCGCAACGCGGAATCCTCCTCCGCAAACCTGCGCGCTTTTGTTGAGATGCCTCTCCGGCGCGTAAAGCCCTTATACGTGCAAGACTCTATGTTGCTTTACAGCCGGAAGTGCTTCTTAAGTTCTTGGTTTTCCCCCAGCACCAGCAGCGTCATATCAGCGTCCAGCACAGTTTCCGGTGAGACGTTCACATCGGTCTTGCCGTTCCGCTTCACACCGAGGATGTTGACGCCGCATTTTCTGCGGATGTCCAGCTCGCCGATACTGCGGCCCTGCCAATCCTCCGGCACGGCAACCTCGATAATGGCGTGCTGCTCGTCCAGCTCAATGTAGCTGAAAATATGGTTGGCGGTATAGCGGATGGCCGCCCACTTCGCCAGCTGCTTTTCCGGGTAGGCGACCGCGTCTGCGCCGTTGCGCAGCAGGAATTTCGCCTGCACATCCCGCTCAGCGCGGGATACCACATATTTTGCTCCCAGCTCCTTGAGCAGCGACGTCGTCTCCAGCGAATTCTGAAAATTTCCGCTGATGGTGACATAGCAGACATCGTAATTGCTCACGCCCAGCGAGCGCAGAAAGTCCACACGGGTGCTGTCGCCGATCTGCGCGTTGGTGACAAAGGACATGCACTCGTTGACGCGCTCCTCGTCTTTGTCCACTGCCATCACCTGATGGCCCAACTCGTTGAGCTGCATGGCAAGATGCCGCCCGAAGCGGCCCAGTCCGATCAATAATACCGTTTTCATCGTGTGCTCCTTTCAGCCTACGGTAATTTTCTCCTGCGGATAGCGGGCGTAAGTCAGATCATGCCCGGAGAATGCGGCATAGATCAAGGTCAATCCGCCGACGCGCCCGAAATACATCAGCAGGATGAGAATGCTCTGCGACAGGACTCCAAGCTGCGGCGTCAGCCCCAGCGTCAGGCCCACCGTACCGGCGGCGGACGCTGTTTCATAGAGACAGGCACCGAGGGGAAGCTCCTCCGCTGTGCTGATGACCGCCGCCCCCGCAAAGGTCAGCCCCAGATACAGCAGCAGAATGGCGGCGGCGTTGCGGACGGCGGAGTGTTCCAATCTGCGGTGGAAGATCTGCGGATCCTCCCGCCTGCGGAAGGCGGCAATGGCGTTGGCGATCAGGACGGCCAGCGTTGTGACCTTCATGCCGCCCGCCGTGGAGCCGGGTGCTCCGCCGGTGAGCATCAGCAAAATGGTGACCGCCTGAGAGGCATCCGTCATCTCCGTCAGATCCACTGTGTTATAGCCGGCCGTCCGCGGCGTGACCGACTGAAAAAGGGAGGCCAATATCCGCTCTCCCACGGGGAGGTCCGCAAAGTCTGTCAGATAAAAGAGAAACGCCGGAATCGTGATCAAAAGCGCCGTCGCGCTCAGAATGACCTTGCTCTGCATCCGGTAACGCCGCAGGTGCAGACCGTGCGTACAGACATCGTCCCACGTTAGAAAGCCGATGCCGCCTACGATGATCAGCAGCATGATCACAATGTTGACCAGCGGGTCGGCGGCATACGCCGTCAGCGAGGGGTAGAGGGAATCCGTCCGCCCCAGAATATCGAAGCCCGCATTGCAGAAGGCGGAAACGGAATGGAAAACGGACATCCATACGCCCCGCAGTCCATAATCCCGGCAAAAGGCTGGCAGCAGCGCCAGCGCGCCCAGCAGCTCGACCAGAAAGGTCCCCTTGAGGATAAATCTCGTCAGGCGCACGATGCCGCCCACCGCAGGGGCGGAGATGGCGTCCTGCATGGCGCTGCGCTCCTTGAGCGTGATGTTCCGTCCGGCGAGCATCAGGAAGGTCACCGCACCGGTGATCACCCCAAGCCCGCCAATCTGGATCAGCAACAATATGACTGTTTGACCGAAGGCGGACCAATAACTGCCGGTATCCTGCACCACCAGCCCCGTCACGCAGACAGCGGAAGTGGAGGTAAACAGTGCCTCATGAAACGGTGTCCATATCCGCTGCACTGAGGCGATGGGCAGCATCAGCACCAGCGCCCCCAACAGGATCACGCCCGCAAAGCCGAGGATCATAATTTGAAAAGAAGTCAGATGCCGCTTTAAGCGAAACACAGTCTCCGTCACATCACACACCTCCTTGAAACGATGGTACTCTCAATTTTCCGTATAGTATAGCACGGCTTTTGCAATGTGTCTGTATGTATCTTGTAAAATTTTCAGGTGCAGAGTCCTTATTTGCAGCCCAGAGGCGGGCTGCAAAGCTGCGGTTGGCAGACTTTGGTGCACAGAAATCTCCGCGTGACCTGTAAATCTTTCCTGATTTTTTACAGGAACCCTTGCCTTTTTTTAATATTTGTTCTAAGATAAGCTCTCTATCTGTCATATTCAGCTGAAATTCTACGAAGCTTTTTAAAAAAGCCCCAACGGGAGAACTAATATGCTCAAAGAAAAAACATCCGATGTATCCATGACAAATACAAATCAAGGCTCTGGCACTGCTGCTGAAGCGGCAGCGCCCATGAGCCATGGCCTTTGGAATACGTGGTGCAAAAATCTCCTGCTGTTCTGCCTGACCGGCGTTTATGTGGAGCTGTGCCTGCATCTGTGCGTATTCGGCTCGATGGACCGGTACGCGGGATATCCTGTCCTGTTTGGCCTGCTGGGTGGCGCACTCTGCACGCTGGTAGTCTCAAGCCTGCCAAAGGTTCTGCGCCAGATCACAGGGGTTTTCCTGGTCGCGGCACAAGTGCTACTGGCCGAGGTGCAGCTGGTCTATCACTGCATCTTCGGAGATTTCATGCCCGTCAGCCAGATCGGCATGGGCGGAAATGTGGTCGTCAATTTCAACTCGCAGCTTCTCTATGGGATCCGCCAAAATCTGCTGAAGATCCTGCTCCTCCTGCTGCCGCTGATTGTCGTGATCCTTTGCCTTATCTTGCGGAGGGCGCAGGCTCTGAAGCTGCGGCTGCGCTGGAAGCAGGCACTGGCCTCCTTTGCCGTGCTCCTCGCACTGCTGCTGACGGTCACGGGACTCATGTATGTTGGACGGGACAACGCCTTTTCCGTCTATCGTACCTTCACCAATGTGAACACCTCCACCGACAGCAGTTATAAAAAAAATCGGTATGCTGGCCACCACGGCGCAGGAGCTTCGATACATGCTCTTCAGCGGCAGCGGCAGCGGCAGCATTATGATCACGCCGTCGTCCTTGAATATAAGCGATGTTCCGCGGACATACAGCAGCAACTCCTATAACGTGATCGAAAGCATCGATTTTACGGCTCTTGCAGACAGTACCGACAGCGATATTCTCAAGGCCACAGACGAGTATCTATCAAATGCAACACCCACCCGCAAAAACAACTACACAGGACTTCTTAAGGACTATAACCTCATCACCATCTGCGCCGAGAGCTTCTGCCCGTGGTTTATCAGCGAGGAGCTGACGCCGACGCTCTACAAGCTGAGCCATACGGGTATTCTCTTTGAAAATTACTACGGCACGTTCCAGTCCGTCACCACCAACGGCGAATACACCATGTGCATGGGGCTTTATCCAGATATGTCCCGCACGAAGACGGATTCCAGCTTCAATGTGGCAGGCACCAACTATCTGCCGTTCTGCCTGGGCAATGCGCTCAAGGGCATGGGCTATCAGACCTGGGCCTATCACGACTACATCGGGGATTTCTACAACCGGAATATCACCCACGCCAACATGGGCTACACGTTCAAGGCGGCGGATTCCGGTCTGGCCATGAAGATCGACTGGCCCTCCTCCGATCTGGAGATGATGGAGGCCTCCGTAGACGACTACATCAACAGCGGAGAACCCTTCCACGCCTATTACATGACCTTCAGCGGTCACTACCAGTACAACTGGGACAACGCCATGAGCGCCAAAAACCGCGACGCGGTGAAGGATCTGCCCTATTCCGAGCCGGTGAAGGCGTACATTGCCTGTAATCTGGAACTGGAGTATGCGCTGGAGTACCTGATGCAGCGGCTGGAGGAAGCTGGCGTTGCCGACAAGACCTGCATCGCCCTGACCAACGACCACTACCCTTACGGCCTGACCGAAGACGAGTACAACGAGCTGGCCGGGCAGACGCTGGACACCACCTTTGAGAAGTACCGCAACAGCTTCATCTGCTATGTTCCCGGTCTTTCGGAGAACATCGTGGTAGACGAATACTGCTCTACGGCGGACATCTTGCCGACACTGCTGAACCTCTTCGGTGTGGACTACGATTCCCGCCTGCTGGCGGGCACCGACGTACTCTCCAGCGGCCTCCATGTAGCGGTGCTGTCGGATAAGTCCTTTCTGACGAAGGCCTTCCGCTATGACGCCGGTACGGAAACCGTGATCCCCGCCGACGAGAATACCACAGTCTCCGGCAAGCTGGCGGAAGCCTACCGGCTCTATGTGGACAGCCGGTTCCAGCTCTCCGGCAACATCCTCAACAGCGATTACTATGCCCACGTCTTTGCCAGGGAGTCCAGCGGCGGGAGCCTTGCGGACACGGTGGTATTCACGGACATCAAGAGCATTTTCAATCAGGCCAGTGTCCTCTACATGTACCGCAAAGGCTATGTGGATCCGGAGACGCCGGATACCTTCGGCGGCAAGACTACGGCAAGGCTGGGCGAGTTTGTCGATGTGCTCTACCGCATCGCAGGCCGACCGGAAACGGACAATACCGCCCTTCCGGCTGACTACGAAAACGAGGAATTCAACGCGACCCATCCCTATTATAATGCCGTGTGCTGGGCCTATCAGACAAGGCTGCTCCGACAGAATGATCCCAATGCCGAATACGATGACAAGGTGGACTATCAGACGGCATGCGTACTGATTCGCCGCTACGCGATCATGGCAGGCGTCGATACCGGCGTGGATCAGACGCAGCTCAGGCAGCTTCTTCGAGATAACCCCGATCTCAACAGAGAGGCAGCCAAAGCGATGCTCTGGTGCGATGAAAAGGACATCACCACCCGGGACAGCAGCCTTGACGAGCTGCTGGCATCCGCTGGCACCCGCATCAGCCGCTACCAGATGACGTCGTTCCTGTTCTACCTCTGCACCTACGAGCTGGATATTGGCAGCTGAGCATGCGGCGCAGATCCTGCCGGAGAAGTGTTCCGCGACCGATTCGCAAAAAGAGCCGCCTTTCTCGGCTGTGCACCGGAAGATACCCATTCGATGTCACACTACGCTTAACGTTGGAATAAGTAAACATACTCACAAGCATTACACTCAGTGTAGACCTAATGTAGATTCAGATCATTCTGTGTTTACGAAAGTTTACATTGAGTGTAATTTTTTCTGCCTTGAATGGGTGGTCAAACAGGGCCGGTTTTCTACATTTATCACGAAGGGATGAGACATCCACCCCCCTATTCTCACACGAAAGAAGAAGTTTGATTTGAGTAAACGAAAACACGGACCTACGATTGTACCGGCCTTATCCGCCAAGGTGGATAACAAAGAAAAACGATTCATTCAGGTTGGAAACTCACTGCTCCTCTCCAAGCAGTTCCACGCACTCAGCACCGGCAGCCGGTTTCTCTATTTCTGCATGGCCATGGAGAGCGGCGGAAGGAAGAATTTCATTCTTCCACAAAAGGACGCAAAAATGGCTCAAGGGGTAAACCCGCGTAGCCGTCTGATCCATTTCAGCAAGAACAGCAGCTTTCATTATTTCACCGTCGATGAGATGGGCCTGCGGTTAATGAAACTGACGCTGGATGAAACGATGCTGTATCGGTTTCAGCGGTACTTGCAGCAAAACGGCATTTGCAAAGCATCTATGCTTCCGCTGTATCTGTTCAGTCTGGAGCTGCTTTCGGAGGCGTATGCCTTGAAAAAGGGGAAGCAAATGCGGGCAGAGCTGGATAGAGGCGCATTGTTTTCGTGCCAGGCAGATGTTGTAAAACGGATCTGCAACACAGGACCCAATCTGATCACGATCCCAGACAAATGACTGCTGGACTTGGATACGGAAAGAGATGATAGCTCAGACGAACTCTTACTTTCCCCAAATGCTACGTTTCTAAGTCAACAGTCCGGAATGTAACACACAGGTGGTAACAGTATGGTCGAGGAATTGCAAGTGCCGATCCATCTCAAAATGACGCTGACGATTAAGGAAGCCGCAGCATACAGCAACATTGGGATCAACAAGATCGAGAGTATGCTGCGCAGTCCGAATTGCCCGTTTGTTCTCTATGTTGGGTCCAAAAAGCTGGTCAAACGCAGGGAGTTCGAGCAATATATCAGCCATAAGTTGATGACTTGACGGTAAGTTCACTATTGAGAAAAGAAAGTCCTTGTGCTACAATTATAAAATGCATAGGGGCTTCTTCTCATAGTGAGAAAGGAGTTTCCGAATGGGTAAAAGTTTACGAGGCAAAGAATGCGGTAAGGGTATCTACCAAAGAAAGGACGGATTATATCACGCACGTTTTGTAGACAAAGCAGGAAAACGACATGAGAAATATTTCCAGACGATTCCCGAGGCGCGTAACTGGATCGAGCAGGCGAAATATGCCGACAAGCACGAAGATGTGTTTTGTCCCTCGGACACGACGGTTGACACATGGTTTTCATTTTGGGTTGAGAACATTGTGGGCGATTTGGCACCCAACACCCTGCGA
>ULOT01041385.1_pt1 | contig 17180 bp, 23 predicted proteins | sample 1952811 | NCBI WGS metagenome assembly ULOT01 (sample SAMEA4835609, study PRJEB28245) | human gut metagenome | biome: gut microbiome; material: fecal sample | place: Denmark | collected 2008
CGACATCGGGATGGTACTAGGTTATAAATAAAAGTGGTACAAGATTGTTACTTCTTGTACCACTAGAATATTACTGTCTATAGCACATCATTTCTGTTAAAATATAACCAGGTACTTCATTTCCATATACCTTATTAGTATCATAAAAGTATACTGTTTTTCCATTATTTTTAGTCATAATACCCTCAGTAATTTTTACATTAGTTTCTAACCCAGCAGGCGTATTATGTGAATAATTAACATCAAATTCATATGTACTAGGAGCACTAGTTCCAGATGCCGCAATTGGGCAAGAAACAGTTGCATATAACCTGTCATTTTTTAGATTGTATTTAACATACATTTTACTTAACGTGCTTGAACTATTTTCCCAAGTTCCTGTAACATAGCAATACTGGTATAAAATTGGTGTAAGACCCATAATTACCTTTGCAATATTGAATCCCACTTCAGTAGACCCATTAGCATTAGGGTGATAATAATTATTTGTATCCCAATAATTGTTAAACTCATCAAATCTTACCCACCCCTGCATATTTTGACAGTGAATTTTTCTGCCTACATTGTTTGCTACATAATTAAAATAATCCAGCTGGTCGTAGAAGTCCCTATTAAATCCATTATCTCTAATGTCATTTACCATGCTATAATCGAAGAACCAATAAATAGGTGTGTCAGTATATTGTCTTAACTTGTCAACCCAATTCTGTAAATAAGTTACAAAAGTTTCTTTAGGTGTCATTGGGTTATATTCATTAAGACCAGCAATCAAGATACAACAACTAACCTTAGTGTGGTCAAACGTATTATCAGAAACAAAATCATCAATCTGTTTCATATAACCTTTCTCAACAATAAATCCAGTTCCGCCATAGCTATAATTATGAACACCCATTCCAGTGCAAGAATTTAACACCTGAGGTATTCTTACGTTGTTAGGGTCGTGAGTATAGTCAACCCAACTATCACCAAATAAAACAATTTCTGTTTTATTTGCATATTTAGCATCTTCAATATTTTTTAGTATATTATTATCAGTACTTTCTCTATTTGCAACTTCTGTTGCAAGACCATTAGCTACCCTAACAGTTTCCTGTCTATATTCTTCAACTTGTGCGTTATAGTTACCAGTAACAACCCAGTAATTAGTATCAGTAATTTCAGTATTAGCAGGAACAGGCTTCTTACTAGTAAAACTATTCCCTAAATGAGTAACAACAGTCAATGGTTCATAACTCAAACCACTAATCCACTCACTACTCCCATTTCCATCGTCAAAAAACTTCGGCACATACCTTGCTCCAATATACTGTCTGTTCATATTATTTTTCTCCTCTCGTTAATAGCTTAAAACTAAGTGACCATATTCTGGTTGTAAATCAAGCGTAATGTCTAAACCAGTTGTGTTAAACGTAATACTCTCCCAATTTTCAGGTATATTATAAATAATATACCCACTGTTAGAAATTTCAACAAATATCATTGTTGATAAGTATTGGGTTACAATTTTTTCAATATAACTAGTGTCAAAATCATCAATCCATTTATTAACAGTGTCAAGTTCTTTTTTCAAATCATTTAACTCATTACCTATAATTTTGTCCTGGTCAATAAGGTTATTGATGTACTTAACAACTTTGCATAAAATTTCATAATAACTTAGGCTTTCATCATATACAAGTGGAAGTACTTTATAGCACCACATTTTGAAATAATGCGTTTTGCACATATATATCACTCCTTTCATTACCAAAGTCCAAAGAATAAATCACTGAATTCTTCAATAACCTGCATATCAATGTTAAGAAAAGTTTCCCTAAACTTATTCAACAGACTGCTAAAACTTTCTGTACCCTGTTTACCGACAATAGTTTCCAGATAATCCTCAGTAGTGTTGCTACTTTCAGTATTACTTGTAACACCGTCAACCTTACTAGTTGTATCCTCTGTTTCACTATAATCAGTACCAGTCTTTTCAGTTGTGTTAGTTTCCTCGTTTCCAGTTCCGTTCACATTATCTGTAATCTTTCTTGCGTTTGTCAGATAGTTCTCGTTCTCCAAACCAGTGATAGCACCTTGTGGTGTATCAGAATACAAATCTCTCTTTGTTTCATCGCTACCACTCGTTGTATTTCTTGTACCACTACCTGTACTATCTGTATTTCTATTACCTGTCAGTGTTCTCTTACCAGTAGTATTATCTGTTCTTGTTCCATCTTCTTTACTTGTACCCTCGACATTTCTTTCATGGTTTCTAGTTAAGTTCACATCGTGCATTGGATTGAACTCAATCTTAGCACTTTCATAAAGCTGATTGTAATACGGCATAATCTCTTCAAGCCTTGTATTCATCCAAAGTGTCCAGATACCCACCGTTTCACAACAAATCTCGCGCAAATAATAGTGCTTCAAAATCTTCTGACAAAGTACACTTCTGTATTCTTCATCAAAGAATGGTGCTTTACTCGTAAAAATTTTATTCCATGAATTAGCAATAATGTTGTCAACATCACCACTACCACCAGACATTTCAAGTCCACTTTTGCTCTCACATATGAACCTAACTTCTGTTGTGTATTTACTCATAACCATCACCATCCTTATCAACTGTACATAGAGCGTAGCAAACAAGAGCAGTAGCACCAAATAATGTACCAACAATGAAAGAAATAAACTCACTCATTTCCTGCACCTCCTATTGTATCTGCACCAGCATCATCTGGTATAGTATCATTAGCAACCTGTTGAAAATCTTCACGATAATTGACCTCAATATTAGTCCCAAACATGGCGTTAATTTTTTCAACAGCTTGACGTCTACTCTCTAATCTGCTATACCTGCTCGCTATAGTACCACCTTGATTCCTAGTTACTTCATCAGTAATTAACCTTTCTTTTTTCTGAATGTTAATATTACTGATACCAAGATATGTCAACGCTTCGTTCCATATCTGCGTCTTTAACTGATACAATTTATCACAAACATACGGCGCACCTGTCTGCAAAACTTTTAACGCATTTAAGTCCAAGTTCTTATCTCCAAAAATGAACGGTGCGTTACCCTCAAATTCCTTATACAAGTTAATCAGCGTCAACCGTTGTTTCTCTGTACCTTGCACTAAAACCGGAGTTTTCTGTGCGTTTGCATTAACATCAATAATCCTATCAATGTTGTACAATCTTCTTGAAAACATTTTAACGTCAAGTATACTATTTGTGTGCAAGTAATTGTTCCAGATAATTACGCTATTACTTTCTTTCAATAACTTCTGATAGTTGTTATATCCAGAGTAAGCTCTACGCAAAATAGGGTTACCATACACATCAAGTCTACCATTTGTAACACAATCCAAGCACAAGTTCCCAAGAACATCATCATCAAAGTACACCATGCAACCAGTTTCAAATAGATGAAGTTCAAGATACCTTGTGTCAACACTAGGCGGTAAGTTTTTCCACTCAAACATACTTATAGCCAACTCTGTCAGCCTGTTTAAATACTGCATATATGTCAAGTTATTCAGTGTAGCACTGTCACCAAACATATCCGTACTTCCATGCTTTCTACTCATATCTTAATCTCACCACCTTTACACTGTATTATCCAAATTATACTGTCCAATCTCTGAACCATTCTTCCAGAATGTAATTCCATTATTATAGATATTACAAATTTTCTTCATATCGTCTGATGGAATACTACCTGTTAAAGTGCAACCAACGGTCTTAACATAGTTCCAATGTGGTCTACTGTTTCTATTTGGCACTTTTACTCGCTTAATTGCATAGCCAAACATAGTAAAATAATCGTCAATCATTCTAGCGAATTGAGCTGTAACAGAGCATCTACCACCATAAAACTGTTGCTTATTGTTTGCCACATTTGCACCACCATTGTTAAGATTTCCTTTGCTGATATCAGCGGCTATAGATGCTTGGTATGCTTGTGATAATGTATTAGAAATTTGTGAAATAGCATTCAACTCCATATTGTACCCTGCTAATGGATGCCAAATAGAATTAAGAGCTGTCGTAGCTATATTAGCAGTAGTTCCTACAGCGATAGGTAAACTATTTTGTGCTATCCATGCTTGATATGCGTCAACATTCCATGAGCACATAGGATAACTGTGCAACTGAATACTTTCAGTATTCAAAGTTGTATAGCCACCTAATTCGCTATACCCTGCAACACCTTTATAACCACAAGCTCTAAGAACGGCAACAACTGGTTGTGTGATAGTTCCACTAATTTCAACAACTGGTGTGAGGTTTGGAAAGAACTCATAACGTAATGTTAATTCACTACCAGACGCATTATCAACATGATAGAAATTGTAAGGGTAAGTATACAGTTTTTTGTTCTTTGGTTTGTATCCGTTTAAAGTATCTGATACACTTATTCCTGCTAGCGTTACATTATTTTTTAATGCGCCTGCACCATATGATATTTTGTGCGTTGATGGTATATCTCCAATAAATATTTTAGGAAGCATGTAAACAGAAATAATTGAGTCTGGTTTTTTATTATAGCTACTAATTTTCTCGTTAATAGCTGTAACATCTGTACTGTTATATACCCAAAGCTCCGCACTACCATATATGCCATCATATAGTGTTCCATTTGTTCCTTCGTCTATATCAACTATAGCTAAGCACACAGCCATGTCACTCATGGACAAAATAGGTGCATAGCTATTAAACACATACTCCCCAGTTGCAACGCTTTCTGGTTCAATGTGCTCGCCTATGATATCTGTTTCAGTGTGTTCTCTTTCAACAAAGCAATAATCAACACTATAATCAAAGAACCATGTCTGCATAACATCAAGTTCGAAGTAAATTTCTGCACACTCATTGTTCACAAATTCAACCGATGTTATGAAAGCATAAAACCACTTATTTCCGTAAGCTGTATTCTGGAACATCATGTAATTACAGTCATACAGATTGTCGGCTTTAATTCCAACCCTAGCTACACCACGTTTTACTCTTTGATATGTGTAATTAGTTAGATTGTATTTCTGCAAACCAATAAAGTAATTGTACTGTTCTGTTGCACTTGCAAAGTATATTGTATGGTCATAGGTTGTATCAAGAGGTACGTCTTTAAGCAACCTTATATTTGTTGTAGGTTGTATATACATACAATCACTCCTTTACGCAATTTTCTAGTAAAGGGTATATCAGAAAAGTGATACACCCTTACAGTTAAAATCTTATCCCTTGTTAAGAGTAACAGTTGCGTCAACAGCAGTAGAACCATTGATGGTAGTAGCCGCAGTGTAAGTAGTTCCGTTAATCTCTGCAACAAGTGTGATGCCTGTTGCAACCTGTGAAGCTGGGATAATAAGTCCACCGTATTTCTGAACAGCGATACCAGCATTTGTAAGTGCTTTTGTCTGAACAAAGTTCACATTCTGCGGATTAAGACCTGTTTTTTCAATGTCAGTACTGATAGTAAATACAGTAGCAACATCGCTTTCACCTTTAGCGTCCACATGAACAGTAACAGTTTCAGGTAAAGTAACGTCAGCTGTGGATGTAACAAACACAACGGCATTTGCGAACGGAGAATTTGACACTGTTTTCCAAGTATGATAGAAGTAGTTCCAGTACAAACCAGAGGCAACATACTTCTCCGTGAATTTGTTGTTATTGTCGTAAACCTGAAACCAGTTTTCGTCCAGAATGACAGCCTTTACGTTTGCCAACAGTGCTAACTCATCTGTGGTAACTTCCTCAATACCGTCAGAGTTTGCTCTGATAATATCAAAACGCTCATTGTCAAAATCAGTCCAGTTGTCAATGAGGAACAGCCTACCCATGAAGTCAGCCTTATCCATGTTGAACGCACTTGCAAGCACATTTACGTCAAACTGTGCGTTGAACATAGCGTCCATGAAGATAACCTGTCTATCTTTAGGTGTGTTCGTCTTAACAGCAGCTTCATTATAGTCATTAGACATAAATGGTAACAGATTAGAAGTACCTCTAAACTGTACAGCCGCTTCGCTAAGGTCTGCACCTGCTCCAATAGAAGTAGGGAACATTTTTCCGTTACTGATTGCTTTGATAAGAAGGTACTTAAAGAGCAGGAACTCGTCGTACTCTGCGGCGGTATAAACACCGTCTACAATCTTAGCGATAAGGTTCTGAACACCCTCAACGCTAAGAAATGCCTGCCGTAAGTCCTCGTCCTGAATAGTAACTGGGTACATCACTCTCCAGTTCATAACGTGGAAAGCTGAACGAACATCTGGAATAGTTCTCTGGAACTCACGTTTAGCCGCTTTTTCAACATTGAAGTCAACAGCTTTTGCGATAGATACGAAAATATCTTCGACAGTTTCACCATACTCGATATAACCTTTTTTGAGAATAGAGTAAGGGTTGTTAAATGTTGCACTCTGTACTCGCACGATCGCAATTCTGTTTACCAAAGCGTTGATAAACTGATTTGCAAAAGCAGGTGTACCGTAGATAACTTCTCCAACTCTTGGAATGTCATTGACACTTGTAACTTCTGGTACGTTCTGCTGATAATCATAAGAAGCGTTCTGTCTAATTACATTTAAAATGTCAATGGTTGACGCATTAAGCGTACTATTTGCAATTCTTCTTGCCATGATTTTATCTTCCTTTCTTAAATGAATTTATTGCTAAATTGTTGTAAACAATTCTGCAAACGTCTTAGGTTTAGGCGTGTCATCTGGTTTAGGTGGTTCGGGGTCAGGGTTTGGGTCTGAACTGTAAAAACGTTCAGTATATTTTTTCCGCCATTCAGCGTCATTTTCTTCGTACTTAGTTTTCCAGTCTGTTCCGTCACCTTTTGCCTTTGTTTCTAAGTCAGATAGTGTGTCAGTTATATCTTCCAGAAATGCGATTGTTTCATCGTCAGTCTGTTCTTCAAATCTTGCTTTAACTTCTGTAATAATTTCTTCTCTAGTTTTTACTGCCATAATGCTCTCCTTTCTATGAGATTTTTTCCCACTTTGTAGTGTCAAATAAGACGCTTAATCTTAATGAAAGAGGATGATTAGGTGAAAGCATAATTACACCATCTTCTGTTACCATAATAATAAATCCCTCTTCATGCTTATAAGTACCTGCTTTGAACGGCATATCTGTTTCTCCCTTCTTATCAATAATGATATCTTATTTTCATCCAAATAGGCATTTTACTCTTTTTAGGTTTTATAGGTGGTGTGCTATCAGTCAAATAGCGATAAATCATAACAGCATTATTCAGTGTGTTGCTTTCTGGAAGATATATATTTTCTGTGTACCATCTTGTTATGCTCTTATCGTCATAATGATCTTGTATGTATTCATAACATCTGTTTGCAAATTCTACACGTAAATCCCACGACTGGTCATGAATACCTTCCCAACACCGATTAAACGCATGTGTTAACATTTCAATATCTGTAGAATCTGATTGCAAAAATTCTGTTAATGTTTGAAATGTATAATCTGCATGTGGTATCCACAAATTCTCATATAATAAGAATGCAAGCTGTCCGTCACCATCGTCCTGTTCATATCCATTTTCTGTTAGCCATGTAGTAAGTTGATATAATCTACCGTGAGTATCTCCATTTACATTTGTCCACTGACCTAGACCATATCCTTTTCGTAAATCAGTTGGCAAACCTGGTGTTAAATTTTGCCACACACCTGGAGACAATGTTGACTCTTGCCAAAAGTTACCACATATTGCAGAAATAACATAAATGCTTGGTGTCATAATTTGCTCTCCTGTTTCATTTTTTCATTCACAATTTTCTGAATAGTTGTGTAGTCATATCCTGCTTGTGCTAGTCTACGCTTACGTTCATCACCATTACACCAGTCACCTCGAATTACTTCAAGAGCAATTTCTTCATTTGTTTTTGTTGTGTGAGTTGAACCACCTTGCATTAACTGATTTACACGCGTTTGTACTGTAACATAGTTAAATCCTGCTTCCTTTAAAAGTAATTTTCTTGTTTCACCATTTCCATACTTTCCACGAATAACATCTAATGCAACAGCATCTAAGTCAACTACTGTGTTAGAATCATTTTCAGCGTATCTTAAATGTACGTCCCAATCACCATCATATTCGTAGTAAGATGCAACGCAAATTTCTTTTCCAGTTTGATCTCCTGTTGCCCCACCTTTTATTGTACCGTTTTCATTGATAGTAGCATGAACTATCTCATTTTCATTGATACTCATAACAACATGTTTTCCAGTTTTAAGGTGAATATCCCCTGCTTTCCATGGTGCTTTACAATCAACAAAACCGCAAGCTCTAAGTTGTTTTTCTAAGTTACCTGTCCATGAATATGGTGAAACATTAAAACCTGCGTTGTGTAAACCAATTGCTACTAAAGATGAACAATCATAATCTGGGCTATAACGATTGGTTTGGTCGTAACCATGCGTGTTATCATTTGCTGTTTCAATCATAAACTGTACTACCATATCAATGTTTGGCATAGTTTAATTCTCCTTTTTATCGCCATAAATGTGAAAAAATTTCATTAACTTATCTGGTAAAATATCTGGATTGATCTTGCAAATATTTTCCAGAATCGAAACTAGTTCTGTTGTACACGCATACAGGACAATCACTGGCAGAACTGGAGTGCTAAACTGAAAGCCAATAATATAACCTTGTGTGTCAACTAACCACGCTATGAAATAGCATAGCATGAAACCAATCTTTTTAAAAAGACCGTCACGCAATTTTGAACTTTTAATATCTTTCAGTTTAACAGCTGTGATGATACCAGCACATAGGTCTAAAAGGTTAAAAATTAGTGCTACCATAATAGGGTAAAACTGTTCCATTTCTTTTACTCCTTTCCGTATTTATCTAACATCATTATAGCATATAAATTGACAAAATTCAATAGTTATGTTATAATAAATAAAGAAAGGAAGTGACTATAAATGAACAAATATTATGATGGAACAAAATTATTGTCAATGAATGACATAAACGGAAACAAACCAGAAATATATATGTGTACTACAAATAGAACAGGTGGAAAGACAACATATTTTGGACGTCTTTGTTTAAATAGATTCCTAGATAAAGGGGAAAAGTTCTGTCTTATTTATCGCTTTAAGTATGAACTAAACGATGTTGTAGACAAGTTTTACAAAGATTTGAATAGTTTATTCTTTCCTACACATGAAATGACAAGTAAGAAACATGCCGATGGTATTTTCTGTGAACTGTTTTTAGATAAAAAAAGTTGCGGATATGCCTTATCACTTAATAGTGCAGACCAAATAAAAAAATATAGTCATTTATTTTCTGATGTTATGCGAATGATATTTGACGAATTTCAGAGTGAGACAAATCATTATTGTGATGATGAAATTAAAAAATTTCTCAGCATACATACTTCTGTTGCAAGAGGTCAAGGTAAACAAGTTAGATATGTACCTGTTTACATGTTAAGTAATACTGTTAGTATCATCAACCCTTATTATGTAGAAATGAATATCAGTGCTAGATTAAAAGACGATACTAAGTTTTTAAGAGGTGACGGTTTTGTTCTGGAGCAAGGGTTCGTTGAAAGTGCTAGTGAAGAACAAAAGACTAGTGGTTTTAATAGAGCTTTTTCCAGTAATTCATATGTAGCTTACAGTAGTGAATGTGTTTATCTTAATGATAACAAAAGCTTTGTTGATAAGCCTACAGGTAAAAGCAGATACATTTGCACATTGAAATATAAAGGGACAGATTTTGGCATACGTGAATTTGGTGAAGATGGTGTTATATATTGTGATGATAGGCCTGACACTACATTTGCTACTAAAATAACTGTAACAACTACCGATCATGAAATCAATTATGTTATGCTAAAACGTAATGATTTTTTCTTATCAAATTTACGCTATTTATTTGAAAGAGGAGCGTTTAGATTTAAAGATATGCGTTGCAAAGAAGCTGTACTAAGCGCATTAAGTTATTAACATTAAACTGGTATCTTCTCATGTTTTCACCAATGAATAAGTGGGATAGCACACTTGAAATTATAGTGCCTACTTTATTTGTCGTTATTGCTAAGCGCATTGTATGGTACATGAGTTAAGGATATAAAGAAAAGCAGAGTAATGAACATTTTGTTCACCTCTGCTTTTTTCTATTATTTATTTTTCACCTGTTGAACCAAACCCACCACGGTCTTTTCCACTAAGATTTTCTACAATTCTAAGCTGTACTAAAGGTTGATGCTCAATGATTCTGAATTGACAGATTCTTGTGTTTTTAGGAATACAACAAGCTCTGGTGGCATACACTGGAAATCCCCACTCATCATTGTTACCGCAATAGGCTTCATCAATTACACCAATAGAATTTGTCATAATGACACCATAATGCTTAAAAGTTGAACTACGCGGTACGACAAGTGCTTCATAGTTTTCTGGTAATTTCATTGCTACACCTAGAGGAATAATCATAAAATCGCCTGCATTCATTTCTACGTCAATAGCTGTACGTAGGTCAATCCAATCACCACCTGCACACGGGGCTATAGGAGTAACATCGTCTCTAACATATTTGATTTCAATTTCTTTTAATTCCATAATTTGTCCCTTTCTATCCATTGGTGTACACATAGGTGTGTTTCTAAAAGCACAATCTTGACAGCCTTTATAAAAACCACATTCATCACATGTGCAACGTTCATAGTCATATTCTGGATATTCACTCGCTAAAGCAGTTGGACAATAACCGTTTACACAAGTTATTCCACAATAATTTACACATCTTTCCATAAATTACCTCATTTCATATGGTGTATCCACGAGTAGTACACCACCACGTATTCTTTTTGGTCTTAATTTTCCCGGTACTTTTAAACCAACTCTAAAGTCCCTCATTGTCCTCTTAATTGGTTCACCAGTTTTGGAATCCAATAAAAATTCTTTTTCATCATCACTCCATTCCTTTTTTATTTTTTCACCTTTACTGTTTGTATAACCATCTGGAGTAGCTGTCCCAGATAATGATAGTTCAAACAAGTCTTTACATTTTTGTGGCATACCTGCACACTTAATGTTGTTGTATGGTTCATCTATAGGAACAAGATTTTCTGCAACAACGTGCTCAATGTATGTCTTTTGTCTGGTAAATATAGCTACATCCCAGTTACTTTCCAATTTCCAACAACAGAAATTTTTATCATGTACTTTAATGCCTACTATTTTTTCTGGTGGAAGATCGCAATGTATACTGTCTGTATCTGCATATATGAAACCTGCTTTATCAACTCCATGATAATTTTTCTGTGCAGCTCTGATAGTGAAATTTCTAGCATAGCTAGTAATAGCTGACCCGACTGGAATATAACCAGCTTTTTTCTTATCTTCTGCAACTGGTAAAAAGCCGATTGAACCATCGTCTTTAACGTAAGCTATTTTAAAACTTGAGTCTGTACTACTTGCCATTTTACCGTACAAGTTATTTAAGAATAATTTTGCAAGTTCACGTAAAGCACCTTTACTTTCCTGCTTAATCTTTTTGTACTTGTCAATGTACTCATCAAATATACCTATTTCACTGTAAAACCAACAGCCATCAAGTATTTCAAAATCAACTAGTTCATAGTGCTCTTTTAATAATTGATAGTCTGTCATCGTTAAAACTAGTTCCACTCTTGTATCGTGTGTGTTACCATCTTCGTCAATCCAATGTGTGTATTTTTTACCTGTTTTCTTATCATACACGTCAGTTGACTCAAGTGCTTCAGTTCCGTCATATAATAATGAGGACTTTATTTGTATAAATGGTAACATATTTTTTTTAATATAAAAACGTGTTTTAACTCTAACAAAGTAATACTTATTTTCTCCTATAGCTTTATCTGGAATCATGTTTCCCTTCCAGAAACACGGTTTACCTACTGGATACCTATTACCACTTTCAGAACTCATCATAGATGGATATAATGAATTAACGTCTGCTGTTGTACCATTTTTGTATATTTTGTTTTCTTTACCTTTAACCAAATAGCACCAACCACCACGGTAAGACTTGCGAACATAATCACCTGCTGTTGGATAAACGTATAACGATTTATCTATTTGAATTGTGTAAAGGTCTGGAAACATTTCCTCATAAGACAGAACGTTTTTAGTTGATGCCTTACAAATTTTTTTGTATTCTTCCAAACAACACGCACCAATGGTTAATTTATCATGTCCCTCTTGAAACATAATTTCAAGTGACTCTTTTACAACTAAAACGTCATTAGCAATATACTTTTTTTCTTCATCAGTTATGTTGCAACCTGCATATCTAAAACCAGTATACTCCATTTCAAGCTTTTTATGCTTTGTTGCAAAACTTTCACCTATTCTCTTAACACTAAAAGGTAAAAGTTTAAGTGAGTCTCTTATTTCAATAAAATAACCACCTGTTTTTATAATTATTGAGTACCACTGTCCACGTTCTGATATGCTATATTTAAATGTGTTGTTAGCCATTTCTTTTTCTTTTTGCCATTCAACGTCATAGTCGTGTTCACCTATTTTATTAAATGCTTGTTTGAAATGCTTATCAACCAATAAATAAGATAACCAGAATGCACCATCAAACTTTAAATTGTGATAGTAAGCAACTATATTAGATTTCAGGCTTTTAAAGTATTCAAATTGTTCACCTATAGAATGAAATATAGATACAGTATCAGTGAACAATTCCACGGAAGCACTAGCCCAAACTTCAGTAGCTACCTGCCCTGCGTAAACAGTTGTCTCAAAATCACACATAAAATAACGAAACTTTTTTACTTTCAAAATGGAATCTCATTATCTTCATCTTGTTCAAATGCTTCCATTACTCTAGCTCTAATATCGTCTGTATCTGACATAAACTCCATCATGTGCGATATGTAATCAAGAATTTTGTCTCTATCATACGCTATTTTGTATGTAACTAGATACCCTGCTTTAGCACCATCTTCGAGCATGACAGCTACAGCAAGTTCACCATTTTGTGCTATCTGTCTATCAAGCCAATCTGTTAATATCTCTCTGCACATTTCATTAAAATGTGTTAAATACTCACGATAATTAGATATCACAACTCTAGTAAAGAATGATGTATCATACGAAACATAGGTGGGTGGTGTAAAACCTTCTGTATTTGTACTTTCTTGTGTAGGTGTTTCAACTTGAATATTACGCTGTTTTTGCTTTGCTTTTCTTTGCTCTTTTTGCTGTTGCTTTACAATTTGCAACCCTTTTTTTCCAGAAATAACTTCGCCATATGTTGCTTTAGAAACGTATTCAGCTTTTTGATACAGCTTATTAGGTGTTAATTTTTCCAGTTTTCTAACGCTAGCTTGTGTTATTCTTTTTGGTCTACTTGGTACTACATTTTCAGAAAAAACAAAACCTTTTTTCTCTGCTCTGCGTATAAAAGATTTTACTCTTTTAAGTTGTTTATTGTACTCCTGCTCTACTGAAAATTTATTTTTTTTAATAGCCATAACTGCACCTCTTACTTAAAAAAAGAGGAGTAACAAAATCCTGCGTGTTACTCCTCTCTTATCTTAATAAACCTGCTACTTTAAAATTTAAATATTAACTGACTCTGTGTCAAGTACACAGTTTACAAAATCTCGACCTGCTCTAGTTTTACCAGAAGTCTTAATTACTGTGAATGTTTCACCATCCATAATCTTTGCAATATCTGAAATTGATCTCTTAAACGTTGCAGACTGACAGGAATAAACCTTGTTATCTGGCGTGATGATAGAAAGAACGTTTACTACTTCCCCTGTATCTTCCTTTACATCTTCAAATTTAAGTGTACCTGCAACTGTGATCTTTGTGCCATCTGGTAGGTCTTTCACAGATGTGATTGCTGGTGAAATAGTCATAAGATACACTTCACGCTTGTTATAATCTCTGCTCATTTCTTTTAAGTTAATCATAGTATTAGTCCCCTTTTATGTGTTAGTTCTGTTCTGCGTCGTTATCTGATTCATCTGGTGAAGCATTTCTCGGTGGTAATACCTTTGCGTGCTCCATGAAATCCTGCTCTGTCATACCATACAATGTTTCAACCTGCTCTGTGTTAACAATGTGTACCGCCTTGACTGTATCGGTTTCAACCATAGGCTTAATCTTCTTTAATAAAGATTCTTCATCCTTATATGTGCGCGGTACTGTAACACTTACGTTGCAAGGTTCACCCTGCTCAATGTTGAGACACATTACGAATGCTTTTGTTGCTGTGATTGTTCTTGTTACCATTGGAACTCTAGCCATGTTTTTTGTTCTCCTTTTCTGTTGTTAAGATGTAAAAAAATATTTTTTTCACCCTTTTGGGTGAACGGGTAGTGCAGGAATCGAACCTGCAATTTCCTAGCTTACAGCACCTTGCTATATAGTAATTGAGTTGAACATGACGATAATCTCCTGCATAATTGCTATTATAGCACTTGAACCCTGCTAATAAGAGGGTACAGCGACTTACCTTTTGTCTGTAACTACCCTAGTGAGGTTGGGCAGCTAGTCATAGCTACCCAAATGGCTATGTAAACATTAAGAGAGGTTGGAAGGTAACCTTGTCTATGTCTATTTCTGTTTACAAGAGTATTATAGCATGTTTACATATAAAAAGTCAATACCTATTTGAAAAAATTTTTAGAAAAAATGTAACGAAACAATGTACTTAACATAATGGTTCAAAATATCGTTTGTTAACGTTTTTACTGTATCAGTACTTGTGATTTCCTGCGATATGCTTTCTTTTATATACCTACAATTATTTCCTGCTTTATCAATGATATCAACATACAATGTGTTGGAGTGTATGTGAATAAAAACATCATCTTTTAACCTCTTTTTTAGTTCCTTTTGCAATAATACGCATAAAATCGTTTTCATGGTGATTTTCTCCTTTACTTGTGATGTTTAGTTGCCAATGTGCAATGCTCATCTTGAGCAAAAAGGCGTATAGCGTTGAAGCTATAACCGTGCCTGCAATTCACACGCGCCTTAGTGTATTCTGCTTAATAGATTATTTGCTAGTTTCTTCTCTTAACTTGTATGCGTATAGGTTGATATCTGACCATGCAACATAAAGTGGTGTATCACGCAAGCTGTTTTCGTCAATCACAATGTAAAGCTTTGCAGAGATTTCTAACAACTTGTTATATAATTCTTCGTCACTCATACATTCACGCTTTCTTTTTGTTTGATGATATAAACATTACCGCATAGCTGAGCTTTGAGTCTAAGCGCTTTAATTCTTCCAGATAGTATTTCATTAGTGCCCTATCATATAGATTCTTTTCGCCAAATGACTCATTTTCTTTTTTTAATTCCATATATGAATAATGCTTTAATTCTAATTCATGAACAAATTTCTTATTAATATTTGGTAGTGCTAAAGCTGTTTTACATGTACTACGCTTTTCACACATTACACAATAAAGATAATTTGCACTAGTGCAACAAACACTTTTAAACTCTGGCTTCATTTTAGTCGTCCTCACTTTCTGAAACTGTAACATAACGTTTTGGCAATACTTTTGCAAGCTTGATAAATTCTTCTTCTTCCATACCGTAAAGCACACTTTCAACCGATGATTCTACAATGTGTACCAATTTAATGGTATCGGTTTGATAAGTGTCCTGCAATGCTTTTAAGAGGGTATCACCTGTTAATTCACCACTGGTTGTGTATGACGTAATTGTTACCTCAGCTGTAACAACATTAAGTGTCATAACCTTTGCTGTAGTCTGTTCGATAGTTCTTGTTACCATTCTTTTTCTAGGCATGATAAAATCCTCACTTTTTTGTTTTTTTGAAACTGGTTTATTCTACGCTACCAGATGAAACGCTTTATCTAGTCTTTTTTCATACTGCTAGAATATTCCTTACCACTCTGGGATATTGGTAACCCTCACGTTTTTAGCAAAAACAGTAGTTAAACTAGCTTATTTTATCCGTATCTATCCGCAAAACAAGCCCCTAAAAAGCATGTATCCCTTAATTGTTTTTTGAGTGGTTTTTTCCACTGGTTTTCATTTCAGTGATTTCCCTCACATGGTGTTTTAAGTCGTCACCACTAGACTAAAAGCTACGCAAGGGATTGAACCTTGCAAACCGCCTAGCTTTTTTAAGCTTTACGGTGTAGCTAGTTAATTAGTCGTCAAAAGTAACAAGATAACTATTTTTTGATGTTTCTAAACGCATACCTAAAGGTGTAAACCATGATACACTAAAACTAAAAGTGTTATGTGAACAAATACCAAACTGTGATGAACCAGATGTTAAAGAATACTCATCATAGCATTTATCCCACGCTTTTTGTTTTTCGTCCGACCATCTGTCGTATACTTGATTTAGAAAAGTACCTTCCCACTTTTGACCTATTGCTATCAATCTTTTTCCCTCGAATGTATTCGCTTTTACTACTTTCATAATTTTAACCTCACTTTAATTTTTTCTCACCCTGCTAAGGTGGAAAGCTACACAAGGGATTGAACCTTGTGGACTGCCTTTACAGTGTAGCTAAACAATAATCATAGTCATAATTATTGCACCAAATATTGTCAAATGTTTTCCAAACTTTATTCGCTTCCACTGTTACTTTACTAGAAAGACCGAAAACTTCATCACAACGTTTGCAAGTATTCCATGCAATATTACATAAATCTTTTAGTTCCTGTTCACACATAGAATCATAACTTGATTTTAATACACCACTTAAAAAACTTATTCTAGTTCTTAAAGCGATTGACTCAGAACAGTCACCACCAAAAATACACGCATTACAATTACATCCTTCAAAACACTTTACCATAATATGATACCTCACTTTATTTTTTCTCACCCTGTTAAGGTGGAAGGGGCGACAGAGATTCGCACTAGCTGTCTACTCCGCTTTTACGGACAACCCACACCATAAGGGCAGACTACCCCTATGGCACACATTTTACGGACAACCCACACCATAAGGGTAGACTACCCCTATGGCACACATGTTACTTGTGAAGTAAGATTATTTTTCATGTTAGCTGTAATCTATTAAGTTGTCAATGTGCATTAGTTATTTTTTACTTCCTATCTCCTTTCCTTTTGATGATATAAGTATATCACATGTGCACTCATTTGTCAACCCTTTTTTGCAAAAAAAACGAAAAAAATGTTG
>ULOT01019610.1_pt1 | contig 17011 bp, 10 predicted proteins | sample 1952811 | NCBI WGS metagenome assembly ULOT01 (sample SAMEA4835609, study PRJEB28245) | human gut metagenome | biome: gut microbiome; material: fecal sample | place: Denmark | collected 2008
GAGTATCTGAAACCGAGTTAAAAATACGAATTTATCCGTATCGGAGTACTGCTCCGGATTACAAAGAACCCGCAAAAGATCGGAACACGACGCATCCGATTTACGACAGACTCATGGATCTCTGTATCCGGAACTGCGGGATACCCCGCCCGATCAAAGAATTCCTCGAAATACCGATAAAAATCGAACATTGCGAAGTATTCCCCCCTCCGACCGAGTGCTGCTGAAGTCTGAAAAGCGGGATGAAGCTTTGCAAAGTAAGATGCCCCGCATACAAAAAGCGACGTTCCGGAAAACCGGAACGTCGCCGAATGTGGAGGTGGCGGGAGTCGAACCCGCGTCCAAACAAGGAACCCGAAAGCTTTCTACACGCTTATCCGCCGTTTCGTCCTTCTATCCGGGTCTGGCAGGCGGCAACCTAACCCGGATCCCAGTTCCTGAATTTTCGCACGACGGCCGGAACCCTCCGCCGTACTATCTCTAAATGATCGATACCCCGTATGGAAAACCGTTAAAGAGCGGAACGGCCTTCCGGGATACTCGTCGTCAAACCGCCTTGGATCCAACGATTAAGCCAATTTTCCTTGAAAATTAGGCAGCGAGTGCATAGCTATTATTGCCATTTGTAGTTCGAGTGTTGATATTTACGAGCCACCACACAATGCTCGACGTGCTTACAATCAAACTCTGCCTGCTGTCAAAACCGGTCACCCCCTTCGTAGGGATAGAATTTCATTGAAGTGAGTACAAAGATACGAAAAACCGGGCAGAAAGCCAAATTTATCGGAACTTTACCAAAATGTCCTCGTCACTATTGAAAGTTTTATACGGAACCAATCAATCGCCATATACCATATAAAGTTGGAATATAGCACAACCAATTTGAAGAATAGCTATAATTAAATGCCAATAACTGGGATAAATCTTTTCTATTTCATTATTCGGATCCGTTTTTTTCATCTTCAGACCAATAATGAACCAAAGTAAACTAAGACCTCCAGTAAGAAAAAGGAAAAAAACCATTCTTCAATTATATTAACCAACGAATTATATATTGGTATTAAGCAAAGGGCCTAACAATCATACAATATATAGCACAAGCATAAAAAAAATAGCCACAAACAGATGCAAAAAATTCGGATAAAACTTTTCCGTTTCATCTTTGAACTCTGCTTTTTTTTGCCTTAAACGCAAAATAAAAAAAAGCAAACTAATACTCCCAAAAAAAAATACATAAAAAAGCCATTGCTACTGTCAATGATGTTCCACCACCTAATGCAGACATTACCTGCACGTATCGATATAACACCGAAAATTCGTCTGCTTATTTTCCAAAGGCCCCACCTCTGCCTTGTGCGCATCCAACATAAAAATTCACCCGATCGGCATTGCATACAAGAATATTTTCACGTACCATGCCTGCGGAACCGCTACCGTTTCAGATGCTTACGCAGCTTCTTTTTCAGAACATCCCCCGTTAATGGTTTGGCAATATAATCATCGCACCCGACATCGAGCGCTTTCGCACGGTCGCTGTCGTATGCATATGCTGTGACGGCAATGATGGGAACGGAACTTCCCGCCTCCCGAATCTGCCGCGTAGCTTCCAAACCATCCATAACGGGCATCTTCATATCCATCAACACCACATCCGGAGCGAATTCCCGGCACATGCGCACCGCTTCCGCTCCGTTATGGGCCCGAAGCACTTCATACCCTTTCTTAAGAATCAGCGACACCAGCAGAAAATTGCTGTCGGTATCTTCGGCAACGAGAACGACGGGCATTTTCCCCTCCGAAACGCCTGGTTGCCGCATCTCCGCATCGGAAGCAACCGCCGACACAGACCGGGTCCGGATGTAAGGATGCGTAAACCAAAAACAAGAACCCTTTCCCGGTTCGGAGTTCAGGCCGATACGACCGCCCATCTGTTCGACGATACTCTTGCTGATGGCCAGTCCCAACCCGGTCCCCTGGACAAAACTGTTGAGTTTCACGAAACGCTCGAAGACAGACTCCTGCTCCTGCTCGGGAATCCCGGTACCGGTGTCTTCGACATAAAAGGTAAGCATCATCCCGTCATCGCACCGGTAGCCTAATGTCACAGACCCTTCACGAGTGAATTTCAACGCATTATTAATAAAATTAATCAACACCTGCGTAATCCGGGTCTTGTCGCCTACCAACCGACATTCGGGCAGATGATCGCCGAAACGCAACTCCACCGGTTTATCCAGGACCTTGAGGCTCAACGACCGTACAATCTCCTGACACATCTGATTCACATCGAATTCCACATCGTTGAATTCGAGCGTTCCGGCTTCGATCTTCGACAAATCGAGAATGTCGGAAATCAGCTTCAACAACAATTCGTTATTTTCCTGAACAATGGCTACATACTCCCGTCGTTCGTCGGGATCTTCGGTTTCAGCGATCAGATTCGAAAAGCCGACGATGGCATTCAGTGGCGTGCGGATTTCATGGCTCATATTAGCCAGAAAAGCCGATTTCAGACGATCGCTCACTTCGGCTTTGTTCTTCGCTTCGATCAAATTCTTCTCCGTTTCCTTCAACTCGGTAATGTCGTAATTGACACACACCATTTCGATCTTCGAAGGATCGTTATTCAGGGGATTGCGCATCACATTGATACGGGTCCACTTCTGTCGTCCGTCCGCATCGATCCGAAGATCATGGCTGAAACTGTCGATCTCGCCGGCTTTCACCTGTCGGATGGACTCCAGAACTTCAGCCCGGTCGGAGGAATTGACATGTTTATACACACCGAGGATCTGATCGAGCGGCGTATCCTCCTTCTCGCCCAGGTTATAATACCACTGCGGCACGCCATACCCCTCTTTCGAAACCAGGTCGAAGCGACAGTATCCGACCTTGCCGAAACGACTGACCAGCGAAAACGAGCTTTCGAACTCCGCGATACGGCTATGCGCCCGATTGATTTCCGTATTGTCGATATTGATCAGGAAGAAATTGCTCAACCGCCCCTGCGCATCGTAAAGCATACGCACCGAACTGTATATTTCGAGGCGGCCCTGCTTGGAGGTAACATAATAACCGTTCAAACGATCGAAGGGATAATACGCCTTGAACGAGAACTCCTCCCGGTTCCGCGCCCGGCGCCAGACCTCCTCGTCGAGAATGGGATTCTTGAAAAAATCGACCCCAAGCACATCCTCCTTGTCCCGAATCCCGAAAATCTCCAGATCCTTGTTATTCAGATCGACGAGCAGGCCGTTCCTGTCGTACAGTTCGATACCGACGGGAATATTGTCATAAATATTACGCAATAGCTTTTCACTGCGGTCGAGCGCCTCGTGCGTTTCATACATTTCGGTCATATCCGAAAGCAGGCAAATCACCTCCTCGGGAGTGGTCGAATACATAACGACATGAACATACCGGCCGGAAGCCAACAAACGGACCTCCTTTTCGACATGCTGCTCCACCTGCAATACTTTGGCGAAAACTTTCAGGTACTCGGGCATATCTTCGATCTCCAGCTCGCTCGCCAGCCGCCCCACATAGTCGGCTTGGGATTTTCCGATAATCTTTTCCGCAGCATAATTCGAATCGAGCACCTTGTAATCGACCGGCGTCCCCGTCTTGTCGTAAATCATCCGGAAACGGACATACCCCAGCGGCATGTACCGGTAGAGGTTTTGCAAATAATCGCGTTCGATTTGCGCCTCCCGCTTCGAACGCTGCAATTCGATACAGATATTGATGATATTGACCAGTGATGCGAACCATTGGTAATCCTCGTTCTGCCAATCGCGGTGCTCCCCGATCACATCGATTCCCGCATACCCCCAAAGTTTATCACGAAATGTCATCGGCAGCACAAACAGCGAACCGATATTTTGTGCAGCCAGAATATCATGCTCGTTCCCTGCCCAGGAAGGAAGGTCGTCCAAACAGGAAAGAGCAATAGGACTCCTTTTTTCGAGCTGCTCGACCCACCAGGGGGTTTCGTCCATCGAAAGTCGATCGAACCGATCCCGGCCGCTCTCCACGCCCTTGTCCGTCACTTCGTACGTATAAATATGCCTGCGGTTATCCCAGTCGAACTCCGCGATATAGGTCCGGCTGCCACGAAATATCTTGAGGACATCGGTCAGAACCTTGTTGATCGCCTCGTCGATGGAACCGATATGAAGGAAAGAAAGCAGCGTATGCGAAATATTGTTCAACCGATAAAGAAGCGTATTCATCCGCTCGATCGAGCAAAGATCGACCGGCAAAGCCTCCCTTTCGCTGATTTCCTGGGCATATCCCGAAACAACCAGCCCCTTGTCGGCTGCCGTTTCCCGGCGCAGGACCTTCCAGCGGAACCACACCTCACCCCGGGGACCACACAGCGAAAAAATCTGCTCGGCGGAGAACAGGCTCGCATCCGTGGACATCAGGCTTTTGAGCGAAGCCCGGAACGGCTCTCCGACCGACTGCAGAAAACGGTCGTAACCGATCTCGGACTCCTCAGTTCCTATCGTCTTACAGAGATAATCGGACAACAAAAGAACCCGTCGGGCCATATCTACTTTCCACCACCCGATCTTCGTATCCCACAATATCTCCTGCAACATGGATTCACTTCCCATTATCCCCTTATTGTCAATTTATACCATAATTAATAACAAAAATACTATTCATTACCGGGAGTTCCAAAAAAAATACGGATTATTGTCCGGCACGATGACCGAAACAGACTATTTTTCGGACATTTTCATTACCTTTGTGGAAGGTAGGATATGATCGGTGTAAAAAACAGAAGAGTTTGTTTTATTCTGCCTTCATTTTCATTACCTTTGCTCCCGTCCGAATCGGAGTGCGACGGCACGAAACGAAGAACATTCGTCCTGCATCGGCCGATCGGCACACACGGACACCACGAACCTTTCAACCAACTCGACTCATGGGCGAACAAAACGTAATCCGGCTGCGCGGCGTAACGATATACCACACGGACGATCCTTTCGGCAGCCGCTCCGAAAAAAAGTTGCTGCAACAGGGAGAACTGATCTTGTCCGATCTGAATTTCGACATCAACGCCGGTGAATTCGTCTATCTGATCGGGCGTGTGGGAAGCGGTAAAAGCTCCTTACTCAAAACTTTATATGCCGAGCTTCAACTCATTGAAGGCGAAGGATACGTCGCAGGCTTCGACTTGCGAAAACTCAAACGACGGGACATTCCGATGCTGCGACGCAGAATCGGAATCGTCTTCCAGGATTATCAACTGCTCACCGACCGGAATGTCTTTATGAATCTCTACTATGTAATGAAGGCAACGGGATGGAAAAACGAATCAGAAATCCGCAAGCGGATCGACGAGGTACTCAAGGTCGTATCACTGGAAGCCAAAGGCTACAAGATGCCGTTCGAGCTTTCCGGCGGCGAACAGCAGCGTCTGGTCATCGCCCGCGCCCTGCTGAACCGTCCCCGCCTGCTTTTGGCCGACGAACCTACCGGCAACCTCGATCCGCTGACGGCCGAAGGCATCATTCGGCTGTTCCAGGAAATCGCTCGTCAAGGTTGCGCCGTAGTCATGTCCACGCACAACACGGCCCTCATCGAAGAGTATCCGTCTCGCACGATCCTCTTCTCGAAAGGCAAGATCAAGGAGGTTCCGGTACAAACGATGCTGCAGGATATTTAGCGAATACCCGCACAGACGGAAACCCTGAAACCTAAATTCATCATTGCCGGACACAGATAATTTCGACTAAAAAACAGGTTTGGGTTATGAAACTCCGCACTCTTTTCCGGTTGTTCCTGTTATTGGCGGCAGTGGCCCCAATAACCACGGCAAAAGCCGACAGTCTTATCATCGGCACAGATACGCTCAGACTGGACTTACATTGGTTGGACGACACTCCGCTGGACGAGTTGGCCCGCGACGACCGGGCATTCGAAAAAAAAATTCCAGGCACTTATTCATCAGCCTACCGCAGAGGGGTTCGTTATCTACATAGACGGTGATCACGAACACCATTCCTACTGGCGACTGATCGACGACAAACTCTACCGGGATCACACGATACGCAATTCAGACTACTCCGAAATAGATTTCAGCGGCATTTTCGTCCGCGACCATACCGGTTATTATCCGGCCACCTTCTATTCAGGCACACTTCCTATATCAGGCATACTCTACCAGGACGGAACGAAGCCCATATTCGTCTTCAAGGAGGGGCGATTGACCTATACGAATTGGACATATCCTTCCTTTCCATGCCCCTCTCCGATGCTGGGCGATCTGCTGTTTCTGCACTTCGACTACATGCAATTCGCACAATTCACGGACGGGCTGTGGACCTGTTGGGTGCGTATCCTCCCGGATCCATCCGGAAACCCCATTACCATACAGCCCCTGATAGTAGCTCATAAAAGCGGAATCATCGATGCTTCGGATGCCGCTAAAAAAAGGCTGAAAACTGCAATCGCCGACAGTCTGAAAACAGTAGATTTCATTTGCGACGTAAATTTTTCCCGGGGCAGCATACAGGCCGTTCTCAAAACATTCGAAATTCCCCGGCCGATATTATACCGCAAAGAAATCAGGAAAAACGGCCGACAGTTGGTCGGATATGAAAATGCGACCGGACGTCCAATCGTCCCTTTCGGGAAATACGCCCGATGCCACACACCCATCATAAGTGAAAACAGAATCGGGATCGTGGAAACAGACGAAGGAAAGTTTATAGCCATAGACCATACGGGTAAAAAGCTGTTCGAAATCATGTTTCAGTCCCCGGTACTTTCGGTCGAAGATTTATTCCGGTACGGTTATTTCATCTATGTCACCCGAAACGGCCGACAAGGAGTCGCCACCATCAGCGGATTGCGATACACGCAACCGACCCACAAGCCGATCAATCTCTCCGACGTCGATCGGGATGCTATCAAAGCTCTTATCCTCTGATCCGGCTACGCTTCCGGTATCCGATGTTTCGCCCGAATAAGCACCCCGCAAATCCGACTGCGGCAAAAATCAATGGCAAAGGGTGCTTGATTATTGCATCTTACGAAACTTTTCCGTATATTTGTACGATATATTTAAGGTCAATATGAGTACTGAAGAAAAAGAGATAAAGAAGCAGGAAGAGGAGTATTCCGCCTCCAACATCCAGGTCCTCGAAGGTCTGGAAGCTGTCCGGAAGCGTCCGGCCATGTATATCGGCGACATCGGAGAAAAAGGTTTGCACCACCTGGTTTACGAGGTGGTGGACAACTCGATCGACGAGGCGTTGGCAGGACACTGTACCGACATCGACGTTACGATCAACGAAGACAACTCGATCACAGTCAAGGATAACGGCCGAGGCATCCCGACCGACTTCCACGAAAAGGAGGGCAAGTCCGCACTCGAAGTCGTGCTCACCGTGCTCCATGCGGGCGGCAAGTTCGACAAGGGCAGTTACAAGGTTTCGGGCGGTCTGCACGGTGTGGGTGTTTCGTGCGTGAACGCACTCTCGACGCTGCTCATCGCCGAAATCCACCGCGACGGCAAAATATTCCGCCAATCGTACAGCAAAGGCGCTCCGACTTCGCCGGTCGAAGTGATCGGCACCTGCGACGATCGCGGAACCACGATCACCTTCAAACCCGACGGCAGTATCTTCTCGCTCACGACGGAATACAAGTACGACATCCTGGCCAACCGCCTGCGTGAGTTGGCATTCCTGAACAAAGGCATCCACCTGAACCTGCTGGACAAACGCCAGCGGGACGAGAACGGCGAATACGTCGGTGACCATTTCTATTCGGAAGAGGGCCTCAAGGAGTTCGTCGAATACCTGGACGCCACGCGCGGTCAGGCCATCACCGAATCGATCATCTACATCGACACCGAAAAGAACGGCGTGCCGGTCGAGGTGGCCATGCAGTACAACGACTCCTTCTCGGAGAACGTACACTCCTACGTCAATAATATCAACACGATCGAAGGCGGTACGCACCTGACGGGTTTCCGCCGCGCCCTGACCCGCACGCTCAAGAAATACGCCGAGGATTCGGGCATGCTCGCCAAACTCAAGTTCGATATCAACGGCGACGACTTCCGCGAGGGTCTGACGGCCGTAGTTTCGGTCAAGGTCGCAGAGCCGCAGTTCGAAGGGCAGACCAAGACCAAACTAGGCAACGACGAGGTGTCGGCAGCGGTCGATCAGGCCATGTCGATGGCTCTGAGTCACTACCTGGAGGAGAATCCGCGCGATGCCAAGGCCATCGTACAAAAAGTCATCCTGGCTGCAACGGCCCGGCACGCGGCGCGTCACGCCCGCGAAATGGTGCAGCGCAAGACAGTGCTTTCGGGTGCGGGTCTTCCCGGCAAGCTGGCGGACTGTTCGAGCCGCGACCGTTCGATCGCCGAAATCTTCTTCGTCGAGGGCGACTCGGCAGGCGGTACGGCCAAGCAGGGCCGCGACCGGAACTTCCAGGCCATCATGCCGCTGCGCGGTAAAATCCTGAATATCGAAAAAGCCCAGGAGCACCGCATGTGGGAAAACGAGGAGATCAAGAACATGTTCACGGCACTCGGCGTGACGATCGGCACGGAGGAGGACAGCAAGGCGCTCAACCTCGAAAAACTCCGCTACGACAAGATCATCATCATGACCGATGCCGATGTCGATGGCAGCCACATCGCCACGCTGATGCTTACCTTCTTCTTCCGCAAGATGAAAGAGCTGATCGAAAACGGGCACGTCTATATCGCCACCCCGCCCCTGTTCCTCGTGAAAAAGGGCCAGCAGGAGCGCTATTGCTGGACGGAGAAGGAGCGTGACGAGATCACGGCCGAAATGGGCAAGGGCGTACACGTCCAGCGCTACAAAGGTCTCGGTGAAATGAACTCCCATCAGTTGTGGGAAACCACGATGAACCCAGACACCCGGATTCTGCGCAAAGTAACCATCGACAACGCTGCCGAAGCCGACCGCGTATTCTCGATGCTGATGGGCGACGAGGTTCCCCCGCGACGCGAGTTCATCGAAAAACACGCTCACTACGCCAATATCGACGCATAATCGAAAATTACAAAGGATTGCACCCCGCAGGGGAGCAATCCTTTTCCATATCCGTTTGGCTGGCGGGAGCTACCCCATCGTTCGATTGCGACGGAAAGCTAACCCGATGCGTTCATCGGAAAGGACGAAGTTGGCAGCACACTCGGAGTTCGGCCATACGGCAAACGGGAAATGAGAAAACGAAACATACCGTTTTTTTGACGTAATTTGTCCGAAATCCGACGGCGGGGAAAAAGAAAAAACAGATTCCGGGACGCTTCATCGGACAGATGAAATCGGAAATACCTACCGACTTCGTGCGGGTGCAAATACGGGAAAAAATCACACCGTTTTCGGAGAAAAACCGGTCAGGCGGTTATCGCACGCAGAAAACGGAGAATAAAAAAGAACCACAAATCGGGAATTATGAATGTGACAGTCATCGGTGTCGCAGGCGGCACAGGATCGGGTAAAAGCACGCTGGTAAAACGATTGCAGGAGGCTTTCAAGGAGGAAGAGGTAGTCACGCTCTGCCACGACTACTACTACAAAGCCCATCCCGAACTGACGTACGAAGAGCGCACGAAACTCAATTACGACCACCCTCAATCGTTCGATACGGATATGCTCGTCGAACACATCCGCACGCTGAAAAACAACGTTCCGATCGAACATCCGGTCTATTCGTTCGTCGATCACAACCGAACGGCCGAAACCGTGCTGGTCAAACCTTCGAAGGTAATCATCGTCGATGGTATTCTGATCTTCGAGAACAAGGAACTCCGGGACCTGATGGACATCAAGGTATATGTCGATACGGACGCCGACATCCGCCTCGCCCGCCGCATCCTGCGCGACGTATGCGAGCGGGGGCGCACCATGCAGTCGGTCATCTCGCAATATACCACGACAGTCAAGCCCATGCACGAGGAGTTCGTCGAGCCATCGAAGAAATACGCCGACGTAATCATCCCGGAGGGAGGTTTCAATTCCGTTGCCGTAAGCATGTTGATCCGCAGCATCCAGTCGCAGATCAACGCCAAATAGGAGCACGCGAATCCATTCCCCGAAAATCGATTTTCGCAACAGGCAGTCTGTGTAACTCGCCTCGACACGCAGTCCATTACGACAAAAAGGAACCGTCCGACAACTCCCCGAAATTGAAAATCACCCCTGCCAGAGAAGACATTCTGGCAGGGGTGAAAACGTTAGAATCGGACTTGTCAGATACTCTCTTCCATTTATTCCCCCCGGCGCAAGGCAAACGGATACTTTTTCCCCTTCACTTCGGCGATTCCTCGCTCCACGTAAGCGGCAGCGGCCGAATCCCACTCCGAAAAGATCGTTATGTCATCGTATTCGAACGGTACGATAACACGCCCGCGACCGTCCAATACTCCGAATCGCAGCAACCCGGTAGAATCGGGAACAGCCGCAGAGGCATGCCCGAATTTTCCGCTCGGGTTCACCTGATAGACCTTATAGTCGATCAACGGTTTGCCGGAAACGTCGAGCAGGGTACAGACCCGGGAAGCGAAATCCTCCCCTTCTCCGACCCAAGTCGTTCCGAACGGCGTGTGCTGCACCCAATCGTAAATACAAGGTAGGATTTCCCGTCCATTCCGGTCGATACTGCCGTACTTCAAAGCACCGCCGGAAACAATGCAGACGACCGCACGGCCATTTCGGAACGAGGAAACCTCGTAATACTTGCATGGGATGACCAACGTCCCTGCGGCATCGATAAATCCCCGGCGCACATAATATTTCCCCATCTGTCCGACAGCGGCCAGCACTTCGGAAAAATCGGCCGCACCGTCGTATATCGGAGCAATCACTTCGTTACCCCGACGATCGATGAATCCGTATTTCCCGGTAAATTCAAAATCCCTTTTTCCATAGCCGGACTTACCGCTCCATTCGCCTTTGGCTACGACTGCCATTCCTTCGGAAAAATCCCGGGCATAATCGTATTTCAATGGAATTACGACCTGTCCCAGCGTATCGACATACCCATAGCGGCGGACGGAATCCATCCCCTCCTGCACCCGGACAAGGCCTGACGAAAAACCGGCGACATCCGCATAGATACAGGGCACGACTTCACGCCCCTGCCGATCGATAAGCCCGAAACGGCGATCGTTCTTTTCCCCTTTGCCGACCACGGCAAACCCATTGGAAAAACTATCGGCATAGTCGTAGATGAGCGGGATGACCACCGTACCGCAGGTGTCCGTGTAACCGAAACAGCCGTCCGTATAAAAACGGCCCATACGGGGATCGCTGCCCTCTCCGCCCCGGTGTACGAGAATACGTCCGTCATGCGCTGCCCCCACGTAGTCGTACTTCGCTTTCCAATCTTTTTTAGCGGCTGGGCGGCGTTGTGCCGACACCCCGGCCGGAAACAGAAAAAGAAGCAGTACAACTATAAAGTATCGCTTTATCATAATCCGGTTATCTTTTTGATTTCATTCAATTTATTAAGTGCCTCAATCGGAGTGAGAGCATTGATGTCCAGTCCCTTGATCTGATCTCGGATCTGCACCAGCACCGGATCGTCGAGCTGGAACATCGAGAGTTGCATACCCCGCGTCTGGTCCCCCGCTTCCGCCGCCTCGCGAACTCCGGGGAGCGCTTTTCGGTCGCGGCGTCGAGGGCTCTTGCTGGGAACGATCTCGTTGCTACCATATACCAGTTCCAGATTCTTCAGGATCTCTTCGGCACGGGCTACGACCGAAGCCGGCATTCCGGCCATCCGGGCGACGTGAATACCGAACGAATGCTCCGTTCCGCCCCGCTCCAGCTTGCGCAGGAAAACGATCGTTTTATCCACCTCCTTGACGCTCACGTGGTAGTTCTTCACGCGCGGGCACATCTGCTCCATCTCGTTGAGTTCGTGGTAGTGGGTCGCGAAAAGCGTCTTGGCACGGGCCGTCGGATGGTTGTGCAGGTATTCGACCATCGCCCAGGCGATCGAAATACCGTCGTAGGTGCTCGTACCGCGTCCGATTTCGTCCAACAGGACGATGCTGCGGTCGGAAACATTGTTCAGGATGCTGGCCGACTCGAGCATCTCGACCATGAAGGTCGATTCGCCCTGCGAAATATTGTCGGAAGCCCCGACTCGGGTGAAAATCTTGTCCACCACGCCGATATGAGCCGCTTTCGCCGGAACGAACGACCCCATCTGGGCCATCAGAATAATAAGAGCCGTCTGCCGCAGCAAAGCCGACTTACCCGACATGTTGGGACCCGTAATCATCACGATCTGCTGCTCCTTATCGTCCAGCAGCAAGTCGTTGGGGATATACTCCTCTCCCACCGGCATCAGGGTTTCGATCACCGGATGCCGTCCCTGGCGGATTTCGATGCGCGTGCCGTCGTCGAGCGTCGGACGGACGTAGTTGCGCTCCCGAGCGATACGGGCGAAAGATTGCAGGCAGTCGATACGCGCCACGACGGCGGCATCCCGCTGCAAAGCTCCCAGGGAATGCGTAATGAACCCGATCAACTCGGCGTAAATCCGCTGTTCGATCAACAGCATCTTCTCCTCGGCACCGAGAATTTTTTCTTCATACTCTTTCAGCTCTTCGGTGATATACCGCTCGGCGTTGGCCAGCGTCTGCTTGCGGATCCACGACTCGGGAACCTTGTCCTTGTGCGTGTTGCGGACTTCGATATAATAACCGAAGACATTGTTGTAGCTTATTTTCAACGGAATTCCCGTCGCCTCGCTCTCCCGCTGCTGAATACGGTTCAGGAAATCCTTGCCATGCAGAGCGATGCGGCGCAGATCGTCCAGTTCGGCGTCCACGCCGTCGGCGATAATGCCGCCCCGCTGAATCTGATTGTTCTGCGGGTCGGGGTAAACCTCGCGGGCAATACGCTCCCGAACCTCCGCCAGCAGATCGATCTGTCCGGCCAATGCGTGAAGACGTTCGTCGTCGGTCGATTCCAACAAGGCTTTGAGGAGTTCGATCGCCGAAAGCGAATTTTTAAGCTGTACGATTTCGCGGGGAGTTACCCGAGCCGCCGCTATGCGCGAAGCGATGCGCTCCAGGTCGCCGACCTGCGAAATCTGCTCGGCGACGCTTTCGGCCAAATCGGGCTCGTCGTAAAACCGCTGCACGACATCCAGCCGTTCGTTGATGCGATCAATCTCCTTGATCGGCAAGGCGATCCACCGCTTGAGCAGACGCCCGCCCATCGGCGTGAGGGTGCGATCGACCACGTCTGCGAACGCGCACTTCTCGCGCGAACCGTTCGAAGAGAAGAGCTCCAGGTTGCGGATCGTGAATTTATCGACCCAAACGTAATCCTCCTGGTCGATACGCGAAATGGACGAAATATGGGCCGTATTCTTATGTTCGGTAAATTCGAGGTAGTAGAGAATAGCCCCTGCCGCCGAAATGCCGCTGCTGAACTGTTCGATACCGAAGCCCTTGAGCGACTGAGTGCCGAACTGCTTGCAGAGCTTGTCCCGATTGACCGATTCCGAAAAGGCCCACTCATCGAGCCGATAGGTATAGTGCCGGCTGCCGAACGCATCGGAGAAGCGGTCTTCGTATCCGCGCTGGTAGATGATTTCCTTCGGCGCCAGGTTGGAAATGAGTTTGTCGATGTAAGCATCGCTGCCCTCGGCGGCATAAAATTCGCCGGTTGAAATATCGAGAAAAGCCACGCCGGTATTTTTCCGACCGAAATAGACCGCCGCCAGATAGGTATTTTCCTTGTTGGCCAAAATATTATCTCCCAGCACCACGCCCGGCGTAACCAGCTCGATGACGCCCCGCTTGACCAGCCCTTTTACCTGTTTGGGGTCCTCGAGCTGTTCGCAGATCGCCACGCGTTCGCCCGCTCGGACCAGCTTGGGTAGGTAGGTGTCGATCGCATGATAGGGAAACCCTGCCAGTTCGACGAATGTCGCGGCTCCGTTGGCACGTCGCGTCAGGGTGATGCCCAGAATTCCGCTGGCCTTGATCGCATCATCGCCGAAAGTTTCGTAAAAATCGCCGACACGAAACAGGAGAATCGCATCGGGATGCACCGCTTTGACCGCATAATATTGCTTCATCAGCGGAGTTTCAACATATTTTTTTTCTATTGCCATTACCTTTCAAGATAAAGTCGGAAACATCGGAGTAAACCCTAAAAATCCGGCGGCGGACGACTTCGCTCATGCCGGTCCACAGGATTGCTCCACGTCCTGCAAATATACGAAAAATCCGGAGCAAAAGGACTTCAAAATAACGAATATTGAAAGAATATTGCATTCATTCATAATTCATATAATCTGCAATAAATGGGTGTACGACAATATAGTACACCCTTACCGGAATCGGCCCCGCAGTCGATCAACGGTGTCGAACCGTGGCGTTATCGACCGATGTCGAGATAACCACAGGTTCGCCCGAATAGTTGAATTCGCTCATACCGCTCACACAATATTTCAGCGATCCCGCCGCTGCGACCGAGGCGGTACTCATACCGGAAATGTCACAGTCGGCAAGTCCCGAAGCCAAAAACTTTCTCCCTTTGAACTGACTCATGCCCGACACTTCCAGCATCAGGTTCCGAGCTGTTCCCGAAAAGGTACATTCGCTCGAACCATCCACTGCGACCTCGGCTTTCTGCCTGCAATTCACATTTCCATTATAAACGGACATACCGGTCAGCGTACAATCCAAATCCCGGCACATAAAATCCGCGACCGCCTGGCTCATTCCAGATGCCTCCACCGTCGCTGTATCCTCGCATACCACCTGCCCTTTGTAAATCGACATACCCGAAACAGACATCGTCAGGCTTCTGCAACGAATATTGGATTCGAACTCGCTCATTCCCATACATTCGACCGTAACCGACGGTTTATCGATCCCGGTCTCGGAAAAAACGGAGGACATTCCCGACAACGAAAACGACTCCAGCGGAGCGGCGCCCACATACACTACTACCCGCTTGGACATATCGTTCTTTCTCTTGGACGACAAGGCTCCGGGGTCGCACGTGAGCACGAGTTCACCGCGCCGCACCCGCACGGAAACCGCCTCAGCAGGCACATTTTCGGTTTCGACCCGGACCGAAGCGGGATTTCGGTCGGCTTCGAGTACGACCTGAATCATATTACTCACATTCAACCCGAAATAAGGTTTGTCCAGCACGATTTCGGCATCTGTCCGAAAATACACCCCTCGATTTTTCTTTTTTGCGTCACACACGCCGATCCCCAACGCCAAGCAGAGCAAAAGCAGAGTTAATTTTCTCATAACGGTCATAAATTATAGATTTAACTCTATAAAGTTAAAGAAAAATTCGGGGAAACCAATGTTTTCCCCGAAAAAACTCACAGCGGAACAGATCGCCGCAGTACGATTTCATCCAACCGGCAATTCGATCAGAGCATCCCGCACGCAGCGAACATCCGCCGGTAATAGTCCGCCTTCCACTCCACCGGTTTCGGATAGGCCCGCGACGAAGAGGGCATACGATAAAGCCGAAGCGTACGGTCCGCATAGGCGAACTCCACACTCTCTCCCACAGGCGGCTCGGCACAACCGGCAAGGCGCACGATCACATCGGTAGCCTTCTGTCCCGTCGTCACGATCGCCCGGCAGGTCGGAACCGCAGCCAACAACTGCGCCAGATCGACCTCGCGCACTACTTGAAGAAAATTGTCGGAAGCATTGTTTTTCAATCGGATTATCTCTTCGGCCGTATCGTAAAGAGCCAATCCTTTCTCCTCGCAGAAACGCACGATCCGTTCCTTGTCGAAACGCTTCGCGTCGGGTGTCAGAAAATACCCCTTGTCCCCGAAAAATACCAGTCCGACGATACGCCACATATCGTTCTGCAAATTCGGGTAAAAAAAGTCCATCGACCACCGCACCCGCTGAGGCGGGAAACTTCCGAGCATCAGCAGACGTGCCCCGACAGGCAGAAAAGGTTCGAGAGGATGCAGTTCGCTTATCATAATTTTCAATTTATCGTATTATTTATTTCCAAATGATTCTGTTTCAATCCCTATTTTGGGGCGCTGTGCAAGAAACTCTCTCTTCGCCCGGCATCACCGGCAATCCGATCCGGCCCATGCAGAATCGCGGGAACAACGCCTCCGCAACCGACAGCCGCCCACCACCCGACCTCGCAGATACTTGGCGATCGCACGCATCCGGAAATGCTGCGGATGCAAAGCCCCGCTCGCAACCTCCGAACGAAGGTCATTCGTAAAACCGTTCATCGAAATTCACCAGATAGAGTTTGTCGGTCGCACGGGTCAGCGCCGTATAGAGCCAGCGCAGCATGTCGCGCGTCATCGGCTCGTCGCCGAACAGACAGCGGTCGATGAAAACCGCCCGCCACTGACCACCCTGCGCTTTATGGCAGGTGACGGCGTAGGCGAACTTCACCTGAACGGCATTAAAGTGCGGATTCTCACGAATTTCTTTGAAGCGCTTGAGCTTGCTCTTGATGTCGAGATAATCCTTTTCCACCTCGCAAAAGAGCCGGTTGCTCTCCTCACGGGTCAGCGACGGGGACTCCGAGGCAATGGTATCGAGCAGGATCTTGCACTCCAGCTCGGCGTCGTTGTAGTCCGCGAACGAAAGCACGGCCGTAGCGAAGCGGAAGCCGTAAAAATCCTCGAAACGCCTCAGGCGACGCAATTTGGCTATATCGCCGTTGGCCAGGAAATTCATAGGGCAATCTTCGGTGCGTTCCGTAAAATGGTAGTTGTTCTTGACGACCATCAGCAGATCGCCGCTCTCGATCTCCTCCTCGGCGCCCAGCACGTAACGGCGAATACCGTCGTTGTAGCGGTTCGCCCGTTTGTTGGAACGGGTGATGACGATGGTTTCGTCGCGTCCGTAACGGTCGTAGCAATCCTGCAACTTTTCCATGAAATCACCGCCTTCAACTGCCTCGATATCGGGAAAATCCATTCGAAAACGCGGTACTTCACAGATACCGTTCTCCAGCATGCAGCGTAC
>ULOT01013431.1_pt1 | contig 16970 bp, 33 predicted proteins | sample 1952811 | NCBI WGS metagenome assembly ULOT01 (sample SAMEA4835609, study PRJEB28245) | human gut metagenome | biome: gut microbiome; material: fecal sample | place: Denmark | collected 2008
ACCGCTTCCACCTTCACCGGGTCGGCAACGAACTCCGTCCATTCGTTTTCTTTCCCGGAAATGGCATACCCTTCGCCGGGCCCCACGCCCATCTGCACCAGCGCAAACAGCGCCATGTTGATGTACATGATGATGTCCGCGTCAAAGTCGGTGCACTCCTCGGCAATGCCCAGCAGCTTCTTCACGCTTGTAAGGATGCTGTCCATATTGAGCCTCCGTCAATGTGCGGTGTTTCCGTCCGCAATGCGCTGGTTCTCCCACTTCTTGTACACGTCGAGGTAGGTCTCCTTCTTGTCGCCGTTGTGGGTGATCTCATAGTACATGCCATCGGATACGGTGGTGCTTACAAGCGCCTTCCAGTTCTGCAAGGTCTTCGAGAACCATACGATGAACACATCCTCCATCGTCAACTTCTTGCCGTCGGTCGCGTCCACATGACTGTTGAAGTAGTCCACCACCAGCTGCTTTGCGCGGGTCATAAAATCTCTCTGTTCCATTTTTATTCCTCCTCGGCATCGCTGTAGCCACCCATAATGTAGCTCATCATGGCATAATACCAGTCCTTCTGAGCCCTCGCCAGAAGTTCCAGTTCGGCCAGATGGTGGGGCGCGCCGTCCTTCCCCATGGCTGCTTCTTTCTGTGCACTCTCCTCGACCAGCTTAGCCAGCCTCCCCGCATCAATCGCCACCTGACCAGGTTTCAGCAAAACGAGATCTCCCTCAGCACTCGGAGCAGCGTTTTGTGCGGTCACAGCATGATTCTCATCCCTCCGCGGGACAATCTTCATCCCATCAAGCGTAATATCCCCGGCCCGTGTTGCCCGCACCTGCTGCCCATCCACGTTCGTGGCCAAAGCATCGTCAAAGTCAAAGCCCCTGTTCCGCGGTACAGCCGTATAGCCCTGCTGGAGCCCGGCCTCCGCAATGCCCACGTTCGCCCAGAGCAGTGCCTCGTCCAGCTTGGTCAGCGCCAGGCTTCTCGCGCGGCTCGGTGCAAGGTGCTGGAGCATCGCCTCTGCCTCTTCCAGCTTCCGCCGCAGCCCCATGGCGTAGTCCTGCTCTCGCCGGTTAAATGCTTTTTTCTGGTACATACTCATTTCCTCCACTGGATATCAGGCTTTCTTCTTTACATACAACATATGGATTGATATACTTATCTCAAACGGTATTTCTTATACTTCGGAGGCAATATGTGCAGTCTTACACCTGTCCAAACTGCGGTGCTCCTGTAAAAATGGATGACCACGGTGCATTTCTCGAGTGTCCTTATTGCGGATCACAGTTCAAGCCCGATGATTCTTTATCTGATGAGCCAAGCAGTCGTCAAACGGATTCGGACGATGATAACGAAGAACTTCGCACCTATGCAGAAATAGTAAATCGCCATATTCCAGAATTTTCGGTCACCGAATTCATCGATAGAGCCAAGCATATTCTCGAAAGAACTCTTGATTTTCTCGGTGATCACGGAATGTACATCCAAGTCGGTGTCGTTTTGCTTTTTGTCGCCTTAGCCATTGTCAGTTTCTTCTTGTAACTTATTCATGTTTTTATCCATGGGCAGGTGTCACCCGGTCTTCTTTCTCCGTCCGGCAGCTTCGGGCCCTTTCCCGTTCCGTAATGGATCACCTTGTGCGTTGCCGCCGAAACGCAAATGGCGTTCTCCGGATCAAGCAGCTTTTCACACTTGTCAGGATGTTTTCCATCTTGATTTTTTCCTTATTTATACTGATACTTAACCCATGGATCATCAGGGAGTACCGACGATTCGTCCAACTTAAATCCGGATTTCTCGGCGATTTTTATAGATCCAGCATTATCTTTTCTGGCCCACCAGACAATTTGGTCGTATTCGTCTTTATGTGCGTCCAGCCATTTCATGCCTTTTTCGGCTACTTTTGAGCAATAGCCCTTGTTCCGATACTTACTTCCAGCTCTTGTTCCAATGGAGACCGCCACTCCTTTTTCATCACCAATGATGTCAAAAAAAGAAATAGGCACATCCCCTGATTTTTCAACAAAACGTTTTACGTATGCATACCCATCCTCGGCTCTTTTCTGATAAACATCCCCATCAAGGTTGAGGAGTTCTCTGTCTTTTCGAGACATTGTTTTTACAATTTCGTTTACAGCATCCATGTTTTTGTTTACATCCATGGCACGCTTCCGCGCTTTCCCCTCACTCGTCAATGTTCCATCCGGGTTCTGGAACCGGCGCACGCCCCACTTTTGGCCCTTGATGCCATGGTGATAAATATAATCGCTCATTTTATTTCCTCCATGGGCAGGTGTCGCCCGGCTTCCGTTCACCATCCGGCATATTTTTATTTTGACCGGTGCCATAATGGATCACCTTATGCGTCACCGCTGAAACACAAATGGCGTTCTCCGGGTCAAGCAGCTTCTCGCTGTGCTGGAGAACGTCTTCTTTTGTTATGGGGTTCATGTGGTGGATGGAGATCTTCGGCTTTACTGGCCGCCCATCCCGCAGCACCCAGTCAGTGATTGGGTGATCTTTACACCCCAAATCACATCCCATGTCCCGCGCAATGATTTTGTCTCGGAACTGCCGCCACTCTCTCGATTGGTAGAAGTCCTGGTTCAGCCATCGGTCAAACCCGAAGGTGTCCTTCCCCACCTCACCGTGCAGCTGTAAATATTCCAGCCGCTCTTCATAGGTCGGCAGGGTGCATAGTTCTGTGTAGCTTTTCATAAGCGCTTTCATCACTTTTATTATTTACGGTAACCGCCAAACCATCCTTCAACGGCTCGCCTGACTGATACATAAGGTAACGCCATAATTGCTCGAGTTCATCTCGTGTCATGTTCAACACCTCAAAAGACCCAGCCATCTGCCACAAATGCACCGAACAGCATAACACCTACTGTTCCGGAGATTGCACACATGAGAATCGTGTCGAATTTCCGGTTCACGCCGGTGTATTCAAGCGACAGGAAAACTTCCACCAGAAGAACCGGAATCATAGCAAACACCAGAATACGAAATACCTCAGCACTCATACTCGTCATCCTCTCCCAGGCCGTTGTATTTCTTCATAGCAGCAATGACTTTCTCGTACAGCTCCTCGGAGTGCTTTACATTTTGGAGCGTCTCAGTCTTTGCCCTCAGCAGCTTGTTTTCCTCTTCCAGCTTTGTTTTCTCCAACTCGTTCTTAGAGGTTGCCAGCTTCAGAAAATGGGTCGTCTCAGCGCTGGATGCCGTACCTTCCAGCAGTCGTTTCTCAACCAGCTTCATCGCCAGGTTGATCATATAGTTTTCTTGTGCTTCCGGGGTTCTTGCAGGCCGCGAAGTTGCAGCCGACATTTCACCCGGAGCAGACTTCTTAGGTTTCATTGTAATAACCTCGTTTCGCATTCCTATTTTGCTTTTGCAAGGGTTCATGGGAGTCGCAGTAGTACCGGTTAAGCCTGTCTCATTTGAAAGGAGAAGAAAAAGCAGATCATGCCCAATGGAGGTTGAACATCGTGAAAGCCCTGAACCCAAATATATAGGAGGATACTACTCCCATGAGCCCTTGCAAAAACCGCCGAAGCCCCAGTCTACACCCCAGAACCTCGGCAATTTCCCATATGACTGTAAATCTCAACACCTGCTGTGGATACAGGCATCGAGAGTTTACACAAATATAATCGGCAGCTTTCGCTGTCGGAGCCTTAAAGCCCAACTATCAATTTTCCCTCCGGGGAAATATCAAAGATCGGCGCGATTTGAGAGGGGGTGCCGATTTTGAGACCCCCTCCCTATGGTTTACGCAGTTTGGCCTAGCGTATCTTCGTCAGATACATTGATTTTGAGCTTTTTGTAAATGTTTATTGGATCAGCAGCAACAATCTTGTCGATTGCTTTCTCAATTTCATAGGCATTTTCGTTGTCCGTGAACTGAGAGGAGGTCTCGGCGATCCTCATAAGCAAACCAGAAGAGTTGTAGCCATGATCAACGTCATATTGGTACCACTTTTCAAACTCCTCATACGGACTGTACGGGTTGTCAAAGGTGGTAAGAAAGCATCGAACCATAATTCAAAGCCTCTTTCTTGATGGATTGTTACTTATTGAGTGCACTATAAATAGTAGATTCAGGAACGCCACAAGCCTTTGCGATTTCGGCATAAGAATAACCGCTTCGCAGCATTGCACTTGCTTTGGACATCTTTGCAGAAGTCATAACAGTTGCATTCTTTGGCATTGCACGCTTCACAATTTCATCAGAATCAGACGAATTAAGGAATTTCGTCAGCATGTTGTCTGAAATTGCACCAGCTTGAACAGCTTCCCATTCCTTATCCGTGAAGGTGACCTTGGATCTGCGTCCGCTTGCACCAACTGAATCACGAGCACGCTGCATTTCGACAGAAGAGATTTTCTTAATCTCTTTTTTATCTTCTGTAATGTTGGGGTTCAAACCTTGCTCTTGAATCTTTGCCTTAATATTAGCATTAGCAATTAGCATCGCCTTGCGTTCTTTGGGTTTATTGGCGATCATATTTGCATACTTAGCTTTCAGCGAAGCTACTTCAGGGGCATACTTTTTAGCAGCTTCAGCACTGTATTCGAGTCCTTTCATATTAACAGCTTCTTTTCGAGCTTGAGCGGCCATGGCCTTCAGCTTATTAGAGAAGTCCGCATATAGGTTCTCTTGAACAGTGCCAGAAGACAGAGTTCGAGCATCTTTCGTTTCGGAAATCAGGCTGACAGTATCCTCCGCTAGACGCTTCTTGCCGCTTTTGGGGTCAGTGAATGTCCGTCCGCTCTCCTTGTAAATATACTCACCGGTCTCCTTGTCTATGCGGACACTGCCACGACGCTCCGGCACTCGTACTGTCTGCTTACGCCGGGACAGCAGCGTGGATGCACCACCATACTTAGTGTTTCCTTCTTCGTCAACACGAATCTGCCACTTCTGCTTCAGCTCGGGGATGCCATTTTCGCGCTCAGAACGCTTATAGTCCAGCTTATGCTTTTCTGCATCGATAACGACCATAGAGTGCTTAACCGCACGTGCAAGCTCGTCCTCATCGGCACCTCGCAATGTCATATCAGTGATGAGGTTGGAGATCACGCCCATTTCGCGCTGCTTCTCCTCTTTCTTCATCAGCCTGACATTGTTCGGATTGCCTTCAGGAACTGCATAAGAGGTCTTGGGATCGAATCCTTCCAGTGCTTTCAATGCACGGGTGGACTTGATGTTGACCTTGTCGGTAACAGGGATTACCATGACCGTGTCGCCATCGAAGTCAGCGCCCGAAAGCCGTTCCGCAACCTTTGCATTGATGCCGATAGCATCCTGAATTGCACCGAGATTCCGTTTGCCGCTGACATTCTTGTTGTTGACAGTCACGATGGGAATCTCAAAGGTACCTGCATGAGGGTAACGGATCAGTGCAAGCCTGGTGCCATTCTCATAGGTGGGGCAATAAGCCTCTGTCTCCTTGATCTTATTGATCGGCAGTATAACCTTTGTGGACTGGCCCGGGAAAGCAGATGCCTTCAGGGTCATGGATGTTCCTTCAACCGTATCAGCAAAATCGTTGAGCAGCTTCTTTTTGACCGTAGGATTATCGTACCGCATGATTTCATCATATTGGGCTTTGTAATCCGCGACGGTAAGGTTGAGCTGGTTCTCGATCAGCTTCTTGGGCTGCTTGGAAAGGAACTGAGAAGAGACGTTCCGGGACATCGTATCCCAGTCGCCCTCCTCCTTCAGCTTGTTGATCGGCGAGAGGTACTCTTTGCCATCTTCGCCAATGTACATGCTCTGGCCGTTGGCCTTGATGGCTGCGCCAAACGGGTTGTCAGGATCTGCTTTTGCTTCCTTGAGGACCTTCATCTTGGGTGTACCAGAAGGCTTATTGGTGTTGAACCTAACATCCACACCATCCGGCAGATCATCCGAATATACTGCCATGCCCTTCAGATAATGGTCACCGTCAACAAGGATGCGAACCTGTGCATAATGGCTCTTGCCGAGATCAAGGTCGGGCACACCACGGCGAATCTCTATAACACCGTCTTTGTCCAGACCGCCTTCATCGCCATAATGAATTGCAACTCGACTGGAATCCAGACTAGAGGGGCGCTGAAGCTTCGTGAAGGTCTCGCCACCATCATCAGAGTGGTAATCGCCTAGAGAATCGATCTGATCCTGATGCTGATAAGCATATTTCTGATCAAATTCAGGCTTCGCAAGAACTGTAATGTTCGTTTGCTGGCGAGGATTGGTAGGCTGCTTGATGCCCACACCGTAGCGCTTATAGCCATATTCGGCCTCTAACTTGTATGCGGCCTCATCCAACTCCGTTTGAGTTATTCCTAAAACAGAATTTGCTCCTTCAGAAATGTCAATTATACCTTTTTTATCGACTTCAGCCTTCAATGTATTTGCGATATTTACAGCACGTTGTTCTTTTTTACTAATGTTGCCATTATATTTAGAGCGAACACTAGATTCGCTCATCCCTAGTTTATCACCAATTTCTTTCCATCCAAGACCATCTTCTTTTAGAGCACGAATCTTGTCGTACTCCAATGCTTGGCGTTCATGTGTAGCCGTCCGCTGAGCTACTCTAAACTCTGTAAGCCCCATTTTATATTCATCGGGAAGAGAATTATTGATAGTTTCCAGAATATCTTTTTCAGAGAGGCCTTTCTTTTTTAATTCTTTCACCCGGGACAAAAAATCACCAGAATGCTGATACGGATTATCACCAGAGCCCCAGGGATAACGCCCGGAATGGCGTTTCGTACCGTAATGCTCCAGAATATTACTTTCAGAGGTAATGCCAAAATAAGAACGAAGGTCTTTTTCAATCGGGTTCATGCTGCCACTCCTAACAAAATATCAGTGATAATCGGATCAAACTCTTTGATTTTAGCAATGATCGGATTGATTTCATCTTCAGTAGGATTCTCGATCCAGATTTCATCGTTCTGGTAGATACGGGTTTCTATCCGAATATCTTTCGGGTCGTATCCGTACTCCAGACAGAAAAGAGCGGCATAAATATAGAGCTGCTCCATGTGTGCAGGAACAGCTCCAGTTTTGAGATCGTGAATGCGAAGGAAACCGTCGTTGAATGTAATTGCATCTGCGGTTCCGAAGCAGTTGTCGCTATAATAGAGGACTTGTTCAGTATCCATGCGGAAGCCAATGGCATCATTCACATAGGTATTTAATGTCTTTTTGCTCTTTGGCAACTTTTGCTTAAGAGCAATGCACTCAGCTGCAAACGCGTGCAGGCGGGTTCCTCGTTCTTTCGCCTGATAATTAAGAACGGCATTGGTCAGCCTATCTGCATCATAGTTTAACCAATGATAGTTACTTGCTCCGAGGAGGGCATGTTTCCCCGTGAGCCTCGAATGATCTCGCCAGTTCATTAAGAACTTCCTCCTTGTTTTCAGGATAGATAAAGGAAGCAAAACTCATCTCGTCCATTTGCCGAACATAATAGTCCTGATTTGGACGATGAGATGCAGTCGCTGACTTCTTGCCTTCCAGTGCGCCCCAGGTTTTACCATAAAGAACTAAGAGATCGGGAATACCCTGAATCTCCGTAGGATCTAAATGGACAACCTTACAGCCTGGAAAGCGTTCTTTCAGTTCCTTTACCAATCCTGTCTTGAATTTATTTTCGAGCATGATACAACCTCCAAAAATAAGAGGAATAGCACGTCTTGAGACACATTCTATTCCTCCCATAAAAGGGGATGTTTTTCTCGCGTGAGTTTTTAGGAAATAATGTGAATTTTTAGGAATTTTTGAGAAAACAGAGCAAAAGAAAAAGCCCCTGCGTTTTTCGCGCAAGGGCTTTTAAAAATTTACAACTTATCCACTTTTTCAAGCTGTCGATAAGCTTGCATAATGTGCTGTATTGTCTCGTTTGAAATTCCGCTCCAAGTCATAGCCTGATTCATCAATTGCAATGTGTTCTTGCGCCCACTAGATTTACCGCGCGCATATTCCATATTGCCCATTGTAGTCATTACAACCTGAAGTGTTCTTTCTTCCATTTCAATTTTTCTCATGGTGCAATCTCCTTTGTTGAATTAGTGGAATTTCTTCCATAATAGAGATTGCTTTTTTTCGCGTCATTAAAGATGCTTATAGATTTCGTACAATTCTTCTGGTCCACAGCACATCTGAAGTGCTTCATATTTTCTTTCGCCATAGTCATCTTGTATCGTTCCATCATCGCAGTCGTAATTATAATCATCTGGACCAAAGGAACGGTAAAGCTCATCATACGAATACTCTGCTCCGCATTTTGAGCAACGCCAATGCTCTCGTCCATTTTTGCCAAGTATTCGTCCACATTCGCACACGGGTCTTTTTATATGAAGTTCTACATATTTATTTGCGTAACAAGATATATGCCGACCTTTACGATCTTCAGTCCACCATTCTTCAAAACCATACTCATTAACGAAATCCATATTTTACACCTCATAACCGTCAGCGATAATGCAACCATACGCTGCATCTTTATCATACACTATCCGACGAGATTTTACAAGGCAAAAATCTATGGCCCTCGCGGCCAAATCGAGCTAAAAACTCGCTGTGGCCAAAAGCCCATTTTTTATCTCCTATTACTATATATAAATTTTCAATTTTTTAAGTAACTTAAAGAAAAAAGTGGGTTTTTGGCCAAATGGCATATTTTTAACGTATTTACGTTAGTTTTTGTGGCCATTTTTGTAAAAATTTTTGGCCACAAAGTGGGTTTTTGGCCACGAAATTCACACTTTTCGACATTTCTCTCGAGAAATTCACAAAAATTACGAAAAATAAAATGGGCAGAACCGGGCATCATTTGTCAACTATTTTCAAAAATAAAAAGGCCGTGAAATTTTGTCATAGCCCAAAAATTTTTCCTACCACCAAAAATATAACCGGAATTGCAACCATCAGACCAATATAAACCGGCATCATCTTACGATTTTTCTCAGCTTCTTCTCGCTCTTGTTCCTGTTTCTTTTCGTGAAGTTCCATACCTTTCATGGCAATATCCTTGAAGGCATCAACTCTCCGAACTTTCGCCTCGTCTACAATTCGATGAGTTTCCTGATAATCGTCCAATCGAACCTTCGTCCCGCAGAATTCGCAGAACATGAAGTCTCGATTGCCATCTTTTACCGTCAAATCTGCACCGCAGCTAGGGCATTTTACCGTCCGTGCCATAAAAGCACCTCCTATTCATAGTATAAGTATATCATCCGTTCCGCCCATAGTCAAGTAAATCAGGGTGGCAGCACCCAAATAACATTTTTATCCAGCTTCATGCCTTAATCCTCAATCTCAAACATCACATTTTCCGGCGAGATAATCGTATCATACTTCTCGCCCTTAAACCGAAACCTTACAAACTGGTTCGACAGCCCACTAATTTTCTCAACAGGCCCAGATTCTGCTGCATAAGTAGCCACAATCTTCGCTCGTACCCTCCCCTGTTTAGCCAGTTCATTAAATTCACCCGCAGTCATTAGTCACATTCACCTCGAATCTCATTCCAAACTTTCATCATCTCTCCTGCAAGCTCATAAATCATCCTGCGAACAGCTTCACCATCCTGCATCAGAGCGTAAAGTCCGCCGAAGTAATCCGTCAGGTTGATACGTTCGATGGCATATGAATCAGGGCTGAACCGAATAACATGGCTGATAATGCCTTCAGGAAAATTCTCAGTCAACACCCAAAATTTATAAACCTCAGTGCTAGGAGCAGGTTTCGCAAATCCAAGAGCATTCCCGGCATAATTTTCTTCAATGCGCCATCCAAGCTTTTCAGCTGCTTCGATATATCGTTTATCGATGATCACTATTTAAGCACCTCCCCGCCGCATACAAGAATTTCTTCAGCGACAGCACCTTAATATCGTACGTACTCTTCAGATTCTCCAGCTCAACATTAACCCCACCAGAGCGATATTCCGCCATATCCAACGCATACCGCATCCGGCGATCCGCAACACCAGGGCTGCAATTGAACTTATCTGCCAGTGATGCCTCGATATCCCTCATGGACATAAATCGGTGCGAGTTCAAGTCATCGACGACCATCTCCACAGCCTCTCCCATCAGCTCCCCACCAAAGGTCAGCATGGGAACCTTCAACTTAGCGAGAAAATCATACGTTCTTTGCTGCATTCTCGTTCACCATGCTTTCTTTATCGATTTTTACAAATGCAAGAGCTACTTTCAGGAGGAGAAGCTGAATTTCTTCCATACTTTTAACTGTCTCGGCAAGCTCTTTGATTGAGCATGGGCCATCGATTTCAACCGAGGCATAGGCACTCGGATCAAATGTCTCTGCAAAGTTGATTAGGTTCTCTACAAAATTCTCATCATTGAAATTTGCAGAGAATGTTCCACCTATTGGGTTATAGCACAGTTTATACCCGGTTTCGGTCGTGTATAAATGAAAGCCAAACTGTTGTAGCGCGTCAATATATTTCTTATCAATTCCTTTCATGCTTACTTCACCATGCTCCCCTTCCGTGTCTGGTCATCCGCAGGCCAGTACGTGTAAATATCATCGAACACCACTGGGATCTTCTTCTGGAGTTCCATCAACAACGGGCACATGAGCTCTCTCATCTGAGGATGGGCCGCCACAGGAGTACGCAGTTTGAAGATGTTGCGCCACTCACGGTAGTTGGCAGTCACCACGATCTCGGTCTTCAGGCACAACGGCAGCACACAGCGAGCCTGTTCGGGACGCATACCGTTAGCGATAAGTGCCCTATAACCTTCTTCGGCCTCGTCGCAAGCCCGATACCACGCATTATTGATTTGATAGTCTGTTTCGAGCTTTTTTAATTCTTCCGTCGAAGAAGCTGCTTTGACTGCATTTTCCTTAGGCTCGTCAGGAATATAATACGGCCGAATAAAGCTCAGTTCTCCGCCAAACTTCTCCTTCGAGTAGTTGCAGTACCGAGTGCTCTCCTGCGCAAAGCTCGCAATACGGTGCCGTATCAGTTCATTGGCCACGCCACGGTCACAGATAAACAGCACGGACAGCTGCGAATGCTCCAGCATAGCCTCATGCCCCTGCTTCACCAGAAAGCCCACCAGTTTCTTTGCCGACTCACCATCCGGCGTGATCTTGTCCTCGCTCTTGTAGCAGACCCGGGCCACCCGCTCGATCTGCTGGAGCTCCTTAATGCCTCCCTCAGAAATATCAGTGAGGATTTCGTACTTAGGTTCAACGATTTTCATATGTTAGCAATCCTTTCTCTTTCGGGATCTCGCAAAATAGAATCCCAGTCTTTAATAAGCTGCTTCAGATCTGAATCATCAATTACACCCTGCATGTTGTGCTCATTATATGTCATTAAGACTGCACCTGTTTTAGCTGGACCGAGTCCACAATTAGAACAGGAAATCTCATATTGGAGTTTCATAGTCGTACCGCAGGTCATCGCGCCTGTATTTTTCAAATATGCTTTACAATAGCACATAGGGCAACATCTCATAAAAGATCCTCCTGTATCAATCTGCAAGTCCAGTCCCCACAGATATCACCCGAAGCATGTTTCTTTGCAAACGCCATGCCCTTCTTGATGGCCTCCTGCTTGTCGGTCGCCCTGACTACAAAGGCCTGATGCCCGCCACCATTGTCCGTGCACTCAAACCAAAACGTGTGCATCTTCATATAAAATCCTCCAAAATCGAGTTAAGCAGAATCTCCAGCACCCGGTTTATGCCCGCCACCACTCGATATGGCCACGGTTCTTTCGGTTCCACCCGGGCAAGGGTATCAGACTTTCTCAGCGCACCATAAAGCCACCTGTCGAACTGCCCAAGTGAAATATCATTCTCCATGCACCATTCACGAGCATCTGCGTAGCTAATGTCACCATTCATGCAAAGCTTGACCGCATCACGCAATGTAGCGTTCGGCTTGATCAGGATATCTTTTTGAAGCTCGTAATCCTCAAAATACAAGTCCTCGCGTGACCCGTCGGCCCTGTGAATAACTTGCGCAAAGGCTTTGCCATCCGCATAAAGGGTCGCAACATCCTCATCAATGTTGATTCGAGGACAGTTGTACCTCCATATGGCCTCAACAACTTCTTCATAGTCAATCATATCGCACCTCACAACAGAATCCGGAACAAAATGAACCAGATCACCTTCAGCGTGAACACAATAATGATCAGCCATGCGCAAATAACCAGCGTCACCGCCAGAATATGACCCAGCATATGGCCGATTTTTTCCCAAGTATTATTAGTCACCGATATCCACCCTTTCAAATCCTGTAAAAACACCGACACCAATATTTCCATTATCACAGATGTGAACAGCTTTGTGGTACATCAATTCTTTTGCTTTATTAAATGCTTCCTCTTCATTATGATAGCGATTACCCACTTCAAACTCTCGCTCACAGAAATTGCAGAAATATGTAGGACAGTAGAAAGTTGTCATACTGCACACCTCCTCGCGGCATCCAGACGGCTCTCCGCAGCGTTCAGCTCGAAGATAGCAGCCGTGATAAACTCCGGATCGCAGTTCTCAAAGTGGTTCCGGGCCACCTCAAGATCCCGCATGGCATCTTTCAGTGTGTTGACTGTCGAAACCATCGGCTCTGTCCAGAGTATCTTTTTGACGAAATCAACGATTTTGCGCAGCATTTCTACACCTCCACATCTTTGTGACCTGACGAGCCGTGAGCCAGCCCTCAACATCATCATGGCCAAGCAGCTGTGCGCCCATCACCTCGATAAGCCCCTGGTCAAAGCCATAGGAACCCAAACTCCAAATGCCATCCCAGATACGATTTCCAGCAGCATCATATGCAGTGATTTGCTCGCCACCATCCCAACGATGTCCATAAGTATGCGGAACCTTAGCATGCTTCAGCAGAATATCCAACTTCTGCATCTCGGTCATGTGATTCCAAACCCGGAGTTTCCAGGTTTTCTTAGACATGTTTCTCATTTCTGCATTTCCTTTCGTCAGCCTCCATGGTCTTTGCGATTTTATGCTGAATATAAAGCACACAGCCAGCCTGACTATCACACCCGAATGAAGCCAATAGTCCAGCAATAGCATTCAAAGAGTTCAAATCCTCTTCAGCAAATATCATTTGACTTTCACCTTAGCTTCCTTAAAGTTAATAGGCTTAACCGTACCCTCCCGCGCACACTCCGTCAGGCACTCATTGCAGGGCTCGTCCGTCTCCAGCACCTTGAAGCTCTTGCACTTCGGGCAGTAGGTCGCATAGTCCACTTCGCGCATCCAGTTATTCATCAGCGTTTACCTCCGTCGTATCTATGCATCGTGTACCCATTGCAAATCTTGCACTTAGCATAGCGGATGTTCGGATAGTACCTTGAATACCTTTCAGCTTCATTCCATTTATGAAGTGCGATTGTGCGTTTGCAAGCGCAGTCCATGCACACAATTTTTATTCGGTCACTCATCAGGTTTCACCTCCGAAATAAAAGTGTCCTCTCCGCAGCGAGGGCAACGTGCCAGAACCTCACCGTTATGGATTGTGTACTCCTTCATGCTGTTCCAATTGGATGTAGGAATCCCAAAATGAGCATTACAGCCACCGCATTTAACGGTAATGAGCTTTTCGTCAGGATTTGCATATCCGTCAAGGTCGCTGATATATCTGTGCACCTCACCTGTTTTACAAAATGGGCATCTCAAAAATTTCTTATAGACAGAAACTCCGTCTGCATTATATGACCATACCTCAGGAGCAATCGGATAGCGCTTCATGCAATTGGTGCACTCGACATATATCCAGGGACGTTTTTTCTCAGCCTTCTCCTGCTTAACGGAGAACCTATCATCCAACTCCGGATGGGTCATGCGCTGGTTAAGAGCCCACAGCAGATTCCAGCAGGCCGCGCGCAGGTGATCCTCATCGTCCATACCAACCATGTACTTTGCCAGATGCCGAGAAGCGCTGTCCAGCAGCGAATGCAGCGGAATACCCTTGTCTACGTTGTGCTCACCGTACTTCAAGGCACCTTCCTCACAGTGCTTACTGACCTCCATGATGCCATACCAAGGCAGAAGGTCCATCCGCCCCTTCCCTGCGTGCATATCACGCTTTGCACCAGTTTCAAATTCGGTGCGATCTCCAGAATCTTTAATCATCAACAAAACCTCCTGATTCTTCCTTGCATAACTTTATTGGGAATATCCAGCCACCGGATTTTACACTTGTCTTTGTAGTCAGGACGCAGCTTCTGTAGAATCATCTCCAATGGCTGCCCCTTGATTTCTTCAAACAAGTCCATAAAACAAGCCGTCACTTTCTCGCTGCATTCCGCAATCGCGTTTAAGACATCTGCAAGTTTCTCAGAGATCGTCGCAGCAAGCCTCAAAAAATCATAAATATCGCGCTTGGCACCGGTTTCAAACTCCGTGCGATCTCCAGAATCTCTAATCATTTGTTTTACCCTCCAATATTGGACTAATCATGTCTTGTGTTACAAATGAGAAATCGTCATCTTCTATTTCTAAATTCCACATGTTGATGATTAGAAGCAATGCCGCATCATCATCGAAAAGACGTGCAAGTTTATCTTCTCCCATTTTCTTGAGTCTGAAAGCAATTTGCTTGCTCTGCCTTGCGAAATGACATCTTGGATGGAAGAACTGTTCAGGACTTCTTATTGTTTGTCGAGCCTTTCTGCGGTTCACCGATCCTATGACCACATATTTAACCCTATCATCCAGCAAATATCCAAAGATTGTACCATCATGCCGAACCTCGATGTGATGCCAAATTGCAGACAATGGACTTTCAGGATTCGGAGTATACACTAATGTATCCTGCGTAACTCCCAACTTTTTCTTAAAGTGGTCACTTAAAAGAATCTTGTTAATCTTTTTCCGAGTCTTTTTCGATATGTTTCTCATCAGTGAACCTCCTCATTCTCCATAAAATTTCCTCTCGTTAAACGCTTTCTTCGAGTTCAGGGCTCTCGAAATTGCCAGATCAATACCACTCCTACTCTTCAGATGGTAGTAGTACAGATCCTTGTAAGGTGTATTCAGCCGGTCGATACGCCCCGAGGCCTGCTCCATGATCTTATAGGAGTAGTTCTGGCTGTAAAATATAATGGTGTCCGTCTTGATGCAGTTCCAGCCTTCAGCACCGGCATTGTACTGCACCAGATACACCCACCTGTCGCCTTCAGGAAGCGGCTGATGCTTGTGCCCGTTCCATTGTGCAACTTCGGTGTCCTTGCCATAGTCCAGACCCATCAGAATATCAAGCTCATAATCAAAATTATAGAAGATAATGACCCTAGGTCTGCCTTTACAAATATCCAGCACTTTTTCTTGTCGGCTTGCATCAGCGTTCACCAACTTCCGCAGCAGATAGCAGAACTCACTGGCGGTCTCGATTGGTTTGTTCTCCCAGAGGTTCCACCGGTTCTTGCAGATTGAAAGATACTTCACCTTGTCGTACTCCACGAAAATATTCTCATGGTGCGAGACCGTCGGCCGCTCGAAGTCCATGTCAACCAGAATCCGTTCCCGTAGCCGTACCAAGCGCTGGGTATTCAGATACCGGTCGATCTTCGGGTATTTCGTGCAGAATTGGCTGTATACCACATGCTGGTTGTTGAAGTCCGTTCTGTTTCGATAGAATCCATTGGCGATGAACACCGGGATATAATCCGTCCAGCAGTCCCCAGGGGTGGCGCTGAGCAGAATCCACTCGTTATTTTGCGTAATTTTGTAGAAAGATTTCACCCATGCGCCTTTTCCAACGACTCGCTGCTCGTCAAATATAAAGAACGCATTCTTTATACCAACGTACTTTCCGATATTATTCCAGGAATCCACCACGACCTTGTGCTCGTAAATATCATGCTCTGGATCTGTAGACATATAGAAATGGGCCAGTTCTTCGTCCCACTCTCCCGTATCCCGTTTCCGGGCAGTCGTGATGATGTAAAGATCCGGGGGCTCTGTCATACGAACATAATTCTCCGTGTTCACCTCCCCATCGTAAAGTTTGTAATAGAACGCCAAACTCGTTCTTGATTTTCCGCTTCCTACGCCTCCGCATAAGATGCAGCCGATTTTCATACGGTTGATCGCATCCAATTGATAGTCGTAGAGCGTTACACCTGCCATCAGGTCGCTCACCTCATTTCCAACGTCACATAAATGTCACTTTTCTTGCAGTGATTCTCGTAGGCCAGAAGCGAGATCGTCGCCTCTTCCTCATCTTCGCCCTCCCCTCTGACGGTATAAGCAAAGAGCTCTTTCCGGTGCTTTCTGAACACCTTCCAGAGCTCTTTTTTCTTAGTAAAGTCCATGCTTTTTGCAGTAGGACGCATATTGCAAACCCTCCTTGTCTGCTTCACGCATGATTTCTGACAGTGTGAGCTTTTTAGGCTTTTCTTCCGTCGTTGACATGTTACGCGGTACGGTGTCTCGACATTTATCGCAGTATAATCTTTTTGACGGAACCTGGTACATCATACCGCCGCATTTTTTGCAAGCCTTATCTACTCTGCGAAGTCCGCCCATAAATATCACACCTCCTCAGAACGACAGAAGTCCGTGTAATAAACCAGGTCGTAATCCAGCGGATGGTTGTTCCAGTCGTAGTTCTGCTCGTAATCAGCAATCTCATCACGCTTGTCGAGTTCGCGGCAAATATCATCGTTGTGCTCATAGAACCATTCCAGCGGAAGGTCGAACTTGTCGCACAGTTCCGGAATATCAAAGGCCCAGCAGCCGTAGTTGGTGTTCTGTGTACCCTCCGAAACCATGTAATCGACGATCTCTTTTACTTTTTCTCTGCTCATAATCCTTACTCCTTCTGTTGTTCAAATATCAGGCTCTCTGGCCCGGTTATGAGTCATACGGGAATCGAACCCACCGTAAAGCCCATGCTAATGACTCAAATAAAAGAGCCCAAGATTTCTCCAGGGCTCTCATGTGCTTATTCTTCAGGTGTA
>ULOT01002225.1_pt1 | contig 16717 bp, 18 predicted proteins | sample 1952811 | NCBI WGS metagenome assembly ULOT01 (sample SAMEA4835609, study PRJEB28245) | human gut metagenome | biome: gut microbiome; material: fecal sample | place: Denmark | collected 2008
AACTGCCACTTTATGACAAGGCACATCTTCTAAGAGTAGTAGAAGGAACGGATGATTATGATGAATTAAATGCATTTTTTAATGACAGAAAAGTAAACAGTCTGTTATATGCAATCGCAATGAGTGAAAATGTGAGTTCTAATGAGGTACCTTTCGGGATTATCAAAAAGATTATTGGTAATACGGGAGGCGTCGTGATGGATAGCTGTGGAAATTATCTTTTCAGGGAACGTCCGAATACGGTAAGAATTTTTATGCATGCAGACAAGAACATTCGAATTAAAAATCTTATGAAATATCTTGGAATAAGCAAAGAACAAGCTGAAAAAGAAATAGAAACAGAAGATTCAAAACGTTATGAATTTCATAAATATTACACAAATGAAATATGGGGAATGTCCAATGGATATGAATTATGTCTGGACGAAGGAATCCTTGGAATCGATGGATGTGTAAAAATGATTTTGGACTATCTGAAAATAAGAAATTTAATTTAAAAAAGTTCTTGACATTACAAAAATAATATGTATAATAGATAGAGGTGGTTGCAACAGACCACCTCGAATATAAATCTGGCTCCATGGTCAAGCGGTTAAGACGCGACCCTCTCAAGGTCGAATCACGAGTTCGATTCTCGTTGGAGTCATAAGCTACAAACTTCGTATTTATGCGGTTTGTAGCTTTTTTATTTTGGTTATATTTGAATTGGTTAAAGAAAAGGGTTAAAGTTTTTGAAATATTAAATCTGGAATAAAAATATAACGATCAAGAAATAAAAAATCCCCCTGACATATAAAATGCCAAAGAGGATTCAAACAAATGTCAAAGTGCTGATTAAAGCACAAAGATATTATATCACACAAAAAACAAAATGCAATAATCACTTGACAAAAAAATATCAATATGATAATCTACAACAAGAGTGAATCTGAACTATCGGGTCCATGAAGGGGCACACCACCTCGGGTGTGATGCTTCTTTGTGGACCCTTTTTTGTTCCTTTTAAAGATAAAAGGAAAGTCAGTCAAGGAGGAAAGCAGATGAGATTAAATGGAGAGACAAAAACATTAAAAGACCCTGTCGCATTATCTGATTTCTTAACACAGGAAGGATTTTCAGATAAGAGAATCGCAGTGGAAAGAAATGGAGAAATCGTTCCTAAAGGGGAATATGCGAATGTGATCTTAAGTGACAGTGACACATTAGAGATCGTAGCCTTTGTCGGTGGCGGATGATCTGAAGATAACAGATACAAAGAGATAAGAAAATTATGCATATATAAAGGAGAATAACATGAAACAGGACAAGTTAATCATCGGTGGACATGAATTTGATTCAAGATTTATCTTAGGATCAGGAAAATATTCCTTAGATCTGATCAATGCAGCAGTGCAGAATGCAGGAGCACAGATCATTACATTAGCACTTCGAAGAACGAACACAAATGATACAGCTAATATTCTTGACTATATTCCAGAAGGTGTCACACTTCTTCCAAATACATCTGGAGCAAGAAATGCAGAAGAAGCAGTTCGTATTGCAAGACTTGCAAGAGAAGTAGGATGCGGAGATTTTGTTAAGATTGAAGTTATTCATGATTCTAAATATCTGCTTCCAGATAACTATGAAACGATCAAGGCAACAGAAATCCTTGCCAAAGAAGGATTTGTTGTTATGCCATATATGTATCCAGACTTAAATGCAGCCAGAGATCTTGTAAATGCTGGGGCAGCTGCAGTTATGCCTCTTGGGTCTCCAATTGGATCTAACAAAGGAATCTGTACGAAAGACTTTATCCAGATTTTGATCGATGAGATCGATCTTCCGATTATTGTAGATGCAGGAATCGGAAAACCATCTCAGGCATGTGAAGCAATGGAAATGGGTGCAGCAGCAGTGATGGCGAATACAGCAATCGCAACTGCAGGTGATATTCCAGCCATGGCAGAAGCATTTAAGAAAGCAATTGAGGCAGGAAGAAGCGCATATCTGGCAGGACTTGGAAGAGTCATTGAAAAAGGTTCTAGCGCATCATCACCATTAACAGGATTTTTGGAGGATTAATCATGAGTGTAAGAATTGATGAGAATACAGATCATATGAAATATACGGATGACATGGAAGCGATTGATTCAGATATCATGGACCGTGTCATCGCAGAGATGAACAGCTATGATGCAGACATTTATACAGCAAAAGATGTCAAAGAAGCATTGGCAGCAGAAACTTGTTCTGTTGATAATTTCAAAGCTTTATTATCGCCAGCGGCATTGCCGTTTTTGGAAGAAATTGCACAGAAAGCACAGAAAGAGACAAGAAAACATTTTGGAAACTCTGTAGCGATCTTTACTCCGTTATATATTGCAAACTACTGTGAAAATTATTGTGTTTACTGTGGATTTAATTGCCACAACAAGATCAAACGTGCACAGCTTAATGCAGAAGAGATTGAAAAAGAAATGCAGGCGATCGCAGAGACAGGATTGGAAGAAGTTTTGATCCTGACTGGAGAAAGTCCAAACAAATCAAGTGTTGAATATATCGGAGAAGCATGTAAGATCGCGAAGAAATATTTTAAACTGATCGGTCTTGAAGTATATCCAATGGATTCTAAAGATTATGCATATCTGCATGAATGTGGGGCAGATTTTGTTACAGTCTTCCAGGAAACATATAATTCAGACAAATATAAGACACTGCATTTGGGTGGAAGAAAGAGAATCTTCCCATACCGTCTCAATGCTCAGGAACGTGCGATCATGGGTGGAATGAGAGGTGTCGGATTTGCTGCTCTCTTAGGATTGGATGATTTTAGAAAAGATGCACTGGCAACAGGAATGCATGCATATCTTTTACAGAAAAAATATCCACATGCAGAAATCGCATTTTCATGTCCTAGATTACGTCCGATCATTAATAACGATAAGATCAATCCAAAAGATGTTCATGAACCACAGCTTCTACAGATCATTTGTGCATATCGAATCTTTATGCCATTTGCAAGCATTACGATCTCAACACGTGAATGTGAAAGATTCCGTGACAACATCATTCAGATCGCAGCGACGAAGATTTCAGCAGGAGTAAATGTTGGAATCGGTGGACACAGTCAGGAAGAAGAAAAAGGTGATGAACAGTTCGAGATCAGTGATGGAAGATCAGTTGATGAGATTTATCAAATGATCGAGGACAATGGCATGCAGCCAGTTATGACAGATTATATTTATGTATAAGAAAACAAAAAAAGTATATAGTATACACAATCCCGGATCAAAATAAAAGATCCGGGATTTTTATCCTAGGAAAATCCGATGGAATCCCCTATGCAATAAAAAGCTCGCCGCTCCTAAAAAGAAGAATATAGAGAAAGATCAAGGATTTTTAACATAATATAGCTTGTAGATACTTGGCTCAGTAGAGCCATTGAGCAAGAAGCCTCCACTTCAAAATCAGGGATTTAAGTGGTGGGAGCATGTCATCGAGATCTGGGCGGTTGCAACCAATATATATATTGAAGGAACCTTCCCGAATGGTGTACAATATGATATGTCAAGTGCGATCCAGTTAATGCACAATATGATGGTGGCTTATGCAAAAGCTGTTATTGCATACAAAGAAGCAGGCTATGAAGGGAAGATAGGTATCGTTCATTTGTTAGAAAGTAAATATCCTTATGATGAAACGAAAGACGAAGATGTTAAAGCGACAAAAAATGAAGATGTATTAAATAATCAGTTCTTGTTAGATGCAACATTCCTTGGGGAATACAGGGATGAAACAATGGAGATCATCAATCGTTTGGTAGAGTTAAACAACGGAAGCTTTCATGCAAGCAAAGATGATATGGAGATCTTAAAAGAAGCTGCATACTGGTATCGCGAAGTAAGCAAGACAAAAGAACTGTAAAATTGCAATGGAGGAATGAGAAATGGAATATCAGGGAATCATTTTTGATTTCAATGGAACATTATTTTTTGACAATGATAAACATGTGAAAGCGTGGAATGAGATCTCTAAGATCTTACGAGGAAAAGAAATCACGTTAGAGGAATTACATACGAAACTAAACGGAACACCAAATATACAAAATATTTTATATTTTACAGATGGGAAGGCAACAAAAGAAGAATTAGAAAAATATTCTCAGAAAAAAGAAGAATATTATCGTCAATTCTGTAAAGAAGATACGGAAAAATTTCATCTGGTAGATGGTGTATGTGAGTTTTTTGATCATTTGAAAGAAAAAGATATTCCATTTACGATTGCTAGTGCATCAATCAAAGAAAATATTGATTTCTTTATTGAGTCCTTTGGACTGGACCGCTGGATCAAGCCAGAAGATATCGTTTATGATGATGGAACATATGAGAATAAGATCGCAATGTTTCATAAAGCAGCCGATGTGATCGGCATTGATATGAAAGACATTAGAATTTATGAAGATTCCAATTCTGGAATCCGAAATGCATATGATGCAGGATGTGAACAGATCGTTGTGATCTGTGACAAGGAAAATGAAGAAGAATTTTTAAAACGTCCAGGAGTTATAGAAGTTATGCAGGATTTTTCCTTTGCAAAAGAATTGTAATACAAATTTAAAATTGATTTTAGGGAGTTTCGTAGACGAAACTCCCTTTTTGTGATAAGATAAATTGAATATACCTTAATCGATAAATGAGAAAGGGTATAATCTTTTGAAATATAAGAAGAAAGATATAAAGGAGAGTTCGATGATCAATCAGTTAGTAAACAATATTAAAAAATTAGATGCCCCTATTGTTGTTGGATTAGATCCAATGCTTGATTATGTACCAGAATATATTAAGAAAGCAGCATTTGCTGAATATGGTGAGACTTTAGAAGGAGCAGCAGAGGCAATCTGGCAGTATAATAAAGGAATCATTGATGCGACTTATGATCTGATTCCAGCAGTTAAACCACAGATTGCTATGTATGAACAATTTGGAGTTCCAGGACTTGTTGCATTTAATAAGACATGTGAATATGCAAAGAGCAAAGGTCTTGTGATCATCGGAGATATCAAACGTGGAGATATTGGATCAACATCCAAAGCTTATGCGATCGGTCATGTAGGAAAGGTTGCAGTGGGAAGCAAGACATACAGCGGATTTTGTGAAGATTTTGTAACAGTTAATCCATATCTTGGAAGTGATGGAATCCGTCCATTTATGGAAGTATGTAAAGAAGAGAAGAAGGGAATGTTCATCTTAGTTAAGACATCAAACCCATCCAGCGGAGAATTCCAGGATCAGGAGATCGATGGAAAACCGTTATATGAGATGGTAGCCGAGAAAGTTGCTTCCTGGGGAGAAGAACTGATGGGAGATTCTTACAGCTATATCGGTGCCGTTGTTGGAGCAACTTATCCTAAGATGGGAGAAGTATTAAGAAAGATCATGCCAAAATCATACATCTTAGTTCCAGGATACGGAGCACAGGGTGGTCAGGCAAAGGATCTTGCGCCATTCTTTAACGAAGATGGATTAGGTGCGATCATTAATTCTTCCAGAGGAATCATCTGTGCATATAAACAGGATGCTTACAGTCAGTTTGGAGAAGAAAATTACGCAGATGCATCAAGACAGGCTGTTCTTGATATGAAAGAAGATTTAAAACAGGCCTGGGTAAAATAAAAGATCACCTATTTTGTGAGTAAAGAAAACAGCCAGATAAAGGAGAATTGCAAGATGAGTAAGAAACAGGTAATGGCAGAGATCATTCGTCATACATCTTTATCAGACGGAATCTTTGATATGACATTGAAAGCAGAAGAGATTGCGAAAGAAGCAAAAGCAGGACAGTTTATTTCTGTTTATCTGAATAACAAGAGTAAGATCCTTCCAAGACCGATCAGTATCTGTGGGATCGATAAAGAAGCAGGGACATTAAGGATCGTCTATCGTACGGTTGGAGATGGAACGAAGGAATTATCCGATTACAAAGAAGGTGAGATGGTCAAAATCTTAGGACCTTTAGGAAATGGATTTACACAGAAAGACAAAAAAGCAATTTTAATCGGTGGAGGAATCGGAATTCCTCCGATGTTAGAATTAATGAAGCAGTTAGATTGCGACAAAACAGCAGTTTTAGGATACCGTGACAGTGATATGTTCTTAAAAGACGAATTTGAGGCAGTTGGAGATGTTGTGATTTCTACAGAAGACGGATCTTTTGGAACGAAGGGAAATGTCATTGATGCGATCAAAGAGCAGGGCGTGGAAGGAAGCATCATCTATGCATGTGGTCCAACACCAATGCTTCGAGGAATCAAAGCATATGCAGAAGAGATGGGGATCGAAGCACAGATTTCCATGGAAGAGAGAATGGCATGTGGAATCGGTGCATGCTTAGCCTGTGTTTGCAAGTCAAAAGACGTAGATTCCCATTCACATGTTCATAACAAACGTGTTTGCAAAGATGGGCCAGTATTCGACGCCAGGGAGGTGGAACTATAATGAATTTATCAGTTGATATTGCCGGAGTAACAATGAAGAACCCTGTGACAACAGGATCAGGAACATTTGGTTCCGGAGAAGAATTCAGTGAATTTGTCGACCTTTCCAAATTAGGAGCAGTGACAACCAAAGGAGTTGCTAATGTTCCATGGCCGGGGAATCCTGTGCCTAGAGTTGCAGAGGTATATGGTGGTATGTTAAATGCGATCGGATTGCAGAATCCTGGGATCGATGTGTTTGTTGAACGAGATATTCCATATCTTAAGAAAGCCGGAGCAACGATCATTGTTAATGTTTGTGGAAAATCCGAAAAGGATTATCTCGAGGTTGTAGAAAGACTTGCTGACCAGCCAGTAGATTTATTAGAGATCAATGTATCTTGTCCGAATGTGAAAGAAGGCGGGATTGCTTTTGGACAGGATCCAAAAGCGTTATATGATATTACGAAGGCAGTGAAAGCAAAAGCAAAACAGCCGATCATCATGAAGTTAAGCCCGAATGTCACAGATATCACAGAGATGGCAAAAGCTGCAGTTGATGCAGGAAGTGATGCTCTTTCTTTGATTAATACATTAACAGGAATGAAGATCGATATTGAAAGAAGAGATTTTGTGCTTGCCAATAAGACAGGTGGGATGTCCGGACCAGCGATCAAACCAGTTGCTGTCCGTATGGTATATCAGGTTGCTAACGCTGTGGATGTGCCAATTATCGGTATGGGTGGAATCTCAACAGCTGAGGATGCATTAGAGTTTATCATGGCTGGTGCAACAGCGGTATCAGTAGGAACAGCAAACTTTATCAATCCTGCAACGACACTTGAAGTTGTTGATGGAATCAAAACTTACATGGAAAGACATCAGATCAATGATATTAACGAATTGATCGGATGTGTCAAATAGATAATAAAAGGAGGATGAGGGTATGAATATTTTATTTTTCCTGACTCCGAAAAGTGAGGTTGCCTATATCCCTGCCGATGAAAGTTTAAGGCAGGCATTTGAAAAACTAAAATATCATGGATATTCAGCAGTGCCGACATTAACTGATGATGGTAAATACGCAGGAACGATCACAGAAGGTGATGTATTGCGTGCCATGGAATCTATGTGCCATTGGAATATATCAGAAGCTGAGAAAGTCAAACTTATGGATGTAAAGAGAAAGAGAAACATTCAGGCAGTGACGATCAGCACAGATATGGATGATCTTGTCGATGTGATCACAGATCAGAATTTTGTTCCGGTCATTGATGATCAGGAGAAATTTATCGGGATCGTGACAAGAAAAGATGTGATTCGTTTTTATCATGACGAATACCGCAAATTAGCAAAGAATGAATAAGATGGAGGTTTAAATAGAAGATGGAACAGTATAAGAGAGAGTTTATCGAATTTATGGTAGAAAGTGATGTATTAAAATTTGGAGAATTTACATTAAAGAGTGGAAGAAAATCTCCATTTTTCATGAATGCAGGAGCTTATGTGACAGGATCTCAGTTAAAGAGACTTGGAGAATATTATGCAAAAGCAATCCATAGTACTTATGGAGATGATTTTGATGTGTTATTCGGACCTGCATACAAAGGAATTCCATTAGGAGTTGTAACAGCGATCGCATACAGCGAATTATATGGAAAAGAAGTTCGTTATTGTTCTGACCGTAAGGAAGCAAAAGATCATGGTGCAGATAAAGGAAACTTCCTTGGAAGCGAATTAAAAGACGGTGACCGCGTGATCATGATCGAAGATGTTACAACATCTGGTAAATCCATGGAAGAGACAGTTCCAAAAGTAAAAGGAGCAGCAAACGTAGAGATCGTTGGATTAATGGTATCCTTAAACCGTATGGAAATCGGTAAAGGCGGAGAAAAATGTGCACTGGATGAAGTGAAAGAATTATATGGATTTGATACAGCAGCGATCGTTGATATGGAAGAAGTTGTAGAATGTTTATATAACAAAGAATGTAATGGAAAAGTTGTGATTGATGATACATTAAAAGCAGCAATTGATGCATACTATGAACAGTATGGTGCAAAACATTAAGGATGGTTCTTGTGACGGTTGAGAAAAAGAAGTTAGCCAGACGAGGAATAAAAGTTATATTTTATCTTTATATCATAGGTATATTTTATTTTGTATTATTGAGTGAACGATATGGGAGGGATACAGGATATGATACCTCCCATGTGAACTTAGTTTTATTCAAAGAAATCAACAGGTTCTGGACGTACAGACATCTTTTGTCCACCGAAGCAGTGGTCACAAATCTGTTTGGAAATATTTTTGCATTCAGTCCATTTGGTTTTATGATCCCGATCGTGATCAATAAGAAAAAGGCATTTTTTCGTGCAGTGTTTGCAACTTCATTTTTTAGTTTAGTGATCGAGACAAGTCAATTGATCATGAAAGTAGGGGTATTTGATGTAGATGATCTTCTGATGAATACGGTTGGTGGATTGATCGGGTATATGATATACAGGGTCGTAGTAGCAGTATATGATTTATATAACAGAAAGAGGGCGGCAAAATGAAGAGAAACAAAAGAAAAACATTTGCATATCGTCCATCTGACAAGATTATTTCACGGGAATCAATTGTTTCTGTGATTTTAGGAGCAGCAGGGATCATTGGATATTACCTGCTGCTTTTCGGTTCCATAAAGACAGGAGGAACAAGTAGTCCATTAAGTGGAGCTGGAGGATGGATCTTGCTGGTAGTATCAGCTATAGGATTATATTTTGGAATACAAAGTATGAAAGATACCGCAGCAGTGATGAAATGGAAGATCATTGGATGTACTTGCAACGGAATTGTGCTGGCAGTATCTGTGATCATTTTTGTGATTGGAATAATTGCAATGATCTAAGTAAAGAAAGGAAGAGATGACTTGAATACAATGTTATCAGAAAGACATGAATTAAATAAGATCGCACTGTTAGAATTAAAGAAAGATGTAGAAGAAACAAGAGAATTTTCTTCATATTTTTCTAAAATGGCAGATCTTTTATTATATGTAAATGAGATTTACGATACCAAAGAGAGGACATTAGAACAGTTAAAACAGTGGAATAGAATATGGTATGAAGAGATTAGCCAGGAACAATATGCACATAGTTTTGGAAATCCAGAATTTTGTACAGAAAAGTTTGGAAAAGAGTATGGTCAGATCTTCGCATTTTTATATGCAGAGATGCGCAGTGGATTTATCTATGCGATCGAAGGAAGACTGTTTGACCTTGTGATCAACAATGAATTGTTCTTGGAAATCAGCAATTTATTTTTGTCAGGAGAAGAACATCCGCAGAAGATCAAGCATATTGTTTTTGATCATATGAGAGATTACAGCGAGGATGTTTTTGAGTACAGAATCAGAGAACAGTTAGATCCAGAACTTGATTTTGCAACAAAGATCGTGATGGAATCTGATCTCAGTGATCCAGATATTTTGTATCAATATGGAGAATATATTTCCGAAAATGAAATTGATACTTTAAAGTTTTTAAATAAATTGCCACAAGAAGAGATCACAGCAATGGCCAAAACATATGTTGATGGATTTCATGAAGGATTTATCATCAATAACATTGATATGAGTCCAAAACGAAGTGTTAATATCCGTTATACGATCGGATTTGAACCAGTTGTCAGAGAGGCAGTTCGTTTATTTTCAGAAATTGGGCTTGCACCGATCATCTATAGAAGTGGCGTATCTGTTTTAACACGAGGACTTCATAAGATTGGTTATGTTTCATCTTCTCCAAACCCACAGTATGAATATGACCACAGATATGATCAGGCGATATTCTTTGATAATCGTTTTATGAAACACAAATTAGAATGTTATCATAATGCATATGAACATTATAAAGATGAAGCGTATGTGTTTGCTGGACCAGCTTGCATGGAAACATTTGGGGAAATACCTTTTTTACCAGAGAATAAAGAAGAGAATTTAAAATTAAGCAAGAAGCAGCAGGAGCTTTCTGTGGAATTTCAGATGAAAGCCTCAGAGATCATGAATCAATATATCAAACCAGAGCAGAGGAGCTTTACGATCATTTCATATCCAATTCCTGAGATCGGGGATAACTTTGAAGAGATTTTTAAAGAAGTCGTGAAAGTTAATACATTGGATAAAGACAAATACAGACAGATTCAGCAGCATTTGATCGATGCCCTGAATCAGGCAGTGGAAGTTCATATCAAAGGAAAAGGAAAGAATAAGACCGACCTATACGTAGCGATGCATGAGATGGATGACCCATCCAAAGAAACGAATTTTGAAAACTGCCTTGCAGATGTCAATATTCCAGTTGGAGAAGTGTTTACCTCACCAAAATTAACAGGGACCAATGGAATACTGCATGTTGGAGAAGTCTATTTAAATGATCTGAAATTCATTGACCTTGAAATTACTTTTAAAGATGGAATGATTTCTGAATATACATGCAAAAACTTTAAAACAGAGGAAGAAAATAAGGCATTTATCAAAGAGAATCTCTTATATAACAGAGATACGCTTCCAATGGGCGAGTTTGCGATCGGAACAAACACAACAGCATATGTGATGGCGAAGACATATGATATCTTATATCAGCTTCCGATCCTGATCGTTGAGAAGATGGGACCTCATTTTGCAGTGGGAGATACTTGCTACAGTCATTGTGAAGAAACTGAAGTTCACAATCCAGATGGCAAAGAAATCGTTGCAAAATATAATGAATGCTCCAAAGAAGGCGAGTATTTCCAGTGTCACACAGATATTACGATTCCATATGAAGAACTGGATTCTATTTGTGCGATCACCCTTGGCGGAGATGAGATTTTACTGATCAAAGATGGTAAATTTGTACTTTCTGGTACAGAAACATTAAATGAACCATTGACGGAAATCGGTTAAATCAGTACAATGATAAGAAAGATAAAATCCTGAAAGGGAAGTTTTTGTTAATTTCATAAGATAAGGAGAAAGAACATGGCAAAAGTAGCAATTGTAATGGGCAGCGATTCTGATATGCCTATCATGAAAAAAGCAGCAGAGTTTTTAGATCAGATGGGGATCGATTTTGAGATGACGATCATTTCCGCACACAGAGAACCAGATATTTTCTTTGAGTGGGCAAAAGGTGCGAAGGACCGTGGAGTGAAAGTAATCATTGCAGGTGCTGGAAAGGCAGCACATCTTCCAGGTATGTGTGCAGCTTTATTTCCAATGCCAGTTATCGGTATTCCGATGAAGACTTCCGATCTCGGTGGTGTTGATTCTTTATATTCTATCGTACAGATGCCATCTGGAATACCAGTAGCGACTGTAGCGATCAATGGAGGACTTAATGCAGGAATCCTTGCAGCGAAAATCCTTGCAACATCAGACGAGAAATTACTTGAGAAATTAGAAGCTTACAGCGAAGAGATGAAACAGTCAGTTGTAGAGAAAGCAGAGAAACTTGACAAAGTTGGATACAAAGATTATGAATAAGAAGATTCTTGCAGCGTTTTTATGCGTATGTATGGTTGTAGTTACAGGAAGTTTTCCAGTAAGTGCAGCAAAAACAAAGAAGACATACAAGATTGCAATTGATGCAGGACATCAGGGAAAGGGAAACAGTAAGACAGAACCTATCGGACCGGGCGCGAAGATGCGTAAACCCAAAGTAGCATACGGAACGCAGGGAGTCAAAACGAAAGTACCAGAATCCAAATTAACTCTGCAGATTGCATTAAAGCTTGAGAAAGAGTTAAAGAAACGCGGTTATGATGTGTATATGATAAGAAGAAAACAGAATGTGAACATTAGCAATGAGCAAAGAGCGATCCGTGCAAATAAAAGTGGTGCTGATATCTGTATCAGACTACATGCTGATGCAGCATCAGCGAATGTTCGTGGTGTTTCTGTGCTATACCCATCACAGCAGAATCCTTATGTAGCAAAATTAAGCAAGAAGAGTAAAAAACTCTCAAAGAATATACTGGACAGTTATTGTAAGTCAACCAAATTCAAGAAACGTGGTTTATCAAAACGTGACGATCTTACAGGAACAAACTGGAGTAAGATTCCAGTGGCACTGATAGAGATGGGATTTATGACAAATAAGACCGAAGATAAACAGATGCAGAAGAAGCAGACACAGAAGAAGATGGTAGACGGCATTGCAAATGGTATTGATCAATATTTTAAATAATCAGGAGGAGAAGTAACAATGGATTACAAGAAAGCAGGCGTGGATATTGAAGCAGGATACAAATCTGTAGAACTGATGAAAGAACACGTAAAGAGAACCATGAGAGAAGAGGTACTTGGTGGATTAGGAGGATTTTCCGGAGCATTTTCTTTAAAGAAGATCAAAGATATGGATGATCCAGTCTTACTTTCAGGAACTGATGGATGTGGAACAAAAGTAAAACTTGCAATGATCCTTGATAAACATGATACGATCGGTATCGATGCAGTTGCTATGTGTGTAAATGATATTGCATGTGCAGGAGGAGAACCTCTGTTCTTCTTAGACTATATTGCCTGCGGTAAAAACTATCCTGAAAAGATCGCTGAGATCGTAAGCGGTGTAGCAGAAGGATGTGTACAGTCAGATGCAGCCTTGATCGGTGGAGAGACAGCAGAACATCCAGGACTTATGCCAGAAGAAGACTATGACCTTGCAGGATTTGCAGTTGGTGTATGTGACAGAAAAGACCTGATCACAGGAGAAAACTTAAAAGATGGAGATGTCTTGATCGGTATGGCATCTACAGGAGTTCACAGCAACGGATTCTCTTTAGTAAGAAAAGTATTTGATATGAGTAAAGAATCTTTAAATACATATTATGATGAATTAGGAAAAACATTAGGAGAAGCATTACTTGCTCCGACAAGAATCTACGTAAAAGCATTAAAGAGTGTGAAAGATGCAGGAGTTACAGTTAAAGCATGCAGTCATATCACAGGTGGTGGATTCTATGAGAATATCCCACGTATGCTTCCAGAAGGAATGAAAGCAGTTGTGAAGAAAGACAGCTATGAAGTACCAGCAATCTTTAAACTTCTTGCCAAAGAAGGAGATATCGCAGAAGAGATGATGTACAACACATTCAATATGGGACTTGGAATGGTTGTTGCGGTTGATAAAGAAGATGTTGATAAAACAATGGAAGCGATCAAAGCAGCAGGAGATACACCATATATCGTAGGGCATATGGAAGCTGGAGAAAAAGGAGTTACTTTATGCTAAAAGTGGCAGTACTTGTTTCCGGAGGAGGAACAAACCTTCAGGCCATTATCGATGGAATCGAGAATGGAAGCATTACAAATGCGAAGATTGATGTTGTGATCAGCAATAATAAGAATGCATATGCACTTGAGCGTGCGAAGAAACATGATATCGAAGCAGTTGCACTTTCTCCCAAAGATTTTGAGACAAGAAATTTATTTAACGAAGCATTGTATAACGAGCTTGTAGACCGTAAGATTGATCTGATCGTTCTTGCGGGATGCTTGGTTGTGATTCCGGAGAAGATCATTCATGAATTTGAAAACAGGATCATCAATATTCACCCATCATTGATCCCATCATTTTGCGGAACAGGCTATTATGGATTGAAGGTTCATGAGAAAGCCTTGGCAAGGGGAGTTAAAGTTTCTGGAGCAACCGTTCATTTTGTCGATGAAGGAACGGATACAGGTCCGATCATTGCCCAGAAGGCAGTAGAGATCAAACAGGGAGATACTCCAGAAGTTCTTCAGCGAAGAATCATGGAGCAGGCAGAATGGGTTATTATGCCGAAAGCCATTGATGACATTGCTAATGGAAGGATCAAAGTCGAAGAAGGAAAAGTCATTTATCTATAAATCATTCAGATCACGAAAGAAAGGAAATGAAAGATGAAAGTTTTAATCGTAGGAAGCGGTGGAAGAGAACACGCGATCGCATGGTCTGTCGCTAAAAGCCCAAAAGTAGACAAGATTTATTGTGCACCAGGAAATGCAGGAATTGCTGAATTTGCGGAATGTGTAAATATCAAAGCAATGGAATTCGATAAACTGGTTGCATTTGCGAAAGAAAATGCAATTGATCTTACGATCATTGGAATGGATGATCCATTAGTTGGTGGTGTTGTCGATGCATTTGAATCAGAAGGACTGCGTGTTTTTGGACCAAGAAAGAATGCAGCGATCATCGAAGGTTCCAAAGCATTTTCTAAAGATCTGATGAAGAAATATAAGATTCCAACAGCTGCATATGAGAATTTTACAGATCCAGATGAAGCTATCAAATATTTAGAAACAGCTAAGATGCCAATCGTATTAAAAGCGGATGGATTAGCACTTGGAAAAGGTGTATTGATCTGTAACACATTAGAAGAAGCTAAAGAAGGTGTTAAGACATTAATGCTTGACAAACAGTTTGGCGATGCTGGTAATGAAATCGTTATTGAAGAGTTTATGACAGGAAGAGAAGTATCTGTTCTGGCATTCTGTGATGGAAAAACGATCAAATGTATGACATCCGCACAGGACCATAAACGTGCTAAAGATGGAGATCAGGGACTTAACACAGGAGGAATGGGAACATTCTCTCCAAGTCCATTCTACAATGATGAAGTAGAAGCATTCTGTGAAAAATATGTCTATCAGTCAACGATCGATGCGATGGCTTCTGAGGGAAGACCATTTACAGGAATCTTATTTACAGGATTGATGATCACAGAAGACGGACCAAAAGTCTTAGAATACAATGCACGTTTTGGAGATCCAGAAGCACAGGTTGTTCTTCCAAGAATGAAGAATGATATCATCGACGTGATGGAAGCCTGCATTGATGGAAAATTATCTGATGTAGAATTGGAATTCGAAGATAATGCAGCAGTATGCGTTGTTTTAGCATCTGACGGATATCCAGAGAAATACGATAAAGGATTCGAAATCAAAGGATTAGATACATTCAAAGACAAAGATGGATATTATGTATTCCACGCTGGAACAAAGTTTGATGGTGATAAGATCGTGACAAATGGAGGACGTGTCTTAGGTGTTGTAGCAAAAGGAGAAAATCTAAAGGCTGCAAGAGCAAATGCTTACAAAGCAACAGAATGGATTGATTTTGCAAACAAATATAAGAGAAATGACATCGGAAAAGCAATTGATGAAGCATAATCTTTAAAGGATGATCATATAAAAAGGATGGCTGAGAAATCAGCCATCCTTTTTGTAGTAGTACACATATATGAAATTACATTGTGATAATTCCAAAAGCATTTGCAACTGAGCTGATCAAAATGATCGCTGCAAAAAGCGGGCACAGATATTTGATCATAAAACAGAAAATCTTCTTGCGGCGAAATGCCTGTCCGTCTTTTGTGATCTCTTCTTCTATTTTATCAACTCCAACAACTTTTGACACCAGAAGGCAGGTTGCGATCGCGGCAATCGGCATCATCACAGAGTTTGTTATGAAATCGAAGAAATCAAGAAATTGCATTCCAAGAATCTTAAAATTCGCAAGAGGTCCATACCCAAGGCAGGAAAGCGTTCCAAGCAGTAACATAACCATTCCCATGAACACAGTTGATTTTTTACGGCTCCAGTGTAGTTCATCTTCGAACGTCGAAACAGCACTTTCTGTCAGTGCGATCGAACTTGTCACAGCTGCAAACAGTACTAATAAGAAAAATACAATACCGATCGCAGTTCCAAATCCCATGTTTGCAAAAACTTTCGGGATTGTGATAAACATTAAGGCAGGTCCAGACTTTAATGTTTCGGCATTACCGCCAGAGAAAGCAAAAACAGCAGGAATGATCATAAGTCCAGCCATGATCGCGATCGCAGTATCAAAAATCTCAACATTCTCTGTAGATTTTTCAATGGAAGTATCTTTCTTCATATAAGAACCAAATGTGATCAATATTCCCATTGCAATGGATAAAGAATAAAACATCTGTCCCATTGCAGATACAACGGTCATCCATGAAAAATGATCAAAGTTTGGCACAAGAAAGTATTTTACCCCTTCAATAGCACCTGGTCTGGTTACAGAATACACAGCGATGATCAGTGATAAAACGATCAGGATCGGCATCATAAATCTTGATACACGCTCAATTCCATTTCGTACACCGGCGTAAATGATACCAAGTGTAAATAATGTAAAAATGATAAAACAGATTTCTGTAGACCACCCATTGGAAATAAATGTCGTAAAATAAGCATCGCCAGCTAAAGTTTTACTATGTCCGGCAAAA
>ULOT01071307.1_pt1 | contig 16465 bp, 16 predicted proteins | sample 1952811 | NCBI WGS metagenome assembly ULOT01 (sample SAMEA4835609, study PRJEB28245) | human gut metagenome | biome: gut microbiome; material: fecal sample | place: Denmark | collected 2008
CCTTGCCAGCCGAGTTTGGCTGGAGCGACTTAGGCAGCTGGAGCAGTCTCCGTACCTTGCTACCACAGGATAAGGCTGGCAATGCCAAGGTAGGCAAGGACATCCGTTTGTATGATTGCAGGAACTGCGTGGTTCATGCAGCCGATGAAAGCAAGGTGGTAGTTCAAGGATTGGATGGCTATATCGTAGCCGAGAAGAATGGACAGCTGCTTGTTTGCTCTTTGAAAGAAGAACAAAGAATTAAGGAGTTTGGGAAATAATTAATATCATTTTATGAAAGGAATAGTATTAGCAGGTGGTAGCGGTACACGCTTGTACCCTATCACTAAGGGTATCAGCAAGCAGCTGATACCAATCTTTGATAAGCCGATGATATACTACCCAATATCAGTATTGATGTTGGCAGGTATCCGTGAAATACTCATAATCTCAACACCATTTGATTTGCCAGGTTTCAAGCGCCTCTTAGGCGATGGAAGCCAGTTAGGTGTGAAGTTCGAGTATGCAGAGCAGCCATCACCAGATGGCTTAGCCCAAGCCTTCATTATCGGTGAGAAGTTCATCGGTAATGATGCTGCTTGCCTCGTATTAGGCGATAATATCTTCTATGGTGCAGGATTAAATCAGATGCTGCATCAGGCAGTTGTAGATGCTGAACAGAACAACAAAGCTACTGTATTTGGTTATCGAGTAAGCGATCCTGAGCGATATGGCGTGGCAGAGTTTGATGAGCAAGGCAATTGCCTGAGCATTGAAGAGAAGCCTCAGCATCCAAAGAGCAACTATGCAGTGGTGGGCTTGTACTTCTATCCTAACAAGGTGGTGGAAGTTGCCAAGCATATCAAGCCTTCCGCTCGTGGTGAGTTGGAAATTACCACCGTTAATCAGGAGTTCCTGAAGGATAAGGAGCTGAAGGTACAGACCATGGCTAGAGGATTTGCCTGGCTCGATACCGGAACTCATGATTCTCTTTCTGAAGCATCCACCTTTATTGAGGTCCTGGAGAAGCGACAGGGCTTGAAGGTAGCTTGCTTGGAAGGTATTGCATACCGTCAAGGTTGGATTACCGCAGAACAATTGAGAGAGAATGCCCAGCCAATGTTGAAGAATGACTATGGCAAGTATCTCCTTTCAATACTTGAAGAGAAAGATCAAACATTAAAAAAGAATTTAGAATATTAAAAACGATGAATATAGTAAAAACAGAAATAGAAGGCGTACTCATTATAGAGCCACGCCTCTTCCGCGACTCTCGTGGCTACTTCTTCGAGAGCTTCAGCGAGCGAGAGTTTGAAGAGAAGGTCTCTCCTATCCTGGGACACAGTGTTCACTTCTGCCAAGACAACGAGTCTATGAGTAGTTATGGCGTAATGCGAGGCCTGCACTTCCAGCGCCCACCATATACTCAGAGCAAACTGGTACGCTGCGTAAAAGGTAGAGTCCTCGATGTAGCAGTAGATATCCGCAAAGGATCACCAACCTATGGCAAGCATGTGGCAGTAGAACTGACAGAAGACAATCATGTCCAGTTCTTCATTCCTAAGGGCTTTGCCCATGGTTTCGCAGTCCTCTCAGAAACAGCCGTCTTCCAATACAAGTGTGATAATTTCTACCATCCAGAGGCAGATGGAGGTATCTCTATCCTTGATGATACCCTAGGTATCGATTGGAAAATCCCAACAGAGCATGCCAATCTCTCAGAGAAAGATACGAAGCATGCAATGCTGAAGGACTTTGATAGTCCATTCGATATCAATGTCGATTTGTATCAGTAATATACAGATTTCCTCTATTTCTTATCAAGAGAATATATGGATAATCTCAACCTGATAAAAGGTAATGTTGTGATAATTTTTGACGCATTCATATAAAATTACGGCAGGCGAAGTGCCAGGAGCTTATTTTATTAAGCTACTTTTCGGCTCCGGCATGGAGTCTGCCTCCTTTGATAAACGGGTTTGAGTTATGAGCAACGATGAAATCTTAATGGTTCTTTTTTTGCATTAGTGTTATGAGCAATAAAAAATTGATAAAGTCATGAATGATATTGTTAATATAAGAAAGCCTTTAGATGTTCTGAAGAATGCGTTGCTGGATAGTTGCCCTGGCAGCCATCTTAATGCGTTGGAAAAGTGGTTCGTTCATGTGGATCAGCGCTTGTTAGATGTCCAAACGGATAAAACTAACATAGCCTATCTGAAAAACGAATGTGCTAAGGATATCAATGAAGTGATACATGCACGAAGAGACGTTAGGGAGATTTCAAATGTTGTTTCAGTTTATTCTTTTGCTATCAATGAACTTAAAAAGTTGCCAGGGGAAGAGTGTAAAGATTTAGACCCAGATTGGGCAACAGCATTCTATGATTCAGCAAAAGGCTCTTCTGATGAAGAAATACAGGTGTTATGGGGAAAGATTCTTGCAGGTGAAATAACTCATCATGGTAAGTTTTATAAAAGAACTTTATCCATATTGAAGAATATGGAGTCAGAAGAAGCTAAGCATTTTGTGGAACTAGTTCCATTATTAATTGCAAAAGAGACTGTTCCTGAATTTATTTTTCAGAATAATGAGTTCTTCCAATATAATGATTTGCAGACATTGATGGATTGTGGAATCGTAAATTCTAGTGATGGATTATATACATATACTGGTTTGGACCAAGTAATATTACCGGGTTTTAAGCTTGTTTCTAAAAATAATGATGTAAAAGAGTTGTATTTAGAAGGCTTTGCGTTGACAGATGCAGGTTTGCAGTTATGTCAGTTGATTGATTGTAATCATGCGGATGAAAACTATATGAAGCAATTAGCTGAGCGCTTGTCTATACGCAATGGAAAAGAGATTGGTTATAAGAAATTGGAATGACTATTTAGAAAGAGAATATGTATCAGATAAGAATTGATTGTTTTGATGAAAAGCTTAAGGGGATAAGAACTCTGTTTGAGTACGATTTCCAATCAAAAGATCAAGTTTTGGTAAATGTAATTTTACCGTACTTAAAAGGAGACTTGTTCATTTTTGCAGGCGCAAAAATAGGTGATCAAAATATCAGAAAAGTAGAGATATATGAAACAGAGAAGTCGATAAAGCAAACTGTTGACGAGGCGAATCATGCAGACCAAATGTTTGACCCTTATACTAGGGAAAACATATTGTGTGATAATGAATTGTCCAATGTCACCCGACTGCTTATTCAAGAAGGATTAGAAATCTTACGACAGCAAGAAAAGAATGAGAAGAAAGAAGAAAAGCCGCAAGTAAAGAAGCCATTGCTCTTTATAAGTCATTCTTCGGCTGATGAAGCAATAGCTTCCTCTCTAGTAGCTATGTTGCGAACATTAGGATTCAATAAGAAGAACCTATTTTGTAGTTCTGTCCCTGGATACGATATTCCAGAGGGTGAAGATATTTATGATGCTCTAGCAACAAAGTTCATGGAGTATGATATTTATGTAATCCTCTTGTTGTCGAAGAATTATTATGATAGTGTGGCCTGCTTGAATGAGATGGGAGCAACGTGGGTACTGAAAGCAAAGTATTCAACCATTGTTTGCGCAGACTTTACCGTACCTGAGATAAAGGGTGCTGTCAATCCTAGAAAGATGGCAGTGGTGCTGGATGATTCAAAGCGAGTAAATGGTAAGCTGAATCAGCTGAAGGATCATTTGATAGAGTTCTTTCATTTGCCAGAAATTGAGGATGATACAATTTGGGAGAATGATAGAAATGAGTTTTTAAAATCAATAGAAAAGAAATAGTAAATGTCAAATCAAACATCGGATAATAATAAACGAATAGCGAAGAATACGCTTCTTCTTTATGTTCGTATGCTTTTCATGATGGTTATCGGCTTATATACAAGCCGCGTCATTTTGGATAAGCTAGGAGAAGTTGATTTTGGTATATATAATGTAGTTGGTGGTTTTGTTACCATGTTTTCCATTATTAGTGGTGCCATGACTTCCGCAACTCAGAGGTTTTTATCTTTTGAGATAGGAAAAGGAAAAGAGGGGAATGTCAAGGGGATATTCAGTACTATGATTTACATTCATCTCTTTTTGGCATTATTAGTCCTCATCGTTGGTGAAATTGTAGGTGTGTGGTTCCTTAATACACATATGAATTTTCCTGCAGATAGATATGGGGCAGCTAACTGGGTTTTTCAACTTTCATTGCTGGTCTTTATATTGAATGTCATTAATGTACCATATAATGGAGCATTGATAGCTTATGAAAAAATGTCTGCATTTGCCTATTTCAGTATCTTTGATGCTGTGTTCAAATTGGCAATCTGTTACGTCATTACTTTAACACCATTTGATAAACTGGTGGTTTATGCAGTATTGATGGCATTCATTCAAATACTGTTGCTGTTGCTGTATTTTGCCTATTGTAGGCTAAAATTTTCTGAGTGTAGGTTTACTGGAAAATATAATAAAGAGTACGGAAGAAATGTAGGTTCATTTGTTGGTTGGAATCTCATAGGTTCACTTTCGGGTATTGCCAAGGAACAAGGTGTAAACGTGGTGTTGAACATATTTTTCGGACCGGCAGTGAATGCAGCCAGAGGTATAGCTTATCAGGTGCTGAGTAAGCTGAATGGTTTTGTAACCAATTTCCAAATGGCGTTGAATCCACAGATAATCAAAAACTATGCTTCTGGCGAGCGTGACAATATGTACAAGTTGGTGTTTAGAGGAGCCAAACTTTCATACCTCCTACTGCTTACCCTTTCCCTTCCCGTAGTTGTAGAAGCACCATTGATATTAGGGCTATGGCTTAAAAAAGTGCCTGACTATACAGTGATATTCTTACAGATAACCATTTTTACTGCATTGCTGAATACGCTTTCCAATCCGTTGGTAATTTCAATGCATGCCTCAGGCAAAGTCAGAGACTACCAGATAGTTGTCGGCGGACTTTCGTTGCTTACATTGCCAATAGTCTATGTTGCTTTGAAGATAGGAGCAGAACCTTACTGGGCAATGATTATAGCCTTCTTGATAGAGTTCGTTTGTCATTTCGCCAGATTGTATATGTTGGTAAGAAGCATACAATTTCCGATGTTTCGATTCTTGAAGGACGTGACGTTGAGGGTTTATGTCATAACGGCATTGTCTATGATATTGCCAGTTTTAGCATATAATGTGATAAACATTACTATTTTGAGATTCTTCACAGTATGTATGCTTTCTGTTTTGTCCACCATAGGATTGGGATACTATATCGGGTTTAACAAATCAGACAGGTTAAAGCTGCGCACCAAAGTAGTAAACATCATAAATAAAAAGATTTTAAAACGATGAATAAAAGTAATATTTCCAGTGTCCACGATTGCTATGGTTGCGGAGTGTGCGCAACGGCTTGTGGACGAAAGATAATAGAGATTGGTCTGAATGAGGACGGCTTCTATGAGCCACATATTTCAGACGAGAGCAAGTGTACACATTGCGGCATTTGTACAGATGTTTGTGCCTATCTTCATGATGAGTTGTCCTTGAAAGAGGTGGAGATTCATCCTTATGCAGCTTGGAGCAAAGACCATCTGGTAAGAAGAAAATGTTCCTCAGGTGGTGCTGGCTTTGAGATAGGTAAGTATCTATTGGAGCAAGGCTATAAGGTATGTGGAGTGCGTTACGATGCTGATAAAAATCGTGCAGAGCATTATATTGCAACAACCATTGAAGAGTTGATTCAGAGTGCAGGGAGCAAGTATATTCAAAGTTATACTTTGGATGGATTCAAGGCAATCAACCGTAAAGAAAAATATTTAGTTACGGGCACGCCTTGTCAGATTGATTCTTTTCGTCGATATATCCAGAAGTTTCGTTGCGAGGATAATTTTGTTTTACTTGACTTCTTCTGTCATGGAGTTCCTTCGATGCTTGCATGGAAAAAATACACAGAATGGGCAGAGAAACAAGTTGGCAAGATAACTTATGCTTCTTGGCGTAATAAGTGGACTGGTTGGCATGACTCCTGGGCAATGGGAATTGATGGAGAGAAGCATGGCGAGAAAATAGATTGGCATGATAGTTACAGTATGTTAATAAGGGAAAAAAAAAGTTTCTTAGAAAGCCGACGCTCGCAAGGGGATATGTTTTATCAACTGTTTTTGGGTGATTGTTGCTTAGGCAAACAATGTTACGAGCATTGTAAGTATAAATACGACCATTCTTCAGCAGATATTCGTATTGGCGATTTATGGGGTAATACTTATAAGAATGATGAGGATGGGGTAAGTTGCGCCATTGCCTTTACTAAACAAGGAAATGAGGTGTTGAAGTTAACCAATTGCGATTTAACAGAACATTCATTTGATGTAGTGGCAGAAGGACAAATGAAGACATGTGCGATACGATCTGTTACATATAAGGTGGTATATATAGGGTTACATAATAAAGAATATACAATATTGGATATTTGTAATAGAATAAGAACGTTTAGGAAAATGGAAAAGATTCGTAGATGGATTCTACATCCATGTGACTCAATAAAAAATAAGATGTATTGGCAAAATAAAAAGAAATCACGATGAAAAGTTATTCAATTTTCTTCTCTGCATTTGTCTTCTTTTTTGTCTTGTTCTTTAGATGGGGTAGTCTTGACGCTACATATTTGGGATGGACAAAAAATGCACTAACAATTTTGTTTGTTGTTATAAATGCCCCTCTGCTGTTGAAGTTTAATTTTCGCAAAATAAGATGGATTAATTGGATGTTTCTGATTTGGGGTATTGTAGCAATAATTGCTGCTTATAAAAATCAGAATGTAAGTTTTGATGTTATGAAATGGAGTTCACAAGCACATGACTTTGTTGTTGATAAAACGGCAAAGTCTATGAAAATAACACAAATAATAAGCTATGTGACTAGTATCTTATTTTTTGTATTGTATTTTGAAAAGATCAACCGTATAGGGAAAACAGATTTGTTTCTAAAATATTTATTCTATCTAATGCTTCCATTTATAATCTGTTCGGACATAAATGGTTTTACTTATCATAGTGAGGGTATATCAGGTTATCAAATAGGAAATAAGTTTTATCTTTGTTATTCCAATATATTCTTGGCAACAATATATTTACTTCGCTACCCTTTAGAACTTAAAAACCATCGAAGGTATATCAAGATATTGTTGTTGGTAACTTTTTTGTTGAGTATAAAGACAGGCTGTTCTACTATGATTATAGGTACTTTATTTTATTATATGTTGACTTTTGTAGTAAAGGGTGAAAAACTACAGTTTTTGTATCGTCCATCAACTTATATTGTTGGAATTTTCATTTGTGACATATTATTTTTCCTTTTTGTAACATGGATTATGACGTTACCTATTGTGCAATATATTGTTGTAGACGTATTGGGTGAAGATCTTACTCTAACAGGACGCCTTGACATGTATGAAAAATTGGGAGAGGTATTGGCTGAGTGTCCACTTTATGGATTTGGTATAGGTAATGCCCCATTGACAACATTCATGTATGGAGTTGGAGAGAATGCTCAAAATGGTTTGTTTAATATGTTTATAGAGAGTGGTTTCATAGGAACTACAGCTTATTTAATAGCTGCAATTTTATTGATAAAACATACTGAAGGAAATCATTTCTATTTTCCTATAATTGTTTTTATCTACATGATGTTGCTACTTTCTACAATCGAGGTCACATTTACAAAATATTTTACGGCTATTATGATAATGTTGTTATTGAGTAATAAGAACAAAAAAAACGCAAAAAATACTATTATTATGAAATATCCATGAGCTAAAAAATCTCGCCAAAGCGAATGTAAATTAGAAATAAAATGCTATCTTGTTGCGTTAAACCAACATTGAGCAATTATGACTAACGTAACATTCCCTCAGTTGATCCAGCGAGGCTGTGGTATCGACGTCCACTTGAAGGTGGTGGTGGCAACAATTGATGGTGTGGACATCCGTAAGGAGACTCGCACTTTTGACACCTTCACGAGTTGTTTGACAGAAATGAAAGAATGGCTGTTAGCTAGTGGTATTACCCATGTAGCAATGGAGAGTACCGGTGTTTATTGGAAACCAGTAATGCGTGTCTTGGAAGACTGCACCATCAAGCTTTCAAGGGTGGTCGTAAGTTGACAATGGAAGACATCGAAAGTGTTTATCACAAGAAATTGTCGGCTAGTCTGCAAGAATTGTTGGAGGCTTGCACTAGTTTTGTCGAGGAGCACCATGTATATATGCTTCAGATGATTCGTAAGAGTATTGATCAAACGCAGGGACTCGTTGATGAATTGTCCAAGCGTATCAAGGAAATACTTATCAAGTATGACAATGTGCTAGAATTACTGAAGGAGATACCTGGTTTCAATACCAAGGTAGTAGAGAACCTCGTTTCTGAAATTGGCCTTGATATGTCAGTTTTCCCATTCGAGAAGCATTTGGTATCTTGGGCAGGTATCTGCCCTGGCAATAATGAGAGTGCTGGTAAAAAAGCGGAAGAATTACTCACGTTAACAAACAAGTAAAGGCTGTCAAAAAAAAGTGCATTGATAGCGGTTGCACACTCTCAATTAACTGCTGCATATCTGATTCTCTGCACAGGTGCTAGATACCATGAGTTGGGTGCTCAATATATGCAAGCCAAGATTGAGAAAAAGCGAAAGCTTTACTTGACTGCAGAATTGAAGAAACTTGGGTACAAAGTTAGTCTTGAAAAAAAGAAGCAACAAAATCTTGAGACAACACTATCTTAGGCCGATTTTTACAGGAACACCCATAGTCCGATAATGAAATTGGTCTCAACAGCTAAGCGGCAAAGGCTGTAACTTATGGACACGTGTATGAAACTTTTAAATCTTAGCTGTGACATAAAAATGCCGTACTTTACAGTCGCACTTATAGGTATTATGAGTGCTAATCTTTCTTGTGTCTAAAACTCACGTAAATATAAATTTAGTGTGAAACATATTTTTTACAGTAATGTAGGACGATAATAAATTACGTATGAAAAAGGTAGGAATAATCACTGTTCATAGATTGCCTAATTGGGGTTCGGTAATGCAAGGATATGCCTTGCAAAAAGTTATAGAAAAGCTTGGCTATAATTGCGAATGTGTTGATTATATATATCCAAATGAATGGCATATATCAAAAGGCTGTTGGAGTCCACAACATATTTCATTAAAAAACAAAATTGCTCGTTTTTTAGGCTTTCGTCCACCCTTGTTGTCTTCATTAGTAGATGAGTTTATAAAAAATGAGATGAATGTTTCTCGTTGCTACAGAAGTTATGACGAGATACATAAAAATCCACCATGTTATGATATCTATGTTTCAGGTAGTGACCAAATATGGAACTGGAAGACTATGTATATGGACACTACTTATTTATTGGATTTTGCTCCAAAGAAGAGTCGTATAATATCATATTCTTCGTCATTCTCTGTTAACACTATTCCTGCAGAATATCGTAGTATATATATCAATTGTTTAAAGAGATACGATGCAATTTCCGTAAGAGAAAATGGAGGAAACGTCCTTGTCTCTGATTTATTAAATACCAATGCGAAAGTTGTATTAGATCCTACATTATTGTTAAATAAAGAAGATTGGAAGCAGTTGGAAATAAAAGCAAATTGGAAAAGTAGGCTTCCTGAAAAATACATATTATGTTATACATTGGGATATACTTATAATCCAATTCCAGCTATGTGCAAGCTTTTACATAGCTTACAGTCGAAATATAATTGTCCGGTTATTTTTATAGGAAGAGAATTGCCTGATTATGATGGTGATGTTTTTCGTTTTGAGAGAAATCAAGGCATAGGTGTATATGAGTTTCTTTGGTTGGTATCACATGCTACAGTTTTTGCTACTTCATCATTTCATGGGACAGCTTTCTCTGTAAACTTAGGTACTCCTTTCTTGTCACTTGTTGAAAAGAAAGAACAATCTGATGACAGAATATCTTCGTTTTTAAAGGATATGGGGCTGATAGACCATCTCGTTACTGTTAAAACAGAATTTGAACATTTGAAGCATGATGAAACTTATGATGTTATAAGTTCTCAAAAAAAATTGCAAAAACTTCGTTCACAAAGTTTAGAATGGCTCCAAAATGCTTTGAATGGTAGTTATGAAGAACAGAAAAGTTTGTGTTAAAAATCTAAAGTCTATTGCATTACAAAAAAAGTTTTTAAATGATTGATAGAACCAATATATTATTATCAATAGTCATACCTATTTATAAGGTAGAACAATACATTGGAAAATGTTTGAATAGCATTTATGGGCAAATTGATGATTTGCCAGTTGAGGTGGTTCTTGTGAACGACGGAACGCCTGATGGCAGTATGGATGTTGCTCAAAGATTTGTAAATATTCAAACTGTGGTCGTTTCGCAAGTAAACCAGGGACTGAGTGCAGCACGCAACAATGGGGCGAAAGCTGCACATGGCAAGTATGTCTGGTTTGTAGACAGCGATGATTGGATTGCGGACGGAGCTATCGCTAAAGTTTGTAAATGGATAGAACAAAATAGAAGTGAAGTCTTTGTGATAGGTATCAAAGCGTATGATGAGGAGAATCATCTGATAGAATCATATCATCCTGTATCGCCAGTTGATGCCATTACTACAAAAACTGGTGCAGAATGGATTCTGACACCTCATTTTGAACGAGGACCGATGCAAATCTTTGTCATGAATAAGACATTCTTGGAAGATAATCATTTGGAGTTTGTCCGTGGTCTTCTACATGAGGATTTGGAGTATGCCCCCAAGATGCTAGTTAAGGCTCATCGGGTAACATATATACCAGAAAATGTATATTGCTATCTTATACGCTCGAAAGGAAGTATTACTTCAACTGTTAATCCAAAGCGCTTCACAGACTTGTTCTTTATACTGAAAGAGCATGAGCAATTGCTTAAGGTGCTTTCTGGATCAACACAAAGAAAAGCTATAAAAACTTCACAGTGGATGTTGCTTAGAACATTAATTACATATTTAAAAAGGCAGAAATATGAAGGTATGAATCTTTGCAATCCTTCCTATAATGGTATAATAAGGAAGGTTTCATTTCGCTCGTTTTTTGTTGTTCCGAAGCTAACATATAAGATAAAATTTTTATTAACGGGAATTTATCCTAATATATACAAGTACATAAAGTGGTAAATTATGAATATACTATTTGATTTAGTTTCAACTCAAAGTACAATTAATGGTGGGGGCGAATATGTAAAGACTGTCTTCTTGGCTTTGGTGAGTAGAATAAGTAAACATCATTTGTCAGCGAAGATTTTTGCAATGTATAATTCAAAAGACAAGATGGCATTTGACGATCTTCAATTGAAAGACATAAATGAGTTTGAAAATGTTGTACTGGTTGATGTAAACAACAAATCGATTCCTCAACTTGTTGAAGAGTTGAGAATAGATGTATTCTTTATCGGTATAGCTCAAAAAATAGCGAAATTCTACAATCTGTCTGGAATAAAATGCAGAACTATTTGTGTGATTCACGATATGGCACATCAGGAAGTGCAGAATGTCGGACTTTCAAAGTATTTGGTTCAAAATAATCTGAAAGAGTGGTTTAAACAATATGCACTTAATCGGTGGTTTGAGTCTAAACGACATGTCAATACAGATTTGTATGGAATGATAGAGTATTTGAACACTATAAATACAGAATATATTGCAGTTTCTGAGTATTCGAAATATTCGATATCTTATCTTACTGACATTTCTTCAGACAAACTTCATGTAATGTATAGTCCGTTAAAGTTTAATCAAATGTCTTCTGAAATTTCCAACCAGAATTTAAAGGCTTTGATAGAAAAACATGAAGATTACTTTTTGGTAGTGAGTGCAAATAGACCATTAAAAAATGCAGTTAAGGTCATTAACGCATATAAAAAATATCAAAAGGATACAGGAAGTAATATCAAACTTGTAACGATAGGTTATCGCCAACGACCTGTATGCGACGGACATATTGTATTACCTTATCTTTCTGAGTCTGATTTGGAGAATGCCTATAAGCATTGTTATGCATTAGTTTATTCTTCTATGCTTGAAGGTTTTGGCTATCCACCTGTTGAGGCTATGAAGTTTGGCAGACCTGTGTTATCTTCTAATGTATGTTCAATGCCGGAAATACTTGGGGATGCTCCCATCTATTTTTCTCCATTTTACGAGACGGATATTTATCGTACTTTGAGAATTATAAGTGATAAGAATGTTTCTGAAGAATTGTCTTTAAAATCTTCGAAAAGGTTTGAGATGGTACAACAACGTCAGAATGATGATTTGGAGAAGCTTTTAAATTTGATTTTACAAAATTAAGAATAAAAAATATGGCTAAAGCGGCAATTGTGATTGTTTGTATGAACAATCTTAAAAATTTGTTTCCATGTTTGGATAGTATTAAGCAACAAACTACGATTTCATATGAGGTCTGGGTGGTTGCTTATCTCTTTTCTAAGGAAAATTTGACTCTTTTAAAAGAAAAATATCCTTGGGTAATAGTTGTTGAGAGTAATGAAATTCGTGGCTTTTCTGAGAATAATAATCTTGCTTTACGACAAGTTAAGACGGAATACACATTAGTGCTTAACGATGATACTTTGTTTAAAGAACCTGTCTTGGACGAACTTGTGAAGTCTATGGAGAAAACCCCAGATGCTAAAGTTATGTCACCAAAGCTTGTCAATGCTGATGGATCTTATCAAAGTTGTGGAAAGAATCCTGTTAACTGGTACTATTTCCTGCGTGAGGATTCTTTTGGATTGAACAACAATATGCGTAAGACCAAATATATTAATAAGACAGGAATATTCCAAACCTACAATATCAGTGGTGCTTGTTTTTTGATTAAGACTGAGTTCTTTAGGAACGAAGGCTTCTTTGATGAGTATTATTTCTTTTGCCCAGAAGACATTGCTCTTAGTACTAAGATCAATGAAGAGGGCGGAAAATGTTATGTAGATTCAACAATAACTTTATATCATCTTTGTGGAGGAACAAGAAAGTCTGCTGTAAAGACAGCAACCTTACCTGCACAAAGAATGGGATGTGTGCATTTCCATGGACGTAACTCTCTTTTCTTACGCGTATTTATGCGACTTTGGATTATAGCAACTTCTTTTGGAAAATTCATGATATTTTCTCTGAAGAAGGATGATATTGAGAAGAAGGCTCAGTTGCATAGTGCATTAGTTATGTTTACATGTAAGACTCCAAAGGAGATATTTACCAAATATTATCTACAATTGAAGAAGAATTCGTAAATGAAACCAATAGGATTAGTAACTTGCTACTTCCATCATAATTATGGAAGTATGCTTCAGGCGTATGCCACAGAGATGATTATGCAGCAGATGGGACTTCCTTTTCAAACCATTGCTTGTAAGGCTCCAATCAACTATATGCAAGAGAATAAAATTCTCTACATCATCAAGAAATTGTTGATTGCAGATTGGAAGATGCGTTTGGGTAAGATGAAGATCGAGCGTGCCAAGAAAGAAAATCCTATGTTTGCTAAAAACTGGGAGATTCGTAATAAGGCATTCGATCAATTTGCTGAAACGTTTTTCCATGTATCGCCTTATTGCAAAAATCGCGAGGAACTTACAAAGATGGCAGAAAACTATTCTGCTTTTCTGGTAGGTAGCGATCAGTTGTGGCGAACAGATAGTGTAGAACACGGTTATTATACCCTGGAATGGGTTCCTGACCATATCCGTAAGATTGCTTATTCAACAAGTATCGGTGTGAAGGAAGTGCCTTGGTTCCAGGTTGAGAAGAATAAGCGATTTATGAACCGCTTTGACCATATAGCTTTGCGAGAGCAGAGTGCCTGTGATTTGGTTTATAAGTTGACAGATAGAAAGGTTCCTGTGGTTCTAGATCCGACACTTCTCTTTACTGGTGACCAATGGTTGGGAATCCAGCAACAGGAGCCTTTAACAAATGGCAAATATATATTTTGCTATCTTTTGGGTGACAATCCTTCGCAAAGGGAATTCATTAAAAGAGTGAAGGAAAAGACAGGATACAAGATTGTCGCTCTTCAGCAATTAGATGACTATATTTCTTCGGATGAGGGATTTGCTGATGAGGCACCATACGTTGGTCCTTGTGAGTTCCTTAATTACATTCGCAATGCGGAGTATGTATTTACTGATTCTTTCCATTGTTCAGTTTTCTCTATCTTGTATAAGAAGAACTTCTTTACGTTCAGCCGGTTTGCGGAAGGTGCAAAGCAGAGTACCAATACTCGTATCGATAATTTGCTTCATATCACAGGTTTAGAGGAAAGAAGAATGACAAAGAATAAGACAGTTGACGATGTCATAAGCTATAAAGGTTCTTTCGAGGGGGTGGATGCTAGATTGAATGCCTATCGGAAGTCGTCGATGGATTATTTACATAATGCTTTAAAGAATTTATAGTGATGATACCAAAGATTATTCATTATTGCTGGTTTGGTAATGCTCAGAAAGACTATATGGCGAAAAAATGCATAGAGTCTTTTGGACAGATACGGGGGGGCAAGATTGTAGAATGGAATGAGACCAATTGTAGTTTTGACGAGACAGAATATGTTAAGCAAGCTTATGAGCAGCGGTCTTGGGCACATGTCAGTGATTATTATCGTTTGAAAAGGCTTTATGAATATGGTGGTATTTATATGGATACGGATATTCAGGTGAAAAAGTCTTTTCCTGATAACTTTTTTGAGGCTGATCTCGTGCTGGGATATATGTATGAGTGTGCCATTTCTACGGCTGTTATAATGGCAGCCCCTAAGCATCCATATATCAAAGGATTGCTTGATATGTATGAGACAATGGCTTTTGATCGAAGAATTCCAAACAATAGTATATTTAATGATTTTACGCTTGCCAATTATCCTAACTTTAGGTTGAACGGAAAGTTTCGGGAGTTTATACCTAATGGTTTTATATATCCGAGATACTATTTTGAAGTTCCTACTTTTGGTAAGGAAGGTGGTTATTCTGTTCATCATTTCATGGGGTCTTGGCATTGCCATAAAGACTCTTTTAAGAATGTAATTCGTAAGGTATTCAAATGGTCTAGATTTCATTGTCCTCTGCTTGACTGGTGGTATCAGAATTATTTTAGAAATAAGTTATTGCGTCGGTCTGGATATCATAAGCGGTATCTTGAAGATTTATATAGAGATTAAGAATGGTAGATATAAAAGACAAAAGTCAATGTTGTGGTTGTTGGGCATGCTATAACGCTTGTCCCAAGCACTGCATTGAGATGATAGAGGATGAGGAAGGTTTCCGCTATCCTCATGTTGATAAGGATAAGTGTATTGATTGCGGATTATGCGAAAAGGTGTGTCCTTTGCAAAAGCCGAAGATGGACGATACTTTGCCTGAGAGCTTCGTGGTACAACAAAAGAATGCAGAAGTGTTAAGAACAAGTACTTCTGGCGGCTTTTTTACTGCTATATCTAAATGGTCAATAGAGCAGGGAGGTGTTGTATTTGGAGCTGCCTTTGGTGAAGATATGGAATTGAGGCATTCTTATGCAGAAACATTAGAAGACTGTAAGAAGTTCCGTGGTTCCAAGTATGTACAAAGTCTTATTGGTGACTGTTATTCGCAAGCGAAAAAATTTCTCGCCCAAGGGCGAGTAGTTGTCTTTAGTGGTACTCCTTGTCAGATTTCTGGACTTTATCATTTCCTGCGTGGGCGGAAATATGATAATTTAGTAACAGTGGACTTGGTGTGCCACGGCACACCAAGTCCACTGTTACTAAGGAAGTATTTGGCATATCACTCAGCTTGGGCTTGTAGCAAAGTAGTTGACTATCGTTCGCGAGATAAGTATTATGGTTATAATTATAGTACTGCATCTATTTGGTTCGATGATAAGAGTAAGGAGTATCATAAGGGAATGGAAATCGATATGATGCTTCGTCTTTATTTTAAGAATATATGTTCCCGCCCAAGTTGCTACCAATGTCATTTTAAAACGATTAATCGTGTGAGTGATATCACAATATTTGATTGTTGGGATGCTCCTTCTGTATCTGCGGATTTTTCTTCAAAAGGGGCAACTAATGTATTTATACATACAAAGCGTGGACAGGAAATTTTTGAGATAATAAAAGGAGATTTCATTTATCATAAATCTCAAATTGATGAAATCATCAAAAGGGATGGAGTTATGATTAAAAATTTAGTTCCAGAAAATCCTCTTCGAAAGGATTTTTTTAGGGACTTAAATTCTAAATCTTTAAAGGATGTAGAAGATATATATCTAGATACTTCTTTGAAAAGACAAATTATCGCAAGAATAAAACCGTTTTTGTATAGTATTGGAATATTCTCTTTCTACATGAAATTAAAGAGAAAACTTATTCCTGCAAAGTAAACTAAAAGAAAAGTAATGAACATACTCTTTTTGATGAAAGTCTATGATGTAGGAGGCATAGAAGTGGT
>ULOT01068165.1_pt1 | contig 16386 bp, 10 predicted proteins | sample 1952811 | NCBI WGS metagenome assembly ULOT01 (sample SAMEA4835609, study PRJEB28245) | human gut metagenome | biome: gut microbiome; material: fecal sample | place: Denmark | collected 2008
GTTCAGGTCGTTCCTCATATCACCAACGAGATAAAGGATCGTCTTTACAGGGTAGGCAAATCAACTGACACAGATATAGTTATCACAGAGATCGGCGGAACAGTTGGCGATATCGAGTCCACACCATTCCTCGAGGCTATCAGACAGGCTTCTATCGAGCTTGGAAGAGAAAATTCCGTATTTATACATGTGTGCCTGCTGCCTTATATCTCAGGCTCAAAGGAGCTTAAATCAAAGCCTACACAGCATTCCGTAAAGGAACTGCTTTCTATCGGTATCCAGCCTAATATCCTTGTTCTTCGTTCTGAAATGGAGATACCAGAGGATATGAAGCAGAAGATAGGCCTTTTCTGCAACGTAAGAGCAGAGGACGTTATACAGAATCTTACAGCACCATCACTTTATGAAGTGCCTCTCTGGCTTGAAAAAGAGGGCCTTGCAGATGTTGTTTGTCATCATCTTAAGCTTGAGTGCAGACAGCCAGACCTTAAAGAGTGGCAGGAAATGATAGGCAGAGTTCATAGCTGCAACAAGAAAGTAACTATCGGTCTTGTTGGCAAGTATGTTGAGCTTGAGGACGCTTATCTTTCCGTAGCAGAAGCTCTCCGTCACGGCGGTTTTGAGAACAGCGCAGAAGTTGATATCAAGTGGATACAGTCTGAAAATCTCAATGAGAACACTGTAGCTGAAATGCTCCACGGCTGCGACGGTATAATCGTACCGGGCGGCTTTGGTGACAGAGGAATCGAGGGCATGATCGAAGCTATCAAATATGCAAGAGAACATAAGATACCAATGTTCGGTATCTGCCTCGGTATGCAGATGTCTGTTGTTGAGTTTGCAAGACACGTTGCAGGACTGGAAGGGGCAAATTCTTCCGAGTTTGGTGACACTCCATATCCTGTTATAGACATCATGGACTCACAGAAAGATATCACAGAAAAGGGCGGCACGATGCGACTTGGCCTTTATCCATGCAAGCTTGCAGACAATTCAAGATGTGCTGAGATCTATTCAGCACCACAGAATCTTATCCGTGAGCGTCATCGTCACCGTTGGGAGTTTAATAATGAATACAGAAAGCTTCTTGAAGATAAGGGTCTTATGCTTGCAGGCCTTTCACCTGACGAAAAGCTTGTTGAGATAGTAGAGCTTCCAAAGAATGTACACCCATGGTTCGTTGGTGTTCAGTTCCACCCAGAGTTCAAGTCAAGACCAAACAGAGCGCACCCTCTGTTCAGAGATTTCATCAGAGCTTCTATCGAGTATTCTGAGTTTGGCGAGAAAATATAATAACATATAGTTTTTATCAAGGACAGATGATTTTTTCATCTGTTCTTTTTTTGTGCAAAAATGCAAAACGCACAGGGAAAATGGCGTAAATATGTATGATTTGAATAAAAGTCATTGACCTTTTATGTGATATATGATATAATCGTATTAAGTGAAGTAAAAGCTGACAGGTGGTGAGGATTTGTTAAAAGATCTTGAAAAACCAATAGAGTATCTAAAAGGCGTTGGGGAAAAGCGTGCCGAATGTTATGAGAAATTAGGCGTGAAAACGGTCTATGACCTGCTTTGTCATTATCCAAGAAGTTATATCGATTATACCTCCCCCGTGCCCATAGCCGACGCACCAATTAACGAGCCTTGCATAGTAAAGGGTAGAGTAGTTAAAAAGCTCCCTGAAGCCCATATTAGAAAAGGTCTGTCAGTGTACAAAGTCATTTTTACCGACGACGTCACCGACCTTGTAATAGTTATCTATAACAGCGAGTATATGTATAAACAGCTTGAAGTGGATAAAGAGTATTACCTCTGCGGCAGGATAACAGGAAACCTTGTGCGAAAAGAGATAAATTCTCCTGTGATACTTTCGGCCGATACGGAAGATAAAGTCCAGCCTGTCTATCACCTCACAGAGGGTCTTAGTCAGCAAATGCTCAGAAAAACAGTAAGGCTCGCCCTGAATGTTTTTAATAAGAATATCTATGAGCCGCTGCCAAAAAGCATAATGCAAAGGTATAATTTCTGTTCTCTTGAATATGCTTTGGAGAATATACATTTTCCAAAAGATATGCACATCTGCGAGCTTGCGAAAAATCGCCTTGTCTTTGACGAGCTTCTTGTTTTGCAGCTTGGTATGCAGCTTATGAAAAGCCGAAGCCGTGAAAAAAGCGGCTTTGTGCTGAAAACGCAGGATATGGACAGCTTTTATAACGCTCTGCCTTTTATCCTTACAAACAGCCAGCAAACCGCCATAGAGGATTGTATCAGAGATATGCAGAAAGAACAGCCTATGAACAGACTCGTTCAGGGCGACGTTGGCTCGGGTAAGACCGCAGTTGCGGCAGGAGCGGCATATTTTGTGTATGAAAATGGCTGTCAGAGCGCACTTATGGCGCCTACTGAGATACTTGCAGAACAGCATTATGAAACCTTGAAAGGCTTCCTTGAACCGCTAGGCGTAAAGGTGGCACTGCTCACAGGCTCTATGACCGCAAAACAGAAAAAGCTTGTGAAAGAGGGGCTTGAAAACGGTGAATACGCCGTTGCAGTTGGAACACACGCTCTTGTTCAGCAGACAACGAAGTTCAAAAAGCTTGCCCTTGTCATAACAGACGAGCAGCACCGATTTGGCGTTGAACAGCGTGCTGCACTTGCTTCAAAGGGTGAAAATCCCCATAAGCTTGTTATGTCAGCCACACCTATCCCTAGAACTCTTGCCCTTATGATATACGGCGACCTTGATATTTCTGTACTGAAAGAGCTTCCTAAGGGCAGACATCCCGTTGAAACATATGCCGTTACAGGAAAGCTTCGCGAGCGTGCTTTTAACTATGTTAAAAAATATCTTGACGAAGGCAGACAGGGTTATATAGTCTGTCCAATGATAGAGGAAAGTGATATGGACTTGCAGGACGTTAAGACCTATGCTAAAAAGCTTTCTCAGGGTACGTTTAAAGATTACACTGTGGGACTTCTTCACGGCAGAATGAGCGGTGCTCAGAAAGAACAGGTCATGAACGACTTCAAGGAGCATAAAATAGACCTGCTCGTTTCCACAACAGTTGTGGAGGTAGGAGTTGACGTGCCTAATGCGGCAATAATGGTAATAGAAAATGCCGACAGATTTGGTCTTTCCCAGCTTCACCAGCTTCGTGGTCGTGTGGGAAGAGGTAAATACAAATCAAGTTGTATCCTCATTACAGACAACGTGAATGAGGAAAGCGTGAAAAGGCTTAAAATTTTGGGCAAGACTAACGACGGCTTTAAGATATCTGAGGAAGATCTTAAACTCAGAGGTCCCGGTGACTTTTTTGGAAGCAGACAGCATGGCCTTCCTGCATTGAAGATAGCGGATATGTCACAGGATATGGATATACTAAGAAAAGCACAGGAAGCCGCACAGCTTATCAGAAACGCAGACCCTAATCTTGAGCGTACAGAAAATATATATCTAAGAGAGCTTGTGGATAAACTCTTTGATAAAACTATGTCAGATAATTGAAAGATGTAAAGTTTGAAAACTTTATCGTGTAAGATGAGATGTAAAGTATAAAGACTTTATAAAGCAAAAGAATAAAACGGAGGTAGTTATGGAGCCAATAAAATTTTTAAAGTACATTCTGTCGAGAATAGGGATAATGATCGTTCTTACGCTGTTTTCAGCCTTTGCAGGCATTGTGCTGATACCGGCTCTGGTTACGGTCTTTCCGTCAAGCACATCTGCTTTCAAAAGCTTTATGACAAATAGTAATGTAGACTCATTTATAGGCTTTGCGGTCATGCTTATATTTTTCATAAGACTTTTTTATGACGACGGCAAACGCCATGCCGCATATGAAAATTGGAGCTGGGTCAATATTACAATAGTGTATCTTCTTATGCTTCTAGTGTATTTTATTCCTGCAATATTCAGGGATTCATTCAGTCAGGAGGGCAAGGGAGATATCTTCTATAAGGTGCTTTATTATCCGTGTATATGGCTGAATGAAGGCGTGGGCATGAACTACCTTGTAAGCGTGATCCTCGGCATAGGACTTCTTCTTGCAGCGTCCTATTGTTTCTATCTGATAGCCTATAAAGTGTATGTTCATAAGCATCCTGTCATTCTCAAAAGTATGAAATCTTTTAGTGCTGGCAAGACAGATAATAAAGTATAAATTGTATTATTTGAACATAAATAAGAGTATTTACTATCAGAAATCTGTATGAACTCGCTTTAAATATTAAATATTATTTAAAATGTTAGTTTAATTATTCTATTTGTACAAATTCGATAAATTTGTGAAGATTATTTTGTAAACAAATTAACGCTTAAAAAGCACTCAATCACTTGCGAAAAGATGAAAATAATGTTATAATTATAAAAATGCGTTTTGTGTATTTTTAAAGTTTTTTGTTATGAATGCACAAAATGTATAAATAAGTGGAGGTGTATCTACATATTATGAAGAAATTTTCCTATGTTGCTAAGGATACCTCGGGAAAAACCATAAAGGGTATCTATGAGGCTGAGGATGCACAGGAAGTACTGGACAAGATCCACGAACAAGGTCTTTTCTGTATAAGTTATACAGAAGCATTGGGCGGTGCAGGCAAACAATCTGTGCACAAGTTCAATACTAAGGAACTTGCTTTCTGCTGCCGTCAGCTTGCGGCAATGATGACATCGGGTCTTACCATTGTTAAAGCGCTCGACATTCTCTATAAGGAAGAGGAGAATAAGGGTGCAAAGGATGTTTGGAGAAGCGTTTATGACGATGTTCAGAAAGGTCAGAGCTTTACCGAGGCCCTCGATACAAGAAGAGGAAGCTTTCCGGACTTTTTCATCTCAATGGTAGACGCAGGTGAGACCTCAGGTACGCTCGATATGACAATGCAGCGTCTGAGCGATTACTATGCAAACTCAAACAAGTTGAACAATAAGGTAAAGAGTGCGATGACCTATCCTATCATACTTGGCGTTCTTTGTATCGTCATGGTAATCGGTATGTTTACGTTCATCATGCCTATATTCGCAGGTCTTATGCCAGAGGATCAGATGCCTGCACTTTCTAAGGCTCTCTTCTCATTCAGTGACTTTTTCAAGGCAAAATGGTATATCATTCTTATCGTGGTCGTTGTTTTGATATTCGGTTGGATATACGCCTTGAAAGTACCGTCAGTCAGACTTAAATTTGACTACATAAAGATAAAGATGCCTGCCGCCGGAAAGCTTATGGTAAAGATCTACGAGGGTCGTTTCGCAAGAACTCTTTCATCACTTTATTCAAGCGGTATCCCAATGGTAGAGTGTCTTGAACGTTCGTCAAGAATACTTGGAAATGCTTATGTTGATAAGATGTTCATTCAGGTAGTTGATGAAGTTAAGCAGGGCGCACCGCTTTCAGCGTCACTTGCAAAAACAGAGATATTTGAAGGAATGTTTACTTCCATCATCTATGTCGGTGAGGAATCAGGTGCTCTCGATGAGATCCTTGAGAAAACTGCTGACTACTATGAGGAAGAAGCAGACGCAGCCGTTACAAGACTTGTAGGACTTATGGAACCATTGCTCATCGTGTTCATGGGTGTTGCGATCGGTCTTTGCCTTGCGGGTATCTTCCCACTGCTCTACGGTTCATTGTCAGGTCTGGAAAACTAAGGGTCTGCATTTTATGTTCGTTAATTTTAAATATCTCCTCTCCTTTAAAATGGAGAGGGAAGATATTTGTTTTGAAAAATAATTTAAGAGGTGAAGGAATAAATGCTATCATTTGATATTTCTGATAGACAAATCAACATTGTTAAAGGTGATAACTCCTCTAACAAGATAAGGATCGAGAGATCTTTGCAGGTGGACATTCCTGAGGATATGATCCTTAATGGTGAGGTCATCAACCTTTCAGGTCTGTCTGAGTTACTGCTCACTCAGATCAAGGCTGAGGATATGATGGATAAGGACGCTATCGTTACTTTTTCATCGAGCAACATCGTATTCAAGGAGCTTGTAGTTCCAAAGGCAAAGGGTAATGAGTTCCTGCTTATGGTACAGAACCATATGAGCCAGGAAATGGGTATCACAGATGAGTATTCTATCTCATATACAGTAGTAGGTGAAGCAGGTGAGGATAATCCTGGTGCAGTGAAGGTACTTGCAACAGCTTGCCCTAGTACGATAGTTGAAAGCTACAGAAAGCTTTATAACATTATGGGCATGAACCTCAGATCTGTTAACATCGGATGTAACTCTATCGCAAGAATCGTTCTTGCTGACAAGTCCAACATGGAGAAAATGCCACTGTTGGTTTGCCAGATCGATAAGAACTTCCTTGGTCTTACACTTTTTGAGAATGGACAGATGGCATTCGCCAGATACGTTCCTATCTCAGAAGAAGATTATGATTCTGACGATTATATCACTGAAGCTCTTAACGAGAACATCTTCAGAATGGAGCAGTTCAATAAGGCAAGAGGCGGTTCAGGACTTGAAAATGTTATTCTCTATGGCTTTATCGAGGACTACATCAAACTCGTTGACGCTCTTGACGGTCTTGATATAAAGGCTTCCGTTCTCGGTGTGCCTGCTCAGATCACAGGTTTCGAGAACTTCGAGTTTACAGTATTCGCTAATGCTATCGGTGCTCTCTATAAGAGAAACAAGGCAACAGAGAAGATCAACCTCCTCGAAGTCGATCAGTCCACAGGTAAGGGCGGCAACAGCGGAATGGGTTCGCTGCTCATGACAGGCGGTATCTTCGCTGCGGCAGCCGCAGTGCTTATCGCAGGTGCAACACTTGTTATTAATCTCAGGAAGAGTTCTATCGAGAAAGATATAGACAAGACTAATGATAAGATAGCTGTTTGCAATGAGAAGATCGCCCAGAACCAGATACTTCACAATAAGATGAAGATCATGCAGGATTATTCAAACTATGTTACATCAGCAAATGCAGCTCTTGAAACACTTCCGGTCGTGTCAAGTGAGATGTTTGACGATATCAAGGAAGCTCTTGGTTCTTTCAAGTATGAAGGCTTTACATATAACCTTGAAGCTGGTACAGTAACACTTACTAAGGTTGAGCTTGATGATCAGTCAGATGTAAAAACAGCAATCGATGCCCTTGTAGGTACAGGACTCTTCCAGGAAGATGTAGGATACAACGGATATTCGATCGGTGAAGACGGCAGCTCAGGCGTAACGCTTGATTCGCTGACACTTTATCTTAAAGAAGAGGGCGAGGGTGAATAATTATGAAGTTGAATTATCGTGATAAAATGATTTTGATAGTAGTATTCGTACTACTTATAATTGTTGCAGGTTTTATGCTTTTTATTAAGCCTGCCATTGATGAGTGTAGTCAGGCAAGCAGTGATCTGGAGTCAGCAAAGGTACAGCTCAGCGAGCTTGAAGATCAGGTAGACAAGGATAAGAACCTTGCCGCTGAGATTCAGACACTTTATACAAGCACCTCACAGGTCGCAGCTAACTTCTATGATTATCAAGTAGCATACAAGGCTACTGATAAGGTTCGTGAGCTTTTTAATGTTGATGATGTAAAGATCAAAAACTCCAATATGACTATTTCATCATACGGCAGCACAGTTCTTTCGCCTTTTGCTTATGAGTCAACAGCAACAGCTACTGATTTTGACACTAAGGTAGATGAATACAATAATGCAAGCACAATTGATTCATCAGCTGCAGACGCAAACACAGATGAAAATGCAGCTGATACCAATGAAACAGCTGCACAGACAATAGGTTACTATAGCCTTGACATTCAGTTCAAAAGCTCGCTTTCAGGTTTCAAGAATTTTGCTGACAACTTGACGACAAACAACGAAAAGAGCATGGTTATCCAGAATGTTAACATTGAGAATGTCAACGAAAGCGAGATCTCCGGTACAATGACACTCAATATGTACGTTTTGAAGAAGCTTGCTGATCCTTCTGCCAGCTAAGAGAAAACTATTTGGTAGGATAAGGAATATTTCTTATCCTGCCAATTAGTGATATATAATGATTAAAAATTTTATATAAGTAATCAACCTGTGTAAAATGAAAAAAGTATAGCATAAGTGATAATAAAACTAAGAAAGGTGGTTAATATGAAGAATACTCCGAAGAGGAAACAAAGAAACAAACCCGGAGTCGTGCTTTTCACAGCGGTTGCTGTCATGCTCATGCTGTCAATACTTTTGACTGCAACTGTTTCTTTTGTTTCGGTAAATAGGACAAAAACAAATGATAACTATAAGAGCAAACAGGCTTATCTGACAGCTTCATCTACTCTTGAAAGCTTTATTAATCAGATACAAACTGATACTGCTCCTACCAATGACCCTACTGCAAAGGCTCAGCAGAAAAAGGCCATAGATAACCTTAAAAAGCTGGCAAGTGCTAATAGCGGAAAGGGTACAACTACTAATGTCAGCTATAATGGATCAAATGGTAAAAGCGATAATATCGGTACCACAAAGATAACTGTAGCACAGGAGGGTACAAGTGTTGCAAATATCGTTGTTACCTGTGAAACTACTTATCTGGGAAAAACTGAAAAGGTAGCAGCTCATATTTCCACGCAGTCAGTTACAAAGCCTGCCGAGTATACAAATACTATCGAGCTTGTTGGTAACGGCGGCGCAGGTTACGATAACCTTAACGTTATCGGTGATATGGCTGGTATCAATAATACAACTGGTAAGGTCTATAGATTTACAAACAATACCAGTATCTATGGTTCTTATCTTATGTATGGTTCTTTGGAGGTTTCAACTCAGCCTCTTATCATGCTCAAGCCTAGTCTTGTAGATGAAAAGCAGGGTTCAACTGTTACAATTTCTGAAAACCTTGATGTTTCAAATGAATTCCGCATCAACTCCACAATGGCAAGAGCAGACGGATATAACTATGTTAATATCGGTCAGAAGCTTTCCACATCAAACCATATGGACGTTGGTTCTTCAGGTTTTGATGTCGATTTGTTCTGTTGTGAAGCTAACATTGGCGGAAATGACTATACACAGTATGGTAACTTCTACGTTTATAAGGGCGCAGGTGCTTATAATGGCGATGCAACATTTGGTGCAAATGGTCAGACGATCAATGGCTCTCTCTATGTCGAGGGTGATCTTAATGTCACAAAGTCACTTAAGGTAACAGGCTCAGTTTATGTTACCGGCACTATCACGGGTAAAGATAAGATCGTCTGCCAGGCTTCAAATATTCATGAAGGAGCTGTTCTTAGCAAAGCAGGTCGTGACGCAAAGCCACAGATACCAGTATCTGCTGATGCCTATGTATATTATCCGGAAGATTTCTTCATGAGCAATGATACTAATGTGACAACTATTTCAGATCAGTATAAAGCCTTTTATAGTGATAAAAATCCTAATACCAAAACTTTCAATACCTTTGCAAGCGATTGGACTAATGTTGACTACACGCTTACTGAGCTAATAGACCTTACAGGAACAGGAGCTAAGACTCCAGTTACAAGCCGCTACAAATTGAGAATAACATCAAGCTGTACATGGGCATCTGATCTTTCGTTCAATGATTATGGCAATGGTTCAAGGATCCTCGTTGATGTTTCTGATTCTTCGGGTGATATCGTTATAAGACTTCAGAATGGTCTTAATCTTGGAGCAGAATGGTCACCTGTAATAGTTGTTAGAAATCGTTCAACTATAATTGATACGACTACAGGTGACAGAAAATACAACTGCTATTTTGTTTCAGACTCAGGCAGTGCTATTACACTTAATGGTATCGACTCAGTAACAGGCAAGTCACAGCATTCAGGCTCTAGTGCTTGTAACTATAGCTTTAAGGGACTTAAGGTATTTGATTATGATACTTACGTTCGTATGTTTGATTCTTCTGTTCTCAATAATACAAAGGGTAACCCTGGCTTACCACAGAGCGGCTTTGTTCTCAACCCTACATCTGTAGATGTTGCAGGCTCTTACAGACCGAAAAACAGCAGCATCATCTTCCTGTTTGGTGAGAACACAACACTTAACGCTACAGATCAAAGCTTCTTCCAGGGCTCATTCTATTCACCACAGGCTATCGTTAATATCGCAACAAGCGGTCTTGGCGGACTTGTGGTAACAGACTCAGCAGGCGGAAAAATGACCGTTCAGTGCTGTGCGGTCGGCGTAGTTATCGCAAACAGCTTTGGTAACGCCAATACAGCGTTCTATGTATACACTAAGCCTTCAACTACTTCTGTAATGCAGAATGCGAAGGGCGGTAAGGACGATTCAGCGTTCGGATATACTCTTGACAGATATGATCACTATTAATTGAAAGGAGTATACTCATGAAAAAGAACAGCAAAAATAAAAAGGGTATGACTCTTGTAGAGGTCATCATAGCAATGGCACTTTTGTCAGGTATGTCAGCTATGCTTGTTACAGTTGCTGTAGCGGCAAAAAGACAGAATCTTGAAAACTACTACCGCAACAATGAAATGTATACTCAGGCAGTAAATGCCGAGCAGTATAATGATAACAAGACCGTCAATATGAACGAGTTGAAGGTAAACAAGTTCTCTTCAAGCGGCAAAACTACAAATGAGTTTGCCCTTGAGGCAGACTTTGGAAGCGGCATAAAATTCAATACTACAGCCTATGGTTTTAAAGCAAAGCTTAATAATATTGATGAAGACGCAGGCTATCAGCTCAAATTTCTTCAGGGCAAGGACATAAACATTACGCCTAATCCTGAAAAGAGCGTTTACTGGGTAAAGTTTTATAACAATTCAGGGGCAGATATGGATTTCTATGCTCTTACGCCTGAGCTTACAGGCGGAAAGTTCTTTGATGTAAATAATAACTCATCAGGAAATTCACTTCTTATCCCTATCGGTGACGGTGGAAATCAGCAGTTTGGCGTTGTGCTTTCAGGCGTAACAGGAAGCGATTATTTCGGCTTCTCACAGTCATCTGATCTTTACAGCAGCGCTCCAACAGCCGATGCGGCTGCATTTAAGATCACAGATGCGACCTTTGACCATTATCTTGAAAAAGATGCGTCAGGTAAAGCTACAGGTTATGTAGTTATCCATTATATGGGTGGTTCTGATTACAAAAACCAGGCTGAATATGACGATGCACAATCAACACCATAAGGAGGGAGGATCTTGAAAATGAATAAAAACCGCAAGGGTTTTACCCTTGTTGAGCTTATCGTTGTGGTAACGATTTTCGGCGTGATCCTCGGAGCTATCCTTAATATGATTAAACCTGCAAATAACGTTTATCATGACGCTGATGCAACAATGGAAAGCAATGTCATAGGTTCAGGTCTTATAGACTATCTTGACGATGAGCTTAGATATTCGACCAATGTCCTTGTTCTTAAAGATTATGTAGGTGTGCCTGATGTTTCAAACTCTGGTACTATCGGTGCAAGCGGTGTGACCTATTCAAACTGTATCGTTATTGACAATAATAATCTTCGTGGCTATAGTCTGAAAAACTATTCAGGCAGCGACACGGATACAGCCGCAAAGAGAATGGGTGCAAAAGGCTGTATGCTCAATGTAGGTAAGGTAAATACAGAGGGCTTAAACTTTAATAATTCTGCTGTTGCAAGAGGCGTTGATTTTTACGACAATTATAAGTTTGATATCAGTGCAAGTATCAGCAAAATTGAGGAAATGTATACTCTCGACGTTTCTCTTACAGCCTATCAGCCAACATATGAGAACGGAAGCTATACTTTTACGAAAACAAAGTATAAAAAGGACGCAGCAGTAAATCTCACAAATATTAACATAGATGAAGGCGATTCATACAATGTTAATGACTATAAAGATTTCTCTGTAGCTCCTGATTATGTCACATATCCTCAGGCAACTACTGCTCCTGCAGGTTGCACAGCTCAGCAGGAAAAGTATTACAGCCTTGACGCTTCAAACACATATACTTATATTTTCTACGATAAGACAACAGTTTCAAGTTCAAAAACATACAGTGTAAAGTTTATCTACTCTGCAAGCGACCCTGAACCAACGCTTCGTGGTAAACAGATAGATACTAAGTCTGTCAAGGCGGGTACAGTTTATAAAGCTCCACCTTCTATGTCATCAAGAACAGGTTATGGCACGCCTTATTGGGTAGACAGCAAGAATAACGTTGCTGATTTTACAACAGGCGTAACAATAAATAAGGATATGGTATTCTCCTGTGTTTATCCGCCTGTTGCACCGAAAGCCCAATTTAATGTAACGTTTGAGAATATCAACGGTTCTACATTTACAACAACAAAAGTCTATGATGGCGACTTTGCAAATGACCCGGGAATTCCAACTGACATGGATACTATAAAACAGGATTTTGTTAAGTGGGTATACAAATCAGATAACTCAAAGGGTCTTACTGATGTTTCTATTACAGATAGCTCAGTTGTTTTCGTTCCAGTTGTACAGAACAAGCATAAGGTTGAGTTTAAATTAAATGGTTCTTTAATAAATGCCTCAACTATTTATGTTTCTGATGGACAGTATGCAAATTATCCAGGAGCTACCCCTGTTTCGTCAGACGCTAATAAGGTTTTTTCTAAGTGGGTCGTTGAAGGTACATCAGACGAGATAACCAGTGTTACAATTACTAGAGATACAGTGTTTGAAGCTGTATTTGTTGAAAAGCCATCTTTGCCTACCAGTCAGTCGGATAGAGTTACCATTATAATTGATTGTAGTGCAGGTAATAATTATTCCTATATGTATGGATACTTTTGTAATATGAATGCTAAGATAGTCAACGAAACGGATAATGAAGTCATTGTAGACAACTTTACTGGTAATTCTAATATTGATATTTCTAAGTATAAGGGCAGAGAAGTTCGTTATGTTATAACTGCAACAATTCCTTATAACGTTCCTTGCCGTGTAAATCTTTGGGAAAAAGAGTGGCAAAATATTGATAATGCCTTTACTAATGTTACTCTTACAACCAGTGATCTTGGAAAAACATATTATGTAAAGATGTAGTTTATAGTCTTTCACGATCAGACCCCACCACGGGTCTGATTGCTGAAAAAATCCCCTTAACAGAAAACTTCTATTAAGAGGATTTTTTGAGCAAAAAAATTCCGCAGTATCAAACTGCGGAATTTGTGCAATTATCTTATTATCAGCATTGCTTCGTTCATCATCTCGTTAAGGCCAGTAAAGTCCATGTACCATGAACCGATCTGCTCTGAGTACAAAGCTGCAACAGCAATTCCTATGGAGAGATATGGACCAAATGCAAATACTGAATCACCGCTTCGGTGCTTCTGGATAAGTCCACCGATCGAGCCTGTTATCAGTCCGATAAGAAGCGCTACCAAAGCACCCTGCATTCCGAGAAACAGCCCTGCGGCTGCCATGAGATATACATCTCCCATGCCCATTGCTTTCTCATGTGTGATAAGACAAATAATAAGCAAAGGCACGCTCACAATGAAAAATCCAATCAAGTGTGATTTAAGCGTAAGTCCCGTCTGATCTCTGCAGAAGATGTATTCTGCAATACCAAGCAAACCTATGAATATCACCACATATGTGTTGATAAGCTGAGTGTCCCAGTCCATGAAGAATACAACGATAAGAGCAGAGAATAACAGACAGACAAGTGCCGCACGCAGAGGATTGAAAATTCCATTAAAATGGTAGAATACCCATAAGTAGAGCAGTGCGTTCAGCGTTTCAACTATAGTGTATCTTGCCGATATCTTTGCACCGCAGCTTCGACACTTTCCACGAAGTATGCACCAGCTTACTATCGGTATCAGGTCACGCCGTTTGATCGGCTCACCGCAGGTCATACAGTGAGAATTTCGCTTGATAAGACTCTCATTTTTCGGCAATCGATATATGCAGACATTAAGAAAACTGCCTATGCACGCTCCGAAAATGAACACAAATACATAAATGATTATGTATGATAAGGTTAAATTATCCACAGTGATCCTCCTTTGGATTCATTAGTTAATATATTAATTTTATCATACTTTCATGAAGATTACAATAGATAATATGATTTTTTTGCGGTTTTTGCACCGCAGCAGACGTTTCCGCAGCGTCGGATCCCTAAATCAATGCGGAGGATTGGAGTAATATATATGAGAAACGGCCCTATCGGTCAGTATCTGGTACAGAAAGGTCTTATAACTGAAGAACAGCTTCAGGAAGTCCTTGCCAAACAGAAGGAGCAAAAGGGAAGACTTTTTGGTGATGTCATTATTGACATGAAGCTCGTTACCGATGTTCAGTTCTGTCAGGTCCTTGCCGAGCGACTTAATGTGTCTTATATCGACCTTGATAATACTGAGCTTATGCCTGATATCGTCAAGAAGATACCGGAGGCAACTGCAAGAAAGTATAACGTCATCGCAGTCAGCAAAATAGGCAAGCGTATGACCGTTGCAACTAATGACCCTATCAACTTCTATATTTTCGAGGATCTCCGTGTTATCACAGGCTGCAGCATAACACCTGTCCTTGCCACAAAGTCATCTATCAACCGTGCAATCGGTAAGATGTACTCAGAAGGTCAGGTTAACTCCGTTGTTGACGAAGCTACAAAGCAAAAAGAGGAAGAGCTTAACCTTGAAGAGCTCAAGGATATCTCCGAGGAGAGAATTGAGAACGCTCCTATCGTTAAACTTGCTACCGCTATTGTCGAGAACGCCCAGCGTCAGGATGCAACGGATATACATATCGAGCCATTCAAGGATAAAACCGTTATCCGTATCCGTGTAAACGGCGACCTTATCGAGCTTATGACTCTTTCCGCTGCACTTCATACTTCGCTTGTTACCCGTTTCAAGATCTTGAGCGGCATGAATATCGCCGAAAAGCGTATCCCACAGGACGGTCGTATGTCACAGGTCGTTGACGGCACAACTCTTGACCTCCGTGTATCTAACCTTCCAATGGTGTACGGTGAGAAAGTCGTTCTCCGTATCCTCGCAACAGGCGATATGTCCCTTAGAAAAATAACCGACCTGGGTATGACAGATTATAACTATAAGAGATTTGAGGCGTGCCTGAAAGTGCCGCAGGGAGTTGTCCTTGTAACAGGCCCTACAGGTTCAGGTAAATCTACCACACTTTACGCCGCACTTGGCGAAATATCTAAACCAAGCAACAACGTTATCACTGTCGAAGACCCAGTCGAGAAGAAGATAGAGGGCGTAAACCAGTGCCAGATCAACGAAAAGGCAGGCATGACATTCGGTGCAGCCCTTCGTTCTATCCTCCGTCAGGACCCTGACATCATAATGGTCGGAGAAATGCGTGATACCGAAACTGCTGAGATCGCTATCCGTGCCGCTATTACAGGACACCTTGTTCTGTCAACACTTCATACCAATGACGCCGCTTCTACTGTAACAAGACTTGTGGATATGGGCGTTGAGGCATACATGGTCGCAACATCACTTATCGGTATCGTTGCTCAGCGTCTTACAAAGGTGCTTTGCCCTGAGTGCAAAAAGCCTAGAATGTCAACTGAGGAAGAAAACGAGCTTATGGGTCTTGACCATTCAGTACAGGTGTACGACCCATGTGGCTGTCCAAAGTGCAATAACACAGGATATAAGGGAAGAACCGCTATCCATGAGATCCTTCTCGCAACACCGTCTATGCAGGCTCTTATCACAAGGGGAGCAAAAGCTGACGAAATTCAGGAGCTTGCAAAGAAAGAGGGCTGTCACCTGCTTCGTGACAACGTTTCAGAGCTTGTTCAGCAAGGCAAGACCTCAATGGACGAACTTATCCGTGTAACATATGCTGTATAAAAAAGAAATATATGGAGGTAAATTCTAATGGCAATCGACATTAACAAAATTCTTGATGAAGCAAGAGCCCTTGGCTGTTCCGACCTGCACTTCACCGTAGGTATTCCGCCGATAGTTAGACAGGGCGGTAACCTGAGAAAGCTTTCCTCATATCCTGATATGACCGAGATCGAAATTCTCAAAATATGCGAGGATATGTGTACAGATAAGCAGCGTCAGTCTATCAAAGACCATATTGATACCGACTTTACATATGTATCTTCAAGAGGTTTCCGTCACCGTGTAAACGTGTATCGTCAGAGAGGAAACACGGCAATCGCTCTCCGTCTTTTGAGAAACGATATCCCGACCCTTACCGACCTTGACCTGCCACCTATCCTTGCAGAGTTCTCAATGAGACCTCGTGGACTTGTGCTTGTAACAGGCCCTACCGGTTCAGGTAAGTCAACGACTCTTGCCGCAATGATCGACCATGTAAATATCCATAAATCAGCACATATAATCACTATTGAGGACCCTATCGAGTATATGCACGCTCATAAGAGATGTATGGTAAACCAGAGAGAGATTGGACCTGACGTACCGAGCTTCTCACTTGC
>ULOT01018576.1_pt1 | contig 16155 bp, 9 predicted proteins | sample 1952811 | NCBI WGS metagenome assembly ULOT01 (sample SAMEA4835609, study PRJEB28245) | human gut metagenome | biome: gut microbiome; material: fecal sample | place: Denmark | collected 2008
ACCCATTATTAGGATTTCTTCGAACTTTATTACAATATATTTTACTTGGATCCTCCGAATCACTCTTACTCAAGGATTGTACTACTGGCAATATCAATCCCATAAAGTACCTCGGTAAATTATTCTTTCTGTATCGGTCACCCTATCAGTCACCCCAACGGTCACCTTCTTTGTTTTATGAACAACTCTCACGATTTATACTAATTATTATCAGCTAAGCGATATCTTCTATTATTTGTTGTGCCTTCATATTCAAGCCCTGACATTTCTTTCAGTATAGCTCTTGTACGGGCAGGGCTTAATCCAATAGCTTGTGCGATATCCGTTGTCTTAGACAATCCATTTTCCTTCAAATACTTTCTAATCAACTGATAATTCTCTTCTGTTGCCTTACCTTTCAAGCAATTTTATCATTCGCTGAACAATACATTCAACCTGTCCGGATTCCACTCTCTGATCAAAAGCACCATTACAAAAAATGATCTTCTCGCAATAGCATTGTCAACAAAGCTGAACACAAATCATAATCATCGCATTCCAGGCGTTTTAACGCTTCGTTACAATTTATAGGCTCTGTGGTCATATTAATCCCAATAGTTTGTTTTTAGGTCACCAGTCTCTTCAAGCACCTCATAGCTATTGCTTTAATATCATTACTCACGAACGAATAGGCCTCCTTCTTCAAATGCAACATAATTACCATCATTCACGTCTTATAAGAACTCTCTTCGTGTCCTTATATTTTTCACGTAATGACGAAATATTTACATCAGTACTTAATACTTCACGCACGACGCCCCATAGACCACCTTTTTCATCCGGAAAACTATCCATATACTGGTTGAACGGGAGCCCCATCACGAACTTTGCCTGATCCTCGATGCCTCTTCCTGGAACGCCATAATCCAGTATAGGAGGCAGTCCTGTTTTGATATCTTTTCCAAGAATAATAGCTCCTGATGCCGGTGCCCCTCCAAGCAGTGTCATGCTTATTGCAAGATCAATCATTTTATCATCAAGGCTAATCCACGAATGATCAAAATACAATCCTTGACCAAGCACCTCACCTATACATAGCTTAGGTTTGTATCCGAGCTCAGACAGGCAAACGTATAACGCAGCACATGAAGCGTGGCAGGCACCCCACCATTGCTTTCTCTCCATGTACCTATACATATTTGCAAGCACATTCCCGATATCTTCATTATATCCGCTCTCTTTAACCGCTTGTTTTATACGGTCAGGGATGCCCATTGTTTCCTTTCGGAGACAACAATTCTTATATTTCTTTCCGCTTCCACATGGACACGGATCATTTCTTCCTATTTTCATCATGCGCTCCTTCTTTATTGCTTTATAAACGGCACAATCACATCGTAGAACTTCTTCGTCCAGTCGGCGTGGAAGTTCGCCATTTGGAGCCAGTCAGTCTCATTTTCAATGCTAACGTTATTCAGCTGAATGAAAACCTTGGACGATTTGATATCGTCACCACGGTTCCACTGGAGCGTCGTGCCCAACGCTGATTCTATTTCCGCTTTATGTGTGTACAGGCTATCGAAGGCGTCCTTGTTTTCTTGCTTATTTCCTCTGCCAAATACGACCTCTGCCCGTGCTGCATCATAGTTTGCTACGCAGCATAGATAAAAACCGCCGATACCGAAGGAGCCATTGATCCAGTTATCCCTTGAGGGATTAACATTGGAGAAGGAGCCGTCCTCGCCGTGCGCCTTCTGGATAATCGGAAGCGCATATATCCAGTATTTTCTCCGGAGCTCATAACGGCTGCCAGGCTCATCCTCATTGGCCCCGTTTTCATCGCGCAGATAAAATACCAAGTCTGCCGGATCTTCATCGTACAGTTTGAAGAGACGGCTTAGGACAGACAACTTGCTCTGCGTGCTGGTGTTTGTCCACACATAGATGCCGTCACCAATTTCCACTGACTTCGTGAATGCATTCGGATTAGTGTTGAAGTGAAGAGCAATATTCTCCTCTTCAGACATAGCCAGTTTTGTAATGATGGCTTTGTCCTCGGCATACAGAATCTGAATAACCTTCTGGAACATCTCAACCCAGCTCGTTACCGGCTGTTCCGTGTTCTTAAAGGTGAACTTTGCAATCAGGCGCCCGGTCAGCTCGCCCTCATCCTCAAGCGTATAAGTATCAAGCTGCCTTTCTTCCGGTTTATATTCTGTGACAGGTGCTGCCCAGATCGAAAGAGCCCGACTCATGAGATATTCGCTGCGTTCCTCCAGTTCTGCCAGCGTCCACTTGTCCTTCTTGGCAATCCAAGTATTCATGCGGATACCACTATCATCAAAACCATTCTGCATGGTTTTCTTTTCAGCGAATGAGCTATTGCTGTATTTCGAGTTATAGGCCGTCAGTGTAAGATTTGCCATACGATGCAGCCACACTTCATGTATCTGTTCATAGTCATTTCCCAGTTCCTTCTGCCAAATCGGCGTAAGGTGCTGAGGCATGATGTGCTCAATGGAATAAGTACCGTCATCACAGTGGCGGTATACATCCTTATCCTCCGAAGTACCGAAATTCTCGAAGCGTTCAAGGATGTAAATCTTATTCTTGCTGTTCATCAGATAAACTGGACGTTCCTCAAATGCCACCTTAAACTCAACATCATCCGGGAAACGGGCACGCTCCTTCTTTGAAAGAAGCGCATACTTGAACTTCTCGACATAGTCATCCTCGGTGCCGTCGTACCGGACGATTTCCCGGTGTAGCATGAGAAAAATCTTATTCAGAGCATTTGTTGGCAGATCACACATCGTCCTGCGAAACAGATAGTTCTCTGTCGTCAGGAAAATCTCCGTGACCTGTGTTAAAGTCAGTTTGTTTTCATTATATAGGCGCAGCACTTCGAGGAAGTACGGCCTTGTTACCGTAGTCTCCAGACGGTTCAGTCGGTCAATGCAAGCGTCAAGCACAACACTGCCGGAATTACCTTCAAGAAGAATCTGGTACCGCTTTGCATAGGCCAACATCTCGGCAAGGAGTGGTTCCGTTTCGATTTTTCCAAGCTCCACAAAGTCCTTAAAATTGATGTAGATTTTCTTCTGCTGCGGGATTGCCTGCTGCTTTACACTCAGGTAATCCCGGATGAAGGCACTTACATCATATTTCGTGCAAACCTCGATCTTATTCCAGTATTTCTCGTAATAATTCTCCTGCTCCTTAGAAGGTAAACCCATCAGTATAAAGTTTCTAATCTTATCACCTTCGCTGAGGTCAAGACCAGTCGAGTTCAGGCTTTCAAAAATGAGCTGTGGATTGTCGTCCATATCCAGCCGGATGTTTATAATCTCCAGACAACAGATCGCATCGTAAAGCTGGTCGATGGTGATTTCCTGTTTCTGAATGCGGTCATAAAAATAATCATAATTTACAGTCAGATTTGACTCGCGGATATGCTCCGTCGGATCAGAGAACAGCTTTCCAAAGGCAGTCTGGTCATTCTTTACCGGTTTGAGTTTGATACGAGTATCTTCCGGCTTCCACTTGTCAACGAGGTATTCTTCAAAAATCCGCTGCTTCAGATTAGCGGTCTCCGGCACAATGACACCCTTATCAATCAGGTTATACATGGCAAGAAATAAAAGCGATACAGTCGTAAGACGCTGCTGGCCGTCGATAATCAGGAACTCCTCATTGTGGCCGTCCGGATTGTAAACGGAAACGAGGCTCCCAAAGAAGTGACTCTTCCGGTGCCCCTTGATGATTTTTACAAGGTCATCGTACAGCTGCTTGCAGTTTTCTGTCTTCCAGTCATAATTTCTCTGATACACCGGGATGACAAAGCGCTTGTCAGAGCCTTCCATGTATTTTACGAATTTACATTCTGAACCTTTCATTCCATATCACCCCTCCTCGTATTACTGAAGATCGGGATCGCTCCCCAGAGGAGTAATTCCGTTTTCTTTAAGCATTTCATTTATTTCATAAATTGAATTCTCTGCACAGGCTCCCATTACGCATTGATAAATGTATCCTTCGCCCTTCAATGAATTTAATTTAAAGTCAGTTTTACCAAGAAACATTTCAGCCTCCGGCAGTGGCAGCTTTAATCCTACGCATAACGCCAGAACTGTCTGTACAGATGTTGGATACTCTTCATCATTTCTCAAACGCTGGATGGTCTTTTCTCCTACGAGCGAACGGTCTGCTAACTGTTTATTTGAGAGCTTTCTTTCTTTTTGTAAGGCTACCAGCGTTTCGGCAAAGGAACCGGGATATTTTCGCAGGGCTTCTGACCGACGCTTGGCGTTCTGAATCTGGTCGAGTAGCGTTCGGTTATGCGTGTTTAGTTCAAAGGAATACTCAACCTGATTTTCAACAGGAGCGGCGTTCCGCATGAACTGCGTGTAATACTTCGCCCCTTGATATTTCGATTGATAGCTATACCCCTTCGAGAAAACAACGCAGCACTCATCCATGTGTGTGAGTGCATATTCTGACAGTGTCGCATTTCCGGCCTGATTCCTCGCTATATATTTCTCATTGTTGAGAACGAGGTGACGATCCGTAAAAACAAACTGACCGCTGTCAATTAGTTTCTTAAACTCGCGGCCGAAACAGTAAGCCTTAAACAAATCGGCATAGGGAATAGTGAACGTCTGATTCTTATCCAAGGCACCTGCTTCAAATGAATATCCGCGAGCATACTGACCATCCACAAATGGATATGCGCCCTCGGCTTTGGAATATCCCAGATCCATCAGGCGAACCTTTGCGGCCTGTCTCGACACATCGAACAGCTCCGCAAGTTCATCAATGACATTCTCGTAGGCTGCAATGCTCGCATCATCAGCCCCGCCATAAACTGCAAAGAGCTGATCTGTCTTCAAGCGCGTCGGTTTCGCAGGCATCAAGATTCTTGGAGCGACGCCTTTGGCTTGCCACTCCATCCAGTCTACAGCCTTCCATTTATCTGAATCCATGGAATTAGCGGCTATCTGACATTGAATTGCTTTTCCCAAATTGTCATCGGCACCTATCATTTTCATCAGCACGTGGTATGGCTGATGACGATGCCAATGAAAACACTCATGTGCCAGCGTAGTACGCTTTGTTCCTACAGATCTCTCATAGGAAACGCGCGGATCAAGGTATACGGTTCCTCGTTTGGCATTGCGAATTGTAATCTTCCGGTGCTTATCGAGAACATTCCCGTTGTCAAATATGATAGTCCCAAAGTAAGTAAGATCATCCGACAGAGGGACATCTTCGATAACCTGTAGTTTCATATCGCTGGCTATTGTCTCGATTGGAACCCTCATAGGTTTTTCCAACGCTTCAGGACAATACCTTGTTAGGAACTTCTCCGCCTCGTCTTCAAACTGTTCGCGGGAAATAATAGGTACTAGCTCTCCGGACAGGCGGTCATTATCAGATTCCTCTTGCGGCTCACAATTACCAACAGACATGATTCGGAACCCACTCATATCGATGCCAAGAGTAACCTGACAATGAATCTTCAGCCAGCGCTCGTTAAAATAACCCTTGCGAGATGCGGACGGCATTTCGACATCGCATGATGCAATTACATCGAAAGCAATCACGCCATCTTCTGGCTGTTCAATATGGATAACATTCTCAATTTCCATATCAATGACCGACAGCCTTTTCGCGTCACCAGAATGCTCCTCTTGAATATAAGCTATGGCCGCATCCCGGATGTCATCATAACGGGATTGGTCGATCAGTTTCTGCAGTGGACTTTCATCCTGCGCCTCATAGTAGTCCAGTCTGCTGTCGTTGAGTTCTTTACGAACCTCCCGCCAGTTTGGCATATACCTGTCCATGTGCGCGATGAATGTGGCGTCATGTTTTCTTGTAAGCAAATGCGTCAGTTCATGCAAAATAATATAATCGAGGCAAGCATACGGCTTCTGAGCAAGCTGCAGATTAAACCATAGTTTCTTTTTATCCGTGCTGCAGGCGCCCCATTTTGTGACCATATATTTCGTTTGCCAAGAATCACATTTAAGTCCTGTCTGTGTCTCCCACTTAGGCAGACGCTTTTCTATTTCTTCCTTCAGGATCTTCCGATATTCCTCTTTCACATAAGCGTCTCGCTGTTTCACGGTACTCTTGGCACTCATGGATAGAACAATATTCTGATTCTGAATCTCGAAGCTGTTCTTTTGATTGTCAGGCTTAAAAACAAGGAAGTACTGCTTTCCCCATATATACATCGTCTCACCTGAAACATACTGCCGCTTCGATGCTCTTGGTTGATCCTGAAACTGCGCAATAGCCCTCTTGATAAAGCCCAGCTGAGTTCTGGCATAAGCCTCTATAGCTTTATCGTCCACGGATAAAGGTGCAGAAATTACCACATGTCCATCCGGCGGCTTCACCTGAAGGTGCATATTCTTTATATTTTTTTTTTGCACATCAATCGGAATCCCAGAAATGACAATGCGCATTAATACTCCTCCTGCTTCTCAATGATCTTATAGATGCGTTCCACCTCGGAGTCATCACCCAGAATCTCAAAGAGAGCCTTTTTTATTCTCCTGACAACCACCTGATTATCCCTGAAACCAGACAGTGCCTGCTTTTTCACGGCCTTGTGAATGCGAAGAGCAAGTTTCTCGTCCTCGCCGGTGTTGTCATAAATGGCCATGAGCGCTTTGCTCTTACGGATGCTTTCCGGATATTTATCGTTATCCTCCGGGCAATCAACATCCTTGGCCAGCTTAATATATTTTTCAAGCATCTCAGCGTAGTCAAGAACTCCCTGCTTACGCTCTTCAATGAGTTTATCAAGGATTTCTGACATCTTTGCATAGTAGCGCGGATTGACGGTGACCTTTTCGATAACCTTCTTACGGATGTTATTCTCGATGGCCTCTGCTGCACCTTCCTTATGCCCGCTATCGCCTTCACCGGTAAGCGTCTCACCCTGCTTTGCTACGAAATCCAATAGGGTAAGATCATCAAAATCGCCAATCTTCTCAGCATCCGCTGCCGTGATATAGTTATCGATCATCTTTCTCATATCAGGTTCATAGGCCTTCAAATCAAGGAAGTCACCACTGGCCGTACCGATGGTTTTCTTCAACTCAATGTAGAAAGTGACCTTCTTGTCATATTCATTCAGTTTGCCAGATGAGATATCATCAACCAGATATGGCTTTGCTTCCGCGAAAGCTCTGACAAGACTGCTCACCAGACGATAGAGTTTTTCTCTCAGGCGTGCATAAATCTCGTCGCTCTCCTCCGACTGACCGGAAACACCACAGAAATAATGGATGTACTGGATCTCCCCACGAGGTTCCTCGACACCTTCGCAGAGTTCTTCGACGGCATCATACACTTCCTCAAAATAGGATACCGTAGCATCATGGCGATCCTTAACAAGTCCTTTTACATCCTCCGGATCATATCCTTCAAAAGCGCCGGAAGTATAGTCCTTCATTGCAGTCTGGAGCTGTCCAAACAGCTGTTTGTAATCCACGATATAACCGAAGTCCTTACTATCATCATCAAGACGGTTGACACGGCAAATCGCCTGAAACAGGCCGTGATCCTGCATTCTCTTGTCAATGTATAGATACGTGCAAGGAGGTGCGTCAAACCCGGTGAGAAGCTTGTCCACGACGATAAGGAGCTTCATATTTGCAGGCTCCTCTACAAACTTGCGCTTTGCTTCCTTTTCAAATTCCTCCACCTTGGACTGAACCGATCCTGCATTCGGAAGATCAGACGGATCAAGTCCCAGCATCTTCAAATATGTCTCGTATTTTAGGAAGGTTTCGGTATCATCCTCATCGCTGACGGTGTCAGTGCGCAGTTCACCCTTGTTCGGTGTATAGGAAGATATGATGGCGCACTTCTTAAAGCCCATCTGCTGAAAAATTTCGTAGTACTTGCAAGCCGTAGGAATACCATCAGCCACAAGGATGGCATTTCCATTGCCGTCCATCAGACGAGGTTTCATGTTAAAATCCTGAATGATGTCCCATGCCACTTTTTCCAGACGAGAGCGGGAGCTGTATACCTTCTGCATCGTGCCCCATTTCTCTTTCAGCTTAGCTTTTGCACGTGAGGAAAGACCTCTGGTCTTTACATCAAACCACTGGTCAACACGATCCTGTGACGACAAATCCTGCGGAACATCTCGATATTCATAACGCAGATCCAGCACAACGCCATCGGCCACGCCTTCGTTATACTTGTAAGCGTGGATATATGTACCGAAAACCTCAATGCTGATCTTCTTGTCCCTCTTCAGTAGTGGAGTACCCGTAAAGCCGATAAATACAGCATTCGGCATGATAGTCTTCATCGCCGTATGGAGCTTGCCGGACTGTGTTCTATGGCATTCGTCAACAAACACGACAAGATTTCCCTTTGCCTTAAAATCGGCAGGGAGGGAGGCTTTCAGTTCTTCAATATACTTTTCGTAATCGTTCTCCGTTGCTTCTCCGCCACGACGGCCAAACTTATGCACGAGGGAGCAGATCAGCGAATCATCATATACATTCAAACGATTCAGCAAATCTTTACCGCTCTTGGTACGAGCAATATTCTCATCCACACCAGTGAATGTTTTTTCTATTTGCTCATCAAGCTCATCTCGGTCTGTCACGATAAGGACACGGGCATTAAGCTCCGCCCAATGTGTCAGAATCCATTTTGCAAGCCATACCATTGTCAGCGTTTTGCCGGAACCCTGTGTATGCCAAAGAATACCACCCATCGGTTTATCCGGATCTCTGTTCGGATTGTGAAGCTCTGTCCTCAGATTATTGAGCCTCTGCTGAGTGCGCTTGATGCCAAAATACTGATTGTACCTGCACACTTTTTTGATGCCTTTATCAAAAACAACGAAATTCATGATAAGGTCGATAAAACGTTTCTTATCGAACATGGCATATATCTGCTTCAGGAGTTTATTCTCGATGCCTTCGCAGGCTTTACTGATACGAACATCTACTGGATCACGCTCCTCCTCATGTTCTTTGAAGCCGTCATCCTTCCACTCCATATAGAACTTCTCTCCGGTCAGAAGCGTGCCGTAGCGTAGACCTTCCGACTCGTTTCCGGCCATACAGAACTGCATGGTAGTAAAGAATCCCCAAATAAAGGTGTCCTTCTGATTTGTGAGATTCTGGCGGATGCCTTCGGACACAGAGATACTGCTTCGTTTTAATTCGATAACGGCCACAGCAATACCGTTCAAATAGATGACAAGATCTGGCCTCTTCTCCTGCTGCTCAACAACAGTTACTTCCTCAGCGATTGCAAAGTCATTATTCAGCGGATTTTCTTCATCAATAAGTTGCACAGTCACCGGAGGCTTTTCAGGACTTTCACTAACCGGAATACCGTACTTTAAGCGAGAGTATACAGTTTTATTCGCGTCATATAACCCGCGTGAAAGATTACCCGCTTCCTGCTGAAGCTGCATAACAGCAGCATCAATCAGCTTGTCTGCATAACCCTTCAGTCGAAGGTACTGGCGCAGACGATCTTCCTTGATGTTCTTATTCTGATAATCTGACAGGTTACCAATATACTGATAGCCCAATCTCTCTGGATCTTTGAAGAAACGAATCACTCTTTCCTGTGTTTTGATTTCGGCATCCCCAATACTCATCCGACAGGCACCTCCTTACATCAATCTGACCTTGCCGGTCAGCAATTCTTCCATCATTCCTTTTTTTACCTTTTCGTACTTATGTAGCTTTTCCACTAATAGGCTTATTTCATCATCCATATCCGCTAACACGCCAATGATAGCTTCTCTTTCAGTCTTTTCTGGTAGCCTAATCTCAAGCTTTCTAACATCAGCTACTGTAAGATTATGTTGTGCTCCTACTTTCTCATTTGAGAAGATTTGTTCCTGTCCATTTTTCCCAGATAAGTAAAGCATGCACCAACTCGCCAAATCAGGATCAAATAACTTAGCAATACCCACTGCGCCACCAGCAAATGCCGTTTGTTTATTATCAAAAACAGCGACATTTCCTATTCGGCCAGAAATTGAGATCAGCAAGCAAACTTCATCTAAAAGAATCTTTGGATACTTTTCCGCTACATCATACGGAATAAAGAAGTCTGTATTATAGTTAATATCAAACGCCTCGAAATCTTTGTTTTGAATAAACGGAATTGTGCCAATCTGCGGCGCTGTCACGAGAGAAGGCCTTATCTCAGCACTATAATCGAACCCTGTTTGCTTAGTAACTAAACGACATAGTTTATCTAATGTGGTAGTTTGCCAATCCCCATCGAACCCATCCAGTCGCTTCTTCCCGGTGACAAGCATTTGCATTGTCCCCTGACGAATATCCTTTTTCTTTCGGATGAATTTTTTCAAATTCTCGATCAAAGCATCTACATCAGACAGTGAATTTACAATTTTTTCCTGTTCAAAAGTTTTAGGGACAATTATCACTGTATCTCCTAATGAACCTTTGGAAACCGATGAAACCTTCGTCCCATGAATATATGGCAATAGCTGATCATGGTACAAATGCGAATTCATGTAATAACCCAGCCATTTAGGCACAAATTTGCCGGACTTCACTCTGAAAGGAATTGTATGCAACCCAGCCATCACCGGTTTGTCAGACGTATTTGTAACCTCAGTAACTTTGCCGACAGTTTCATCTTCGGCAGTATCTGCCATTACAACATCTCCATCTTGGAGAGGCTGCGCTGAACTTGATATCCTTAGTCCGTCATTTATGTACGGAACATCCTCTCTGGTACAATCCAGCACCTCCGGAAATAGGATAAGGACATCGCCATAATGTATATTTTTGAATTGACCACTATCATAATTAAGCTCAGCACGGGAATAAGTGTTGTTGTTCAGGACACGAAAAGTGTCAGAGAAGCTTTGAACATCCCACTCTTCAGGGATCATCCCTATTTCCGTCTTTTTCATTCCCATTTGAATCCCATCCTTTCCAGATGAGACTTTACCTTCGCCTCATACTCAATTGTTTCTTTATCAAGCTCCGGAAGTGTATTCTCATATCGTTCAGCAAGTTCAATAATCCGACTCGTTAAGCAATGAGAAATCGCAGTATACAAATCGTTTATACCTGAGAAAATACTATCAAACCACTTCTTATTCACAAGCAGGTCGAGAATTTCATCGTCCGTCAAAACTTCATATCTTGCCCGACACTTTTCATCCAGAGCCTTATTTAGATCTTTAACAACCTTATTATAATCAGATACCTTGCTGCAAAGATCTAAAGCTGCCTTCAGCTGGTTTACGTCATCCTGCAAACTCTCAGGTACGCATTCTTCTGTACGAATAATATGTAACCGATAGTCAATAGAGCTCTTTGTGATTTTTCCATTTTCGTTGACTGTGCTCTTACAAAGCGGATGTCCAACAAGATATGCTTCCAGCCGCCTCTTCGTATTAACAAGCTTGAGATCCGTGCGGATCACTTCCAGCTCTATGGTTTCTTCTGTTTCAATCGTACTTGTCAACTCGACTATTTGGGCTTCGATATCCTTCGCTTTAACTTTTCCGTTCTCAGCCACATCTGCAAGGGCAGATTCTTCGTCTGCACTCTCAATCAAATCAACAAGCTGGGATTCCGTCTCTGCAACAATATTCTCAGCTTCTTCTATAGCATTCTTCTCTTCACGGAAAAAGGCATCTATTACGATAGATTTAGGAATCAAGCGACCTTCCCATCCGGTGACCTTCATTTCACCCTTATTCTTTCCCTGCGTAATTTCTTCCTCGATATTGTCTGTCGCTCTGGCGTTGGTGTAGCCATCCGATTCGCTTATGATAAGTGACACATCATCGTTCATGACCTCATTCCAATAGGCTAGCAACACCTGATACGCATCGTATTTGTCAATCAGTGTCAGGTGTTCGAATTCGGCAATGATATCTTCAGCAAGACTTACAATCAGCTCTCTTGCAGACACGTCTTCATCAAGAGTTGAAAGAACCGGATATTCTTTTGCCTTCCATGCAGCAAATGCCTCGTCGAGTTTCTCACCATACTCCGAGAATTCAGTATTTTTATATATCGTTTGTCGAATACTTTCGTGCTCAACATTTAAGCTGTAGTATTTTTCGCTAATAGTTGACAGCAGCTCAGATTTCAACGAAGGAAATACTTCCCAGTACTTGGAGAGGCCATCGATGTCAACCGCAGGGATACCTCCATGGATGTGCGCATAGATATCCTGAATGTCCTCCGGATCTGTGGAGTCAATATATCGGGTGATGTTCAGGTTATACCCATTCTTCTTTTCAATTTCATCATTGGGTATGAAACGCGCATACTTAGGATCCGTAGTAATCTGCTCATTAAAGGTAGTAATGATTCTGTAGATATCGCGTTCTCTCAAACGATTCTTATTGCCATCCTTAACATATCCACGGCTGGCATCAATCATAAAGATGCCCTGTCGGTTTGCAGCACCTTCTTTGTCAATCACGAGTACACATGCAGCTATTCCAGTGCCATAAAACAAGTTTGCCGGAAGGCTAATAATGCCCTTGATCCAATGTTTCTTTATAATAGTTTCTCTGATGGTAGCCTCTGCGTTTCCACGGAAGAGGACTCCATGAGGCAAAATAACCGCAGCCTTACCATTTGACTTTAAAGTTTTAAGAATATGCATAAGCCAAGCATAGTCTCCGTTCTTTTCCGGAGGCATATCCCCATAGCCCTCAAACCGACCATATTCTTTACCGGCAATTCCATCGCGCCAGTTTTTCATGGAAAAAGGCGGATTTGCCACTATGTAATCAAAACGCTCAAGTACAGAGTTATCCGATTTATCCATATACTGCGGATTTGAGAATGTATTACCGCTCTTGATGATAATTTCAGCCTTACGGTGCAGAACAGCATTCATCTTAGCAAGACCAGCCGTTGTGCTTTCTTTTTCCTGACCATAACCCATAATTGGAAATGGCGCTGCATCGATAGCTCGAATCAACAAACTACCACTACCACAAGCCGGATCGCATACCGTGGCGCTGGCATCCGTGCAGTGACTAATGCCTACTACATTAGCAAGAATTCTGGAAACCTCTGCAGGTGTATAGAATTGTCCTTTGCTCTTTCCGCTCTCCGTAGCAAATTTACGCATCAGGAACTCATAGGCATCCCCAATGATGTCATCACCTTCTGCCTTGTTTCGAGAGAAGTCAAGTTCCGGACGCTGGAAGATAGAGATAAGATCAGTCAATTTATCGACCATTTCCTTACCGCTTCCCAGCTTCTTCTCATCATTAAAATGAGCAATATCAATAACGCCCTTCAGGTCGGTGTTCTCGTCAGCAAGACGGGCAATGATTTTGTCCATGCCCTCGCCGATGTTCTTCTTTCCCTTAAGCGCGATAAAGTCATCAAAAGAGCAGCCCGTACGCTTTTCTGGATCGGGATCTTTGTCATGTGCCTTATCGAAGACCTTGATATCCTCGTAGGCTCCCTTATTCTTAAATTTATCGGTGACATACTTCATGAATAGAAGCGTCAGAATATAGTCCTTATATTCTGAGGAATCCATGCCTCCACGAAGTTTGTCGCAGCTCGCCCATAGCGATGCATATAATTGCGTTTTCTTAACAGCCATCTTTGTCTGCTCCTTGTCTAATGATTTTCTTCGATTTTCCCCTTGAATCGGTCAGCGCTTTTACCGCTCTTAACCCATTCATCGAGTTCGGAAATTTTAAACTTCCACTGTTTTCCGATTTTTTGAGCAGGCAAACCTTCTTTACCATTTCTGATCCAGCTGCGAAGAGTGACCGTTTTAATACCTAAATATTCCGCAGCTTCATCTATACTTATCCATTTGTCATTCATGATTTCTTCCATGCTCTCACCCCGTGATTTGAATCTGAATACAGCTTAACTATTTTAGTATACACCATAAATGTGAATTTTCAAATAGTTTGCTGTTATTTGTTGATATTATTTTTTATTTGTGCGTTCTCAAATTCCACTGCCGGACACAACTATGTCCGGTCTTTTTTTGCCCGTTTTTCAATGTAAAGCTCATCTTGGCCTTCTCGTTTCTGCCTATCAGCACTGCAAAAACGGACATGCCTGTGTCTGAGGTTCCGATCCCTAAAAATGGCATACTTGCTTTAGCACGTGGGAGCCATCTGCGCAGGGTGTTTCCGGTTCCACGTGACTACCGATGACAATCAAATACTGTACCGATCACCGGAAGTGAGGTGCAGCCGAAGGAGGACTTTCATTATGCAAAACAATGACAATCAGAAGACTCACTTTATTTACGTTCGCAGCACCGGCGAAAAGGTACCGGTCACCAAGGAACAGCACGACTCCTTCTATAAGGAAGCCGACCGCATCCGTCACAAGGAACAGGATCACGGCAGGTGCATGTGCCCATATCGCTTCATATGGAGCTGCGATGGCGACTGCCTTGACTGTGAATATCACGCTGCTGGAGACATCACCTCTCTGGATCAGCCTCTCTCAGATGGCAATGGCACCCTCGGCGACTATATGCCCGACCGTAGCAAGTCTATGGAAGAAATCATCTCCGATCGTATGCTGTTGGAGCAGCTTTTTGCCAGACTGCGTGAGCTCGATCCGGATGCTGATACCATCATTCAGTGCTGGCTTGATGATTACAAGATCTCAGATCGTGCAATCGCCGAGAAGCTTGGCCGCAAGCAGCGTACCTTCGCTGATCAGATGAAGAAGATCCGCACGGAGCTCCGTAAAATCCGTGGTTATTAATCCTACATATCATATGTAGCAATTCATCCCTCTTGCACAATATGCAACAGTTCAAACGGAAGGCTCTCGTACTGTAGAGAGAAACATTGATTGCTACAGCAGCGGTCATATCAGTCACAAGCAGGCAATTGAAAAAGTAGCATTTTGGTTCTGTATTCTAAATGTATATTTTAACTTTCAAAATATAGGACATACATCATTGCAATCCCTACGAATTTTCTTGTATTTAAAACGCCAATATCGGTGAAAAAAATACAAAAGCAGGTGATTTTGTATTATAAAAATGCTTTATTTTCGCCAAGTACGCAAATAAAAGAAATTCCGTACAAAAATTCCTGATTTCGGAACTTTTTTGTACGGAATCCAATGTTTTTATACCATTTACACCAAACTGACTTCTCAGTTACTTCTTCTGCCGGACCAGCAGGGTGACTGCCTCCAACGAATCAGTGAACGGGAACATATCCACGCCCACGCCCTTCGCCACGCGGTAACCCTTCTTCTTAAAATACTTCAGGTCTCTGACCAGTGTCTCGGGATTGCAGGAGACGTAGACGATTCGCTCGGGGCCGATCCGGACTACGGAGCTCATGAATTCTTCGGTGCTGCCGCTTCTGGGAGGATCCATCAGGATGACATCTACTTTCGCGTCCTGTCCGGCCATCTCCACGAGGAATTTCCCGGCATCGTTCTGGTAGAACTGGATGTTGCGGATCTGGTTCGCCTTGGCATTGTTGCGGGCATCCCGTACAGCATCGGCATTTAACTCCACACCGATGACCTTGCCGGCCTTGTCGCTGGCGATCATGCCGATCGTTCCGGTTCCGCAGTAGGCATCCACCACAGTCTCTTTGCCGGTGAGTCCGGCATACTCCAAAGCTTTCCCATAGAGTATCTCGGTCTGTACCGGATTCACCTGATAGAAGGATTTGGGAGAAATACGGAACCTCTTTCCGCACAGTTCATCCTCAATGTATCCCTTGCCATAGATCACATGCTCCTTGTCGCCAAGTACCATGCTGGTATTTCGATTGTTGACATTGATGACCACAGTGGTGATCTCCGGGTGCAGTTTCAACAGTGCCTTCACAAAATTATTCTTGGAGGGCAGGATTGGGGAAGCCAGCACCAGTACCACCATGATCTGTCCGGTGACATGTCCGGTGCGGATCAGGACATGGCGCAGCAGCCCATACCCGGTGTCCTCATTGTAAGGGCGGATATGGAATGATTTCAACAGTCCACGGATAGATACAATGATCTCGTCTGCCTTTGCGTTCTCGATCAGACAGCTGTCCACGGGAACGATCCGGTGGCTCTTCTGCTCATAGATGCCGGAAATGGCATCATGATAACGGTTCTCGCCGAATACCGCATGTACCTTGTTCCGGTAATGCTCCGGATGCTCCATGGG
>ULOT01011238.1_pt1 | contig 16102 bp, 27 predicted proteins | sample 1952811 | NCBI WGS metagenome assembly ULOT01 (sample SAMEA4835609, study PRJEB28245) | human gut metagenome | biome: gut microbiome; material: fecal sample | place: Denmark | collected 2008
ACGTGGTACACCAACAGGGATGCAAGGATGTACGCAATGAAATATTCAAGGCGGGGGCGCGTTCAAGTGTTGACAGTTGGTCATGAAAGTGCTATACTGTATACAGTAAGAGAAAGGAGCAAAGACCATGAAGAAGACCATTAAGACCGAAGAGCTGTTGAGTGCCATTCAGAAAATCAAGGAGCAGGCAAAAGGGCAGTATGAGAGCGCAGAGAATGAGCAGATGAAGAGCCACGGTTACGGCATGGAAGACGCAATGACCGTTTTGGAAGTTCTGTTAAAGCTGTAAGAGAAAGGAGCAAATGACATGAAACTTTATAACGTCTATGTTTACAGCACCCGTGACGGGCTGGACGTCTACATGGTCAGGGCAAATGACCCCGTAGATGCCCGCAATGTAGCAGTTCAGCGGCTCATTGATGAAACCGGGGATGGGTTGGATGTCTGGGAGATTTGTGAGGTCATCGAAGTAAAGGAAGGAGTCAAGGCATGATTAAATTCACCGACAAGATGCTTAGTGCATTGAGCACACGGGGGCGCTATGTTGCCGCCCGTAGAATGTACACATACAATCCCGCTGAGAAGGTCGTTCATGTGTGGGAACGCAATGTTGAGCTTGGAGACTTCGAAGAGGTGACGCGTCAGCGGTACGACGTTGAAGCACATATAGCTATGAGGGGGTTATAATATGAAAATCTATATCAAGCGTTCCATGTATGAGGTCTTGGAGAACGGCAGGCCAGTCATTGCTGACAAGTTTATCCTTCGTCCGATTGCAGAGCAGTCTCCGCAATACGCAATGCTGTATAACAAGCTCACTGGCGATATGAGCAAAGTAGAAGTGGGGTGGAGAGCATGAAGGTCGGCGAATTGATGAGCAAGTGCTATAACTGCGATTATTGCCGTACCAATGTCACAATCTTTGACGGATACAATGGTATGATGCAAGGCGTTCCGAATGCGATTCCTGAGCGGGTGAAAGATATGTATGTCCGTAGTTTCAAGACGGGCCGAATGAAAAATGGACGGTTTGAGACGTTAGTAATCACTATCGAAGGGAGCGATAAGTTATGATTCAATATATCAGACCCAGTTGTTGGGAATGGATTCTGGCAGACCTGAAGAGAAAGGAAGGGACGAAGGAGCGGTGCATCTGGGGCGGATACCGCTACTATATTCACAGGGTATATGAATGCACCGCAGTCTGTCGTTGCCCTCAGTCTCAAGAGCCTACCTATGAAGCAGATGAACTTGTAGCATACTTCGCAGAGGGGGAGTTCTGAATGCTGACAGCTTATCAATTTTCCTGTATCGCACCCTTTGCGGCGTTCCTGCTCATCGGTGCGGTCATTGTCGGGTATGCAGAGTGGAAAGGATGGTTTTGATATGAAGATGAATCAGTGGTATTTGTATGAACAGGAAGAGGACAACACAGACCGTTTCCACCGTCACGTCATGGAGTGGGTCGAGATTCTGAGCTTGCTCCTGTCTCTGGTCTGGGGCGTCGTCGGTCTGGTTTTCTTCATTCAGCTCATGGAGACGTTAGGGGGTTTGTTTTGATGGTCGTGTTCATGTACGGGTACGGACAGCCGAAGAAGGGGCAGTTCAAGCGCCCTATCTACGCGGGTGCAGTTCAGGTAAAGGATGGCACAGAGCTTGACCTTGCATTATATACACTGTATGCTGGTCTTAAAGTCAATGGGAAGTCTCCCACGGTCACGGCGACGAAGAACGGCATTCGATTCACATACACGGCAGAGAGGTGAACAGCATGAAGAAAGCAAAGACAGACACAGGGCTTATCAAGAAAGCCCCCGATGCAAGGGCGCGGGTATCTAAGAAGACAGAAGCAAGGAATGCAAAGAAGACAAAAGCGAAGGACGCCAAAACGACAGAAGCGAAGAAACCACGGAAACAGGGCGGCAAGGGACGCCCTTTTCGCTCTCATGACTGGGGAACATACGCGCCCGGCAATAAAGCCCCCCGTATGTACTCCGAAGATGAGTTAAGGGGCATTGTGAAGAAAGCCGCAAAAGCGGCGAACACCCGCATTCGCACCCTTGAGAGGAAAAGCCTGTCCGGTAAGTCACCCGCTTATAAGTGGCTACAGAAGCGGACAGAGCAGGAGAAACCCCGCTTCAAGGAAGGTGTAACGAAGATGACCCGGGCAGAGCTTGAGAAGCAGTTTATCAGTCTCCGGGAGTTCATGATAAAGAAGACGTCCACTGTTACGGGGTATCGTGAATCCGTCGAGAAGAAGGTAGAACGTGCTAGGGAGATGGGTTTCACCGGAACGCCCGAAGAGCTTGGTGATTTGTTTGACCGATATATGACTGAGAAGAATGAGCAGTTGTACGGCTCTGAGGTCATATATCAAGCAATTACCAGTAATCAGATAGAAAACCTACAACAAATCGCGCAAGAGTTTCAAGGTAGAGTAGAAAAGGATAAAATGCAGGGTGCGATAATCTTGCAAATGCTTCGTAATAGGCGGGGAAAATAATGCGATTTAGTCAAGATATTCTAGTGTGTGAGACGGGGAAAGAGTTCATGAGCTACATGAACTTCCAGCCGCGCACGGCTTTCCAGAGGGGAAAGCACGTCGAATACATTGACGTAACTTGCACATTTGATATTGAGACAACGAACAACGACGCAGACGGGTTTGCATACAGCTTTCAAATGTGCATCGGCGGCGTGGTCATAGTTCCCCGCTATTTTGAAGACTGGGCAGAGGTCGTGGAAACGCTCTGTGATAAATGGCATATCACGGACAAAAGGAAACTCGTGGTGTACGTCCATAATCTGGGATATGAGTTTACCTATCTTATCCAGCTTTTAACGCTTCGCTGGGGTGATTGCAAGGCGCTTTATACCAAAAGCAGAAAACCCCTCACCCTTGAGTTTTCAAACGGCATAGAGTTTAGGGACTCTCTCAAGCTGTTCCAAAAGTCTCTTGCGAAAGCTACAAAAGGGTGTAAGCACGAAAAGCTGAAGGGAGACTTAGATTATACCGTATATCGCACCCCAGATACACCCCTTGATGATAAAGAGTTTGCCTATTGCGTCAATGATGTCTTGGGACTGTATGAAGCAATAGAGCGGATGAAGAAAGAACACGGATTCAATGAAGCAACAATCCCCCTCACAAACACGGGCCTTGTTAAGCAGGAAGTAAACAAGAATCTTAACAGAGATAAAGGGTTTGCCAAAATTAAGAACGCCTTGACGCTTTCCAAAACTCAAACCCTTATTGCATATAAGGCAATGGCAGGCGGCGACACACACGGTTCAAGATGGAAAGCCGGGTATACCTTCAAGAATTGTAATTCCTACGACTTCAAGAGCGCTCATCCATCCCAGCAGTTGTTATGGAAGTTTCCCACCGGAACGCCATTTGACCTTCCAGAGAACACCCCCGAAGAGGATATGAACGCCCTGATAGACGCGGGCATGGGCTGGATAGGTAAAATAGCAATCACTGGACTCATCATTAAAGATGAATGCCCAGACCCGTGCATAAGTCGGAGTAAGTGCATCAACAGTGAAATTATCGGTGAAGAGGATAACGGGAGAGTGTTGGACGCCGACGGAACACTCTTGCTGTACTGCGATTCAAACGACTGGCAGAGAATCCGGGACGGATACAATTATTCTGAAATGGTTGCTGTTGAATCATTCGCTTTTCGTCTGGCTTATCTGCCTGACTCCTTCCGTTGCACGATTCTTGATAAGTTCCGTATCAAAGAAACAATGAAAGGTAGCCCGGAGTATGCCTTTAGTAAAATCTGCGTGAACACAATCTTTGGTGCAACAGCCCAGAAGCAAATACGGGATGAGTATACAGCAGACATTGGTGATTCAATCGAGTTTGAGAAACAGAGCTGGGAAAAGAACTTGGATGAAATGACCGATGACGAAGTAACCAAAGCCCAGACGAAGAAGAACACCTTTCCTTTCCTCTGGGGTCTATGGACTGCCAGCCTTACACGACTTAAGTTGTGGCGTCTATTGAAGATTGTTGGCTGGGATAAAGTCATATACTGGGATACTGATTCCTGCAAGTTTGAGGGTGCGAAAGTCCCGGCAGTGGATGAGTACAATGAAGAAATCAAACGACAGTGCATCGCCCGAAAGTGCGTCGTCCAGAAAGACAACGGTAAGTGTGTTTATATCGGCGTCGCAGAGGATGAACACCCACAGGCTGAATATGGGCATCAGGAATTTCGGTTTCTTCATGCAAAGTGTTACGCCGCACGGAACTGCGACGGTGTTCTGGAAAGCACGATTGCAGGCGTCGGCAAAAATGAAGGCGTCGCCGCCCTCAAAGATGATATTGAAAATCTGAATGAGTTCCTTATTATTGAAGATGCAGGCGGGCAGATGCTCACTTATCACGACGCGCCGCCCCGCCTGCGCACCGACTTCGCAAAACCTACCATGTCCGCGTCTTGGATAGTAATGAGTCCCCGTCGGTATGAGGTGGGTGGAGTAAACACAGAGAACATCGATATAGAAAGGCTGGGATAATATGTTACACTTTATCATTTCTCATCTGTCAGACATTTTCATGATTCTGTGTGGTATTTTTCTGGGGGCATTTATCATTGTGCTGGAAGTATATTTAGGGACACGGATTGAAAAAGGTCTTTTCCCTCATCTGCTGTATATTCTTTGCGTTCTGGCTTTTGACTCGTTCCTTTTGGCATTTGTGACACTCAAATAAGAAAAGCCCCCGCCGAAGCGGGGGCTTTTTGTTGTTAGAGGTTGTCGGGTTTGCTGGCGTCGTTCTGATACAGCAGGATATAGAAAGGAGAGTCAGGCGTAAAGGCGGGCTTGAGCGTCACCCGAAGAGTAGGCATCATGTTGTAAGCCTGCCCCCAGTTATTATAGCTGGCCTTGATGTTCGTCTTGTCAACCTCTGTGCCGTCCGGCTTGAAAATCCGAACAGTGCCGCCTTCACCGTATCCCAGAGAGAAGGGAGAAGTATTCGGATTCTTGCGAAGGCCGTTACCAGCCGGGAAGACTCCGAACAGCTCCATAGTGCCGTCTGCCTGTTTGTTCACGGCGGCGAACATTGCGACGCACTTCGTTCTCTGGTAACTGTCGGCCCACTGGTCAACCTTCTTATTGATGAGTTCATCCTGTGCGGCCTGCTCAGTGGTATAGGTGGTAGTGTTGACTTTTGCAGAAAGCCCATTGTCGACATACACTTTGGTAGCGTAGTCGTCAAGGCTGGGAATGTCGGTCTTGTTGGCCTTGTCAGTCTGCAAGCTGGCAATAGCGGTATCCTGTGCCGCGTCTTTGGCATCGATACGCTGAATAGTGGCGGCGTATTCCTGCGGGTCGATAAGCTCAAGATGCTCTACCTTGTCGTCAACGGCGGCAATGGCAGTATCCTGAGCGGCGTTCTTTGCCTTGATGTCGGCGATGTCCTGCTTGTTGGTGGTGTTGTCCGTCTCAAGGGAAGAGATACGGCGCTCATGGTCGGAAAGCTCATCCGAATGCCGGGCCAGCTCCTGAGCGTTGGCGGCGATGAGTTCCCCGTTTGCCAGTTCTGCCGCTTTGGCGCGGTTTGTCTCCGCCGTCAGAGCGGTATTGGTGGCATCGGTCTTATCATCGAGTGCATCGAGACGCCCTTCGGCAGTCGTGGCGCGCCCTTCCAGTGCATCGAGCCGCCCGTCCTGCTGTACGTCCTTCTGCTGGATATGGGCGATAGCGTCCGCGTTCTGGGCGATTTTTGCTTCGTCTTCGGTAAGGTCTGCCCGGAGTCCTTCGGTCGCAGAGGTGAGCCGCTCGATTGCGGTATGATTGTCGGTGACTTCCGTATGAAGAACGGAAAGCTGTGCCGTATGGTCTTTGAGCTGTGCCGCGTGTTTTGCCAGCTCCTTCGAATTGACTGCGATGTTCGCGGCGTTGTCCTGAATGTTCTCAGTGTTCCGTGCGATGTCCTGCGTGTTCTGGGACAGGGTCGCGGCCTGTGCATCGTTGACCGTCTCGATGGCAGAGAGCCGGGCATCCTGCTCCCGGTCCTTTGCCTGAAGTGCAGAGATGTCCGTATCATTCGAAGAAATCTGCCGCTGAAGGTCAGCGTCCTTTGCTTCGAGTGCGGCGATGTCGGTAACAGCCTGAGACTGCCCGGCCTGAAGGTCAGAGATAGACGCGTCGGCGTTGTCCACGCGCTCTGCAAGAGCGTCCACCCGGGCGACAGTGGACGCAACAGAGTTCTTCATCTCTGCATTGTCCTTGTCATACTGGGTTATCTTCTCCCGAAACTCCCGGTTATCAGATGCAAAACCCGTAACCTGTTCCGACAGGTCTTTCACCTGATTTTTGTACTCTTCGACCTGTGCATTGTACGCGCCAGTCAGCGCCCAGTACCGCTCATTCTTGATGTCGATGCCGGGCGGCACAGGACACTTCGAAGTGTAGGATTCTCCCTTATAAGTGACGATTGTCAGGGACTCGTATCCCCGCTCAGTGTCCCAGTCGATAGGCTCTGCAAACTTCGGGACGTACCGCGCCCCGACGTACTGAGACGGCCCACAGCCCGGGGGCGGGGGCGGAGTCGGACGCGGCGGGCGCGGGGGATGGCAGGGGTGGCATTCGCCGCCCGGTGCGTAAGGTGCAGGCTCAATGGGGAACGGATGACAATTCTTCTCGTGTGCCATATTGTTTAAGCTCCTTCCTTAATAATACTTGATGATAAGATGACCGTATTCCGGTTCTGTGATGTCCGCGCCAGTATCGAAAGTGAGCCACTTCCAATTAGCAGGAACATAAGCGCAGAATCGCCCGGAGTCGGTCAGCCCAAACCACACAAAATGCACCATTTCATTGACCATTGCGGGAAGGTTCTTATCTGCCCACTCGATGAAACGTCCGTCTTCAAAGTCTCCGCTGTTGAGACGGTCGTTGATGCAGTGTTGTGCATCGGTCAGGGCTTTTGTGGCCTGATTCAGAGCGGCAATATTGCCGCTATTGGCGTCCAGCCCTTTCGAGAGCTGTTCTACAAACGCCTGCAAGCTCTGAATCTGGCCTACCATCCACCGAAGGTCATATTGGAAAGGGTCGCCGGGAGTGGTATAAGCAGGATAAAGATTGCAGTTCATTACTTCTCCTTTCTGCCGATAAGGCTTTCCAGATAGTTGTCGGCGGCAATGGCGTCTTTGGTAAAGCTGTTGTTCTCCCACCACGCCCAGATAGCCGCGGCGACGGTCATTCCCGTAGAGATGAGCTGTTCAAGCTGTGTATCATCTACGGGAATGGGGCTGTGTCCGGTAGCGCTGAGAATCTGGTTTGTGAGAGCCAGAATCAGAACGGCGGTACGGGTCAGCGTCGAAACCTTTATTTTATTCATGCTTACACCCCCTTTCTCTGAGAAACTGGACTTCACTTTCAAGGTCTTCTATCCGATGATTTGCAACCTTGAGTTGCTCTTCCAGCACGGGGACTCTTGCAATCAAGGTATTGTGTTCCCGTACTTCTCTTGTCAGTTCATCCAGTTTTGTATCAGTGACGGCCTGCGATTTACCGTTAGCAATGAGGACGCCTGTCAAAGTGATTATTCCGGTTATTACAGCCGCTATCACTTCATTCATATTCTAACACCCCCGTCAATAACAGTCAAGGCAGAAAGAACGATGGAAGTCGTCAGCGATTTTAACGTAAATATCGAACAGAACAACGGCCCTTTCTGCTTCTATCATCTGTTGGGTAGTCGTGACGCCGATGTTACCGGATTTAGTGTATTCATGTGTCACGGTGACGGTGGTGTTCTCCTTCCCTGTCTCAAGAGAGACGGCGTGTTCGTTGTGCTTGTTGTCCTTCAAAGACTCTTCCCGGGTGCGGTCGTCATACTGGTTTTTCTTGACGCTCCCGCCCTTGGTAGTTCCCTTATCGGAATGCTGGTCTTTCGAGATGCTTTCTGCACGGGCATCATCCACAGTACCGTCAGACGCCGTCGCATGGGTATCGCCGTGGGTATCGGAAGTGGACAAATCACGGGAAGTTTCGAAAGCATGATTTTCGGTGTTCTGGGTCGTGTCTTGGTCAGTGGTCACGCCCTGTGTGAAGTCGGTGTTCTGGGTCGTGTCTTCATGCTCTGTCCAGTTGGTTTTCTTGGTTTCGTCCGAATGGCCTTTCTCATCGGTGACGGTGTGGCTACTGCTGTCAGGCTGATAGGTTGCTTCATTTTCGGCAGACAGTTTGTTTTCGGTATCGCTGACGGTGTTTTTGGTCGTGTCGATTTTGTCCGTCATAGTCTCATCATGTGTTGTGTCCCGCGTCCCCACGACGCCAGTATGAGAAGTGGTATCTACCTGAGCGTCAAGCGTCCCCGTAATATCTTCGACGAAGTCACGGGTTTTTTCTCCCTCTGCCGTCGAAAGATTGTTGTCGTGATAATGTCCATCTTCCCTGTTCCACCCGTCATGCACCGTTTTACTGTGCTGGGTGGCGTCGTCTGTTTTCCAACCGTCGGCGGCTGTATCTTCATGATAAGCACCATCTTCTGTGTTCCATCCACCTTTTGTTCCGGTGGCAGACGCGGTATCCGTCGCCCCGCCGTGGCTGTGTGCGTCGCTCTGAGTGCTGGTATCCCGGTCGGTGGTCGTGGTATCCGTGCTCTTTTCTGTCATGTCTGTGTTCCATATGGGATTGTAATTGAGCTTAGTTGTTGCAAAGAGCTTTTCCCAGATGGGGCAGTTCTGTTTTGACCAGAAGTAAATTTCATTCTTCATATAGTAGGGGTCGGGGCGATACAACGGGGCAAGTCCGTGCAGGCGGCGTATGGTCGAAATAGCCTGCATCTTATCCAGCCCCACAGGCAATACCATGTTTGCGAATAAGTCATGGTCAAACATCAACAGCGCTTCAAGGTTTGCACCGCTGTCCAGCTCATTCACTAATGTTCCGTAATAAACGGGCATCGTCTTCACTCCCTTCCGTGTCCTGCTTCGGTTCATTGATTTTGAAAGTAATGTTCAGACCGTACATTTTATTCACTTCTGCAAGGGACTTTTCAAGGCAGATTCTCCACACTTCCCGACGGTTGAACGTCTCTGCGTCCGCGCTTTCGCTTTCGTTGACGTTCATACGCTCTTTCTTGTCGGGCTGTACCTTAATCCCCAGTTCCCTGTAGAAGTCCATGAGAATCGTGCGGCGAAACTCCATCAATTCAGGAAGGATGAAGTTTTTCGACAAATCACGGTCAATTTGCATGATGGGCAGTTCATAAGACCCGCCCTCTCCGGTCTTGCCGTCAATGGGACGTTTGAGGTCTGCATTTATCACAATGGCAGGCTCTCCATTTGCCAGCCTTTGGAACATCATTTCAAGGCTTTTCTTTTGCTTGTCGTCTTTGGCAAACGCGCCATATGCAAACCGGGCATTCAAGGCGCTCTGCCGAATGGCTACTTCTGCATGTTGCATCTCAACGGCGTACTTGGTAATGATGTCCCAGATACCCCGATAGTCGGGAGTGAGCTTGATAACACCGCATTCAGTACCTATTTCAAGAGGGCGGTTGAACTGGAAGAACGGCGTTGAAATGGTCATAGCCCGGGGCTGATACTGCAAGCCATACCCCGAAGGATAGCCGGGCTGTACCACTATGCCGTATTTTTTCGTGTTGAACACCACCGCATATCCCATTCGGAAAAGCTGGTACATGAATGCATCGTAGTCCCAGCCGATTTGTCCGGGTGCGGCTTCGGGCAGGCCGTTAAACTCGATGATAGAGCGGCATCTCTGGAAGAAGGAACGCTCCCAGTAATTGAGGGCATCATTAGAAATGCTTTTGATAAATGTTCCACATGGAACACCGCCGTCAAAGAATCCATTGTAACACTGATACATTATCTTCACCTCACTCGATAAATACACCGCTGTCCATAGCGCGGTTGATATATGCTATCTCATCCGGGTTTGCGCCTTCTGGCTGACAGGAGAAACCGCGGGTTTTGCAGTACCCAGATACAGGCGTCGCTACTTTCATAACAGGGTATCCATAAAGGCCCTGATACCCGGCATCGTTAATAGGGGGATAATACAGAAGCGTCAACCGCGCTTCGGTGGGTAACAACGTCTGTGACGCTCCTGCCGTAAAGCCCACGCTCTGGGTGATAGGGGTGATAGTCTGCCTGAGTCCTTCGGCGGCTGTTGCCGCGCCCTGCATAGCCGCCTGTACGCCGCCCGCCTTGCCGATGAGTCCCGGAGTCAGAATCGCCGCGCCGACTCCCCCGCCAAACTCCATAGCACCGCCCACAATGGTAGACGCTCCACCCATTGCCTTGATGGGGTCAATGTTGCTTGCGCCGATTCCATAGGGGCTTGAGATGTTCGTACTTCCCACAAATGCTGTGTAGTCTCCTGCTGTTACTCTCACAGTAACAGACCCGTCTATCAAAGTCAAGCACCACTCAATATCCACGGTCAGAGCGTTGTTGCACTGGTCAACCGGAATGCCTACAACGCCGATATTCGGAACGTAAACTTGAATCTGACAATTCATCCGTTTCCAGTCGTCGGCAGGCCACGGAATGGGAATGGCTGTTGTTACCTTTCTGTTATCCTTCATGGAGACGATACGGCCCGTGACCGTCGTATCAAAGCCGCCCAACGTAATCGAGCTTTGACGTCCTGCCCCGTACCGTTCAAAGTTTATCGGTAGCCAGTAACAGGAGCGGATATTTTCGACTGCTGAAGAGCCGAAGACAAACTTATTCATAAACTCAGGAAGTGCTATTTTCCAGTCGACCATAGCTTTAGTTTCTACTTCCCATAAAGCGGAAACAGCTGTCAGAAGGGTCTGCATGGTCGTCTGATTCACGGCATAAGTGGCAAGTCCACCCTTGCCCACACAGGACAGCATATAAACGCCCGTATCGGGGTCTAAATTGCCGTCCGTAATATCGAGAGCCACGGTGGAAACAGTCGGACGTCTTGCGACGTTCTGCCGTGCGTCCTGCAAACGAAATTGTGCGCCGCTTGCGTCACTGTTAAAACCGTACTCGATAAACGCCTTAGTTTTCAGAATCGTATCCCGGTAAGTTGCCAGCGGGTCAATCGTAAGACTGATTTGCCAGATATTAGCCCGAAGGGTGGTAATGTCGTCTATCCAGTAAAACGACTTGGTTTCTTCGCAGTGGCAATAGTTCCATTGCGGAGAAATGTTTATCGAATTGATTGTACAGTAGATAACAGGGTGTTCCATGCTGGTAGGTTTCTTAAAATCGCACCGCTCTAAATCCTTCAATACTCCATAGTCAAAAGCCTTGGTAGAATTGAGCCGCTTTTCGACGTTTCCAAAATGAAAATGGTATCCGTGTTTCACGCTGGGTGCGGGGACAGCTCCATTGAAAGTGCCTGCCATTCAATTCACCTCTTTCTATAAAATAAGCCCCGCCCCAGAGGGGGCGGGGCATTCAGACGTTTACGGGCCGGGAACAACAGGGTCAGCCATATAATAGAGAATGGCGTTTTCCGTGGGGTCGAGAGTATAGTTCATCTTCCAGTGGTGTTCGATGTTCCAGTACTCACCCCGGGTGTTGAACGGGGTAGTCCACACATTGTCCTTAAAGTAGGTCGTTGCCATAGCGCGCTTGTCGTACAGCAGACCCACGACGTAATCGAGCTGGACGGGCTTGCCCTTCTCCGCCTGTGCGGTAGCCACGTTGAACTGTGCGGGGGTTACGTTGATTGCAGAGCGATTGTTGATGTTCTGCCAGAAGGTAACGCCCTCATAGTTGCCGAAGGACAGATAGCCCGGGCCGAAGATAGCGGGGTAGACCCACGCTTTGGCGTCGTTAATAAGGGGCTGATACAGAAGAAGTTTCTGCTCACTCTTGGGAGTGTGACGGAACAGGTGAAGGGTGTTCCCTGCGTCATCGGTACACTGGGGAGTGAGATGGAAAAGCTCAGTGGACTCTTCCAAAAGCGCGCTGTCCGTTTCCAGACGGCTCACGAAGAAAGACAGAAACTCCTGCAAATGAGAGGTCAGCAGTTCATGTGTGGTATAGGCGGTATTGCGGGCCACGTTGAACGCTTCAGTCAGATTCACCTTGCTCCCCGGCTTGCCCGTGTTGTAGATAGCGCCCATATAGTTCATGACGCAAAGACGATTCTCCATCTCTTTCCAGCGGGCAACGTCGTTCTGAATCTCGACCGCCATACCCTGCATGAAAGCGGAGAAATCAGACTCAGACCGGAATGCCGTGTTGAGCTGGTCAAGGAAACGGGTGTACGTCTGATTCAGAACTTTCTGGTCGCCGTACCACATCTCAAACGGATACCGCTTCTTGATTTTGTACATATCAAGGCTGTTACCGTCTACCAGAGTGTCCGGGTTCTGCTGGGTGTTGATGAAATCGGACTGCTCAAATTCGCCCGCGAAGAAGGCGATTTTCCGCATATACAGCCCCCAGTCCTGATTGCTTACTTCAACGGAAGTGAAGCGGCCCGTATATGCACGGCTTGTGATAACGGTACGCGCAACCATGTTAGAAAGGGCCTGAAGCGTCCCTTCCTTGCTGGTAGAAAGACACATCTGCCCGACGTTGATAAAGGAAGAAGTATCGACGGCGGTGATAGTCCGCTGGCCTGTGACGTCCTGAAGAACGGCATTGACGATAGCATACACGTCCTTCGGGCGGAACACATCTGCTTTGGCAAGAGTGGGCATATTGTTCTTAGATTTTGCCATGATTTACACCCCCTTCGAGAAGTCCGGTGTGGCGTCCGGTGTTGCAGGCGTGATAGCCGCCCGGATAATGTCATCGACCGATACGGCATCGGCGGTATCCCCGCTCAGACTCCCCGCCGTGGGGGTAGCCAGAGTGTCAAGGCGCGCCGTGAGTGCGGCGATGCTTTGGGCCATAGCGCCCCAGTCCGGTGCAGACGGGGCGGCAGACGGGGCGGCAGAAGCAGTAACATTTGTTGCAACGTCACCGGGCAAGGGGGGCGCACCCGTCTGCGGCGCGGCCTTGGGAGTAGTGGGGGCGGGTGCGGGATTGTTACCCAGAAGGGCGGCAATATCGGCTTTGGAATAGCCTGCACGGGCCAGCAGAAGAACATCATCGAGTTTCATTTAATAAGCTCCTTTCCAACGGCTTTTACCGTTTCTTACATCTACATGAGTAAATGTGTGGTAGATTCCGATACCCCCAGACGCTCCCAAAAAGCACTCTGCATACTGGGCTACTTTCGCCGGGCTGACTCCTTCAATCCGAATGTCAGCCGCCTTTCCTTCGCAATGCTGAGACTTCGGAGAAGCGTTTTTAAGAGTCTGATTATACTCCTTGGAACGGTATCCGCTGTTAATGTGGACTGGCTTGCCAGTCAGACGTCGGATGTTCTCCAAAAGGTCAATCAAACGGGGGTCGATGATAACATTATCACAGGGGTCTTTCCTGCTGTGAAACTCCTTCACTTTGAAGTGAGGAGAGACAAACGTGTTTGCGTCTGTCCTATATGAGTACAGAAGCATTCGCTTCGCTCCTTTCTAGAAAACGGGGGTATGCAAGATAAGAATGCTACTCCACGCCCTTCCGGGGCGCTTATCTTTTGGAGTCCCCCGCACCTTTATAATAGCACTTATTCTTCTTTCATGTCAAGATATTCTCTTATCTTGATAAGGGCCGGGACATCGGAACACCAAACTTGACCCAAAACAAACATCAAACCAAAGTAGGGATGAGCCAGTCGGAATGTGTTTCGCCCTGCCTGTGTGTCGGGGTAGACTTCGTGGGATTGGTGCGGGGAACTGCACAGGTAATAGTGTGCATCATCGTATTTGTAGCAATACAAATCCCCGACCTTAAACTCCGGTTTCATGCCGCGCAAACTCATCGGATGGACTGCTTCAAGATTGTTATAGCTGAATTTGTTTTCCATTGCCATCTGATAGAACTTTGAATCCTTATTCTTCATCATGTGTTTCATGAACGCGGTTTGAGCGCGTTTTTCACTGACACGCTGAGACTTCGGCATGCAGAGGAAAACACCGCTGTCTGTAAGTGTCCACTCCTTGCCCGTCCTTGCCATTTTCGCAATCTCATCGACAACGCCCAGTTCAACCAACACGGGCGACGTAATGTCAAAAGCATTTGCAAGTAGCCACATTCTCAACGGGGGTTTGCCTTCCAGCTCTCTGTTACCATTGATAGTGACATAGGCGTTCAAAAGTGCGTCGCCCTCTGCCTTGCGTTTTACAACGATTTTCTCCGGGATAAACTCATCATATACGACATCATGAAAGGCAGAGCCATTGAAACCACGGATGTTCGCAATACTGGGAAGGGTCATCCCTATGCCATATTTCTTGATACAGTCTTTGGGCTTTCCGTCCTCATACTCATATTGTCCTATGGTATATGTCACCTTTCCGCTCTTCACAATGTCCACATCAAACCCCTCATTTTTGAGGGGTAAGAAGGGATTTAATTGCGGGTCAGACGTAATTGCATCAAACTCTGTGGTGGTGCGACGCAGATACAAAAATGGCTTGTCGTTCTTCAGCTCATACAGCAGTGTTCCGTATGTCTTGCCCACCTGTCTTTTACCTATTATAATGTTACACCATGCCCCTAACGCAGAAACGGCTGGGATATTTACCCAGCCGTCTTTTGTATAGAGGTCTAGCGTAACGTCACTGTTACGCTTTCCCATTGTCACACCTCATAACGGGTTTTCCAATCGACCGGGTCGCCCGCCTGTGTGGCGTGGTCAATGACGGTCTGAGAGATAGCGTCTTCATCGTCACTGTCAAGCCACAGCCCGACGGTATCCACCCACTTATCGGACTTGTTGTTCTTGGTCTGCGGGGGGCTGACAAACGCGCCATTCTTGCCGTCAATGACCTTCATGTTGTAGATAGCAAGGCCGGGAAGGTTGAGAGTGAAAGCAATGACCTTGTCACTGAGGAAACGACAGCCGCTGACAGTCGCCCCCTTGATGTTCAGTTTGGGCTTGTCGGCGTAGTCATACTCAGGAGCGGCGACGGTAGAACGATTCTTCTTGAAAGTAGCCATAACTTAGTCTCCTATCTCAGTTCTGGGACGCGTGGATTGCGTCCAGCTTGTCAATGATGGTATACAGCAGTTCATTTGTTCTGGCCTGTGCGTTGAACATCTTCGTCAGAAGGTCAACGATTGCGGCCAGCTTGTTGTTGATGTCCTGCATGATTCTGTACCCCCTTCAGCCAAAAATCCAACGACTCAGGAACTGCTTTCCCACGGGGTCAGCGTTTGCAGGATACAGCGCAGAGGGCTTGAGATGGTCGTTGTAGATGGTTGCAATGAGGTGGTTCTGGGCTTTAAGCTCTGCTTCCATCTGGGTCATGCTCTTGTTTTCGTGGCAACAGGGATTCCACGCGGGGCTGTACGGAAAGCCGTGTCTTGCGCCCTCTTCGAAGGCCGTAATGGGTACGGGGTCAAAGCGGCCCACACCGGACACGATGTTCGAAAGATTTTCGTCCTTGTCATAGACCAGACCATAGATGTTCTGGGCGGCGTCCTCATAGAGCAGGACATAGGACACATTTGCCGGGACACAGCACCCGGCTGTGCAAGTATCAGGCATCTTCTCCCTCTTCTTTCTGGGGTGCGTCCGGGTCGTTGTCGTCCGGTTTCTCCCCCGTCTCTTCAAGCTTGCTGTGCAGGTCGTTCCATGCGAAGTCTGCCGGGACAACACCACACATAACAGAAAGGATATTCGGATAGTTGACATCGAGAGCGTCCATTTCAAAGACTTTCGTCCCGGCCTTGCTGGCTACGACCTTATAGCCGTCCAGTTTGGCACACTCTGCACAGGTGCGGACATTGTGCGCTTCGATGAAAAGAAGGTCATAAACCTTCTTTGCCTTAACAGCGGTGAGAAGGACATACTTGATAGAACATTTCATGAGGTCTTATCTCCTTTTGTAGTAGTGGTGGATATTCGGTATTTGAAACGCTGTTGTGTTTCATGGTTTTATTGTACTCTTCTCAAGGCCGTTTGACAACAGTTTTGGGCGGCTTATTTTGTAAACATTTTATGAACGCCTTGCACCCCTGTTTGTGTTCTTCATTGCGTACATCCTTGCATCCCTGTTGGTGTACCACGT
>ULOT01073368.1_pt1 | contig 16006 bp, 13 predicted proteins | sample 1952811 | NCBI WGS metagenome assembly ULOT01 (sample SAMEA4835609, study PRJEB28245) | human gut metagenome | biome: gut microbiome; material: fecal sample | place: Denmark | collected 2008
TGCTAATAACACGTGTGGGTTCGACCCCCACCACCGGCATAGTGAAAGCAGTCTGAGATGAAAATTTCGGGCTGCTTTTCTTTTTAATTTTTCCCTTGTCCATCAGGAACGCCGGGAACTGAAATGCTGCAAAATTCAGCGGCGGGGCTGACTGTTTTAACTACTGTTTAAGACTTTGTGCTTTTCTGTTCATAAACTTCTGGTATCCTGTACACAACGAAACGAGAAAGAGGGAGCCTTATGAACGCCGAACTCACCTTCCTGACCGCCCTGCAATCCCTGCACAGCCCCATGCTGGATGGAAGCATGGGCTTTATTACCCGTCTGGGAGACTCCGGTATTCTCTGGGTGACGCTGACAGCGCTGCTGCTGGTGTTCCGCAAAACGCGGCGGGTCGGCTGCGTGCTGGCAGCGGCGCTCCTCATCGACGCTGTCCTCTGCAATCTTCTTCTCAAGCCGCTGGTGGCCCGCGTCCGTCCATGCGACATCCTCACGGAGGTACAGCTGCTTATCCCGCACCCGGACGATTTCTCCTTCCCTTCGGGCCATACGGCGGCGTCCTTCGCCTCGGTGACAGCCCTCTGGCTGGCCGGGAAAAAGCAGTGGGCGATGGCGGCTCTGCCGGTAGGTGTTCTCATCGCATTCTCGCGGATGTACCTCTGTGTCCATTACCCGACGGATATTCTGGGTGGTGTCATTTTGGGAGCTGCCTGTGGATGGGCGGGAGCATGGCTCGTAAAGAAAGCAGAGCGACGAATGGCCATCCCGCGGAGCTAAAAAAGAAGAAGAGACCGCTGTGCAGCAGCTTGCTGTACCGCGGTCTCTTTTGTTATGAGGCAGACCCGCTTATCTGAGGGAACATCCCGGTTTTCCGCAAAAGCCCAAAAGACATGCAGGCAACTCAATGCATCCCCAAAAATTTGGCCTCGAAAAAAGAAAAACACCGTACTTCATGCGAAGTACAGTGCTTTTTTGGTGGAGAATAGCGGGATCGAACCGCTGACCTCTTGCATGCCATGCAAGCGCTCTCCCAGCTGAGCTAATCCCCCATAGCTGGCGTGTCATTCCTGACGACGCATATTATTATACCAGCCAAAAGGAGAGTTGTCAATAACTTTTTTATTTTTTGTGAGCGACGCTGCGGCGGGTGCTGCGCTTGTAGTAGAACAGGTACTGCTGTACGATGCCAGCCTGCTGACCATAGGAAGGAAAAGGGTCGCGGCCGCCGAATTCCTCATCAATGAGTCGCTGTATCCAAACATCAATGGGAGCCATCGCGGTACGGCCATAGCCAAAGAGGCAGACGCAGTTTGCTACCTTTTTGCCGACGCCGTCCAGCTCGAGGAGGCGGGAAAAGAGAGCGTCGTCGGGCAGCGCTGCCAGAGCACCGAGGTCGAGTGTGCCGCTGGAAGCCTGTGCGGCAGCGTTCTGGATGTAACGGGTGCGGTAGCCCAGACCACAGCCCATCAGCTGCGCTCCAGAGAGGCCGCAGAGCTGCTGCGGGGTGGGGAAGAGGAAGACTTCATCGCCTTCGGCACTGAGCGGTTCGCCGCAGCACCGGGCAAGGCGTTCTACGGCGGTGCGGATGGCCGGAATGCTCTTGCGCTGGGAGATAAGAAAGGTGATGAGCATTTCCCATGGGTCCTGATGCAGGATTCGGATGCCCTGCCCAAATTCGAGCGATTTGTCCAGATAGCTGCTCTGTCCCGCCAAGCTGCACCGCAGCGCGGCATAGTTCCGGCCCAAATCAAAGTAGTTGGCCCAGCACTCCCAATCTGAGCCATACCATGCAGCGTCGTATTGCCCAGCGCCCAGCGGAGTCAGATAAAGGAGTGCGCCGCCGGAAAGAAAACGGTAGCGCCCGTCGGCCAGTTTCTGCGGCCGGAAGCACTGGCCGCTTTCGATGATTTTGTCGAGGTCAAAGTCGTCCTGGATGGTGACGAGCTGATGGGTAAGGGGAACGGTATGCATGGAAAACTCCTTTTTGGAAAAATTGTGGCGATGCCCGATTCGAGGTGGAAACTGATTTCTATCCGTACCCTTTGCGGAGAGGGCAACCTTGATGCTGAAAAGACCGGCGTGGGTGTGACCATTTCTATCTACGCCCTCGGTGAAGAGGACGACTTGGTTACGCCTTTGAGAACCGCGATATGATTATTATGTTATTCTATCCACACCCCTCAAATAGGAGCGACTTCAAGTCGAAGAATGCACCGGGGAACACAAACTGATTTGAACCAACGTCTTTAAGAGACGGAATTGTAGGTCAAAATACTCGGTTCCTTAGAGAGCGCATGGCAACAACTTAATAAGAGTTTACCATATTTTTGTGTCGATTTCTACCTGCGCCCTCCGTGAGGAGGGCGACCGCTGCCTGCCGACAACTCGCTGCGTGGACTCATATTTCTATCCACGCCCTCCGCGAGGAGGGCGACGCGGATCGGCTGGAGATCACCACCCACTGCGCAATTTCTATCCACGCCCTCCGCGAGGAGGGAGACGGTGCGGTGCGGCTTGCTTCCACCTACCCGATATGATTTCTATCCACGCCCTCCGCGAGGAGGGCGACCGTGTTCGTGTCGCCGGAGAGTTCCCCCGGCAGGAATTTCTATCCACGCCCTCCGCGAGGAGGGCGACAGCGAGGTTGCGGTGAGCCGCAGGGCAGCAACCAATTTCTATCCACGCCCTCCGCGAGGAGGGCGACCGACGTCAAGGCCACTGCCTATAACAAGGCACTGATTTCTATCCACGCCCTCCGCGAGGAGGGCGACGTATGCTGGCTGTACATCCGGTTTGTAGCTAAGAGATTTCTATCCACGCCCTCCGCGAGGAGGGCGACCTCAACTTATCGGTTTGATTCCGGTAAGGTTTTTAATTTCTATCCACGCCCTCCGCGAGGAGGGCGACGCGCAGAGGCCGCAAAAAACAGAGCCTGGCAGATTTCTATCCACGCCCTCCGCGAGGAGGGCGACCGACGTCAAGGCCACTGCCTATAACAAGGCACTGATTTCTATCCACGCCCTCCGCGAGGAGGGCGACGTATGCTGGCTGTACATCCGGTTTGTAGCTAAGAGATTTCTATCCACGCCCTCCGCGAGGAGGGCGACCCTTATTGCCAAGCATGGCAGCCCGAGCAAGGGCGATTTCTATCCACGCCCTCCGCGAGGAGGGCGACTTTCTGACGTGCAGAGTGTACAACATGCACAAGAATTTCTATCCACGCCCTCCGCGAGGAGGGCGACAGCAGTTTCCGCTGTTCTGGCTCATTTTATTACTATTTCTATCCACGCCCTCCGCGAGGAGGGCGACTCGTCGAATGGCCGATGATGGCTCTCCCGTTATCATTTCTATCCACGCCCTCCGCGAGGAGGGCGACCGCAGGCGAGCTTTTGCGGCGGAAAGGCCGCAGAATTTCTATCCACGCCCTCCGCGAGGAGGGCGACGTAAGGCGCTTGGAATCGGCGCGAACGTGTACTGATTTCTATCCACGCCCTCCGCGAGGAGGGCGACTAATGACTATCTGGGCATTACAACGGCGCACTATATTTCTATCCACGCCCTCCGCGAGGAGGGCGACTACTCGCCGCCCTCGCAGTAATCCTCAATGCGGTATTTCTATCCACGCCCTCCGCGAGGAGGGCGACGTTGCGTCAATCAACCTCACTTCATCCATTTTTCAATTTCTATCCACGCCCTCCGCGAGGAGGGCGACCCCACGACGCCGGTGACAGTGCGGTGCATGTTCTTATTTCTATCCACGCCCTCCGCGAGGAGGGCGACGGCCGCTCTTGTCCCAATATGTGGTATGAGACGGAATTTCTATCCACGCCCTCCGCGAGGAGGGCGACCTGCTAAAGCTCGCAAAGTATTTCAAGGTCACACTATTTCTATCCACGCCCTCCGCGAGGAGGGCGACCCGGGTGTACGGCACTGCCCGCCAGGAGATGCAGATTTCTATCCACGCCCTCCGCGAGGAGGGCGACGCAATCCTCAGCAAGGCGACACCATAAGCAAACCGATTTCTATCCACGCCCTCCGCGAGGAGGGCGACTGTGGCGTATCTGAGCTGGTTCGACGCGCTGGAAATTTCTATCCACGCCCTCCGCGAGGAGGGCGACGAAGCAAAAAATACAGCGCATCCGGGACGTGGCAATTTCTATCCACGCCCTCCGCGAGGAGGGCGACGCGGCGGAAAGGACTAACACATGGCAGCAAAAGAATTTCTATCCACGCCCTCCGCGAGGAGGGCGACCCCATCGCGTCATCTAACCCGCCGGTCTGGGTGATTTCTATCCACGCCCTCCGCGAGGAGGGCGACTGTGGCGTATCTGAGCTGGTTCGACGCGCTGGAAATTTCTATCCACGCCCTCCGCGAGGAGGGCGACGAAGCAAGGCAAAATATGGGCGTATACTCTGCGTAATTTCTATCCACGCCCTCCGCGAGGAGGGCGACCCGGCGCGGACATCGATGCTTTGGAGCTGGACGAATTTCTATCCACGCCCTCCGCGAGGAGGGCGACCTTCTTGATGGCTTCCAGCGAGACGGCTTTGGCATTTCTATCCACGCCCTCCGCGAGGAGGGCGACTACAGCGCCAAGACCGGTGAGGTAGTGGCAGCGGATTTCTATCCACGCCCTCCGCGAGGAGGGCGACCTCCGGGCCGCTGAATCTCGTAACCCATGACCTTATTTCTATCCACGCCCTCCGCGAGGAGGGCGACCACCGGGTCATCAGCAAGGACCTCGTAGCAGTCCCAATTTCTATCCACGCCCTCCGCGAGGAGGGCGACCAAAGCTGCACGCTTAACCTCCCGTGCTACGAGAATTTCTATCCACGCCCTCCGCGAGGAGGGCGACAAAGGGGCGCTTTACCTACACCGCTTATGAGGTATTTCTATCCACGCCCTCCGCGAGGAGGGCGACACGAGTATCTGGGCGCGGCCAACATCACCGTCCAATTTCTATCCACGCCCTCCGCGAGGAGGGCGACCGACCCGCGAGTATTACTACAGCGGGCGCGAACAATTTCTATCCACGCCCTCCGCGAGGAGGGCGACCACGTCGCCCAACCCAGCCAGCTTGCAAATCTGCTATTTCTATCCACGCCCTCCGCGAGGAGGGCGACGCAGGTCAAGCAACGTACTCCGGGCCGTGACGGATTTCTATCCACGCCCTCCGCGAGGAGGGCGACAAAACGGCAATGTTTTCTCCGAGGACAGCGAATGATTTCTATCCACGCCCTCCGCGAGGAGGGCGACCGGCGGTGTTCCGGCAAAAGCGTACTTTCGCGTGATTTCTATCCACGCCCTCCGCGAGGAGGGCGACCTGTCAATCCTTGTCATCAGATCACCCCCTGTGAGCATTTCTATCCACGCCCTCCGCGAGGAGGGCGACGCAAATCCCTAACCCTGTTGTTCATCATGCACTATTTCTATCCACGCCCTCCGCGAGGAGGGCGACTACCACAACTTTGCCTATTTGTCAATAGTTTTTTATTTCTATCCACGCCCTCCGCGAGGAGGGCGACACAAGACCGCACGAAAAACCAAAGCAATCAATCTCGATTTCTATCCACGCCCTCCGCGAGGAGGGCGACGTCGAATGGGCTAAAAATCTGGGCATCTACGAAATTTCTATCCACGCCCTCCGCGAGGAGGGCGACCTCTGTGTTCATGCCGTTCAGCAGGTCTTCCAGCTGATTTCTATCCACGCCCTCCGCGAGGAGGGCGACCGGACCAGGAGGGCCGAATCGTTGGCATTGACAAGATTTCTATCCACGCCCTCCGCGAGGAGGGCGACATTTCCCGGCGCTTCTGCCAGTCCATAACGGAGGGATTTCTATCCACGCCCTCCGCGAGGAGGGCGACTTGCGCCCAGCTTTTGCTTGTCAGTGCCATCGGAATTTCTATCCACGCCCTCCGCGAGGAGGGCGACCGGTCAGATTTTTCAGGCGACGAGCGCAGTCGATATTTCTATCCACGCCCTCCGCGAGGAGGGCGACGCACATGCCGACCTCTTCACGGGCGGCGGAAAGATTTCTATCCACGCCCTCCGCGAGGAGGGCGACGCGATATGCCATCGTAAATGTTCTCCTTTGCTTCTTCATTTCTATCCACGCCCTCCGCGAGGAGGGCGACGTTGTCATGCGAATGATTGCCGCTTGGTCGATGCTATTTCTATCCACGCCCTCCGCGAGGAGGGCGACCATTTCAACAATTTTTCAACAAAGTTTTCAACTGAATTTCTATCCACGCCCTCCGCGAGGAGGGCGACCTACCTCGATTTCTGTTGCTTTTGCTTTTTTTCTATTTCTATCCACGCCCTCCGCGAGGAGGGCGACGCTGGCAGAACTCCAAAACATCATGCTGAGAGCAATTTCTATCCACGCCCTCCGCGAGGAGGGCGACAGCAAAAACAGAGACAAAATCTCTATTTTCAAACAAATTATACAACATTCTGCACGAATTTAGAAGAGCCTTGATTTACAACGGGTCAAAGAGCTATCCTAATCATGCAAAATGACACAAAAATCCGGTGCGAAGGTGCCGGAAAAATGCTGAGAACTCGCCCTTCGCACCGGGGCGGGAAACTCAGAACAACAGCAGGCCGTCCTGCTCGAAGGGCGGATGAACGCCGACATGCTCCACCTTGCTCTTATAGCTGTTGCCCAGCTGGTAGAAGCGCAGACTGTCCAGCGCAGGGTCGATGAGGGCCGTCAGCTCCGCCTTGAGAACGGCATACTGCGCGGCATCCAGCAGACACTCAAACACGGAGTTCTGCACCCGCTGGCCGTGGTCCACACAGCGCTTGGCGACTTTGCGCAGACGTTTGCGCCCGGCAGGAGTTTCGGTATTGACGTCGTAGGTGATAAGGACCAGCATACACATCCCTCACTTCCAGAAAAATGGCGGGTAAAGCTCCATATCGCCCCGCAGGGTGCGGGCCAGAAGCAGAGCCTGCACATAAGGCACGAGGCCCCACGGAAGCTTTTCGTTCAGGAACGGGTGGGTGATAGTCTCCTGCTTGCGGGTCTGCCACCCGCCCAGAAAGGCGCGGCGGCCCTCATCGGTGAGAAGGACGGCCCCGTTCTCCTGCTTCTGGAAATGCTTCGGTGTCATGATTTTCTGGTTGATGCAGGAGAGCACGAAGCGGTCGGCATAAACTGCACGCAGCTCTTCCATGAGGTCGAGGGCGAGGCTCCTGCGCCCGGGCCGGGCGCGGTGGAGAAAGCCGACGTAGGGGTCGAGGCCCACACTCTGAAGAGCCGCCGTGCAGTCGGAGGCCAGAAGCGAATAAGCGAAAGAGAGCAGGGCATTGGTATTGTCCAGCGGCGGGCGGCGGCTCCGGCCTGCGAAAGAAAAATCATCGTGCTGCTGCAGGATGAGTGAATCAAAGCAGTCGAAATACCGCTGTGCCGCCTCGCCCTCCAGACCGCGAAGCTGGTCGAGGTCGTCACACTGCTCGATGAGGGGCAGCGCCGCCGCCAGCTGGGCGCTGGTGTGCTTGAGCTGTTCCACCGGCACCCGCTGGGGGTGGTCGCGGGTGGCCCGTTCCAGCACCCAGCGGGCGTTATAGACTTTGCCCAGGATGAAATTGCGCGCATAGAGACAGCTCTCTGCCTCGCTGTCTGCGATGCGGTACTGGGTCTGCCGCAGCAGGACGTTGCCCCGCTCTTCGCCCACGGCCCGGGCCAGAAAGCGGCCCTGCGGGCTGAAAAAGCTCAAATCGACCCCGAGGCTGGTACATTTACCCATCAGGGCAGGGCTTGCGCCGGGATAGCTGAAGCAGACGATGCCTTCCAGCGTGTGGAGCGGGACCCGGCCAATTTCAGCCTTGTTGCAGAGCAGGACGATGTTCTCCCCCTCGAGGGAAAGATAGGCGTCCTTGTTGAGGACGTAGAGCGTATTCAAAAACTTTCTCATGGCGCGGCCTCCTGCATCTCGTCCAGATGGGCGCGGAGATAGGCTTTCGGGTCGGCACGCTGATACAGCACGGGGAGGCAGAGCTCTTTGAGGGAGCAGGCGTTGCAGTGGGTGCCGGGCTTTGACTTGGGGGTATAGCCCCGGGCAAAATAGGCGTGCATCTCATCGGCCATCTTCTGGGTGGCCTGGCGCAGTTCTTCGGTCAGCGGCACGACCTCCCGCCGCCGCGTTTCCTCGTAGAAGAGCGCACCCTCCGGGATGCTGCACACCAGCATCTCTTCCAGCGCCATGGCCTGTGCGCAGAGCTGCAGCCGGTCAGCGTCGCTGGCCTTGGCGCGGCCATGCTTGTACTCGACAGGCATGGGCTTCCAGAGCCCTTCCGTGCTTTGCAGAGGGATGCCCTCCGGGTCGGCCCGGAACTCGACGACATCGCAGTTTCCGCTCAGGCCCAGCCGACGGCTGACCACCTGCATCCCTCGGGTGATGAGCAGGCCGCCGCGCCGTTCGGTCTGGTTTGCGTCATGGCAGCGGGCGTGGTCGAGCTGGCCTTCGACGGTGCGGCGGTTCTCCGCCCACTGCTGTTCCAGATGGATGAGCGCCCACTGGCGGCGGCAGAAGCAGAAGTGCTGGATGCCCGACAGGGGCAGCCAGTCGTCTGCGCCGCCCATCAGGACAGCCTCTCGCAGGTGACTCCTTCCGGCAGAGTGTCTGCCACCGTGACGGTGTAGTCGCGGTAGCTGCGGGCGGCGTCCACATCGGGCTTGCGCTGGACGGCGACGGAGTCGAAGAGCTTATAGGCCGGGGCATTGCCCAGCTCAGAATCGTGCTTGAACACGATGAGCTCCCGCACGGCCATCTTGCCCCGGGCAGCGCTGTGGTCGTTCTCGAACATGTTCAGAATGGCAGTCCACAGAAGTTTCAAATCATCCTCGGAGAAGCCGGTGGTCTTCCGGGCGAGGTTGGCCGAGACATAGCCCTCGGCGCGGTAGAGGGCGTAAGGCACGATGTGCTTGCGGCCCATCTCAGTACCCTTCTTCTCGGCATCGGCCTCGGTAGTGATGGCCACGCGGGTGATGGTGACTTCCTGCGGGACGATAGGGTCCACCGACCGGGCAAAGCTCAGCTGGACGGGGCCGCGCACCTGACCGCAGTTCAGCGCACCCTTGACGAAGGTGGTCATGACGGCACCGAAGGTGCGGATGTCGAAGTAGTTCTCACACATATAGTCCCGCAGCTTGGCATCGATGTCGGGGTCGGCCTTTTTGGCAGCTTTCAGGTCGGGGTCGATGCCCAGAGTTTTGATGGCCTCGGCATCGCTGCGGTTGAGGGGAACGCCGTCCTTGATGTAGATACGATAGCCTTTTTCGTCCTCTTTCAGGGTCTCGACATAGTTGCGGATCTTCCGCTTGAGGCAGACGTCGGTCACCAGACCGTAGCCCGTCTCGGGGTCGATACGGGGCATATTGCCTGCATCGGGGTCGCCGTTGGGGTTGCCGTTCTCGACGTCGAACAGGATAACGAAATCATAGCGGTTCTTGATGGGCTCAGACATGGTTTATTCCTCCTCATTCTTTTTGGCGTAGCGTTTCTGGGTCTGGTGGTAGTAGCCGATCTCAAAGGCACCCTGCTCCGGCAGGCTGAGCCGCGCCGGGAAGCCTGTCTCGGGCAGCTGGGCCATCAGCTCGGTGAGCTGTTTGCTGAAATGCACCTCGTTGGGGGTGCTCATCTTCTGCAGATGCTTCTGAGCCAGCTTGACCAGCGTAGGGAAGGCCGTTGCCGGGGTGGCACAGGCCGAGTTGAAGTACCGGTCTTTGATGGTGGCGTTGATGCCGGGGTTAGCGACGCTCTGGATCGTCTCCAGCACAGAGAAGAGACGCCCCAGAACATAGGGAACATTGCTGCTTTCGTTCAGGCTCACGGTAAATACCTCCTTGTTGAGCTCGGTGGGGTAGTTGCGGAGATAGTAGGCTTTCAGGATGGCGGCGCGGCCTCGGGTGACTTCCCGTTCGGCCCGGATGCGGAGGGTCACGCCGTTGAGCAGGGTGGCGGGGTACGGCCCGCCGGTGAGGATGGCCCGGAGCAGATCGCCCACCAGCTGGGGCGATGGATTTTTGTCCCGGGATTTCTGGTTGACCGTCTCCTGCGCCAGCGCCCAGACCGACAGGTTTTCCCGCTTGTCGAAGGCGGGGCGGGTGATGCTGAGCCGGTCGGCGTGGTCCTGCAGATTTTTGGCAAACTGTCCGAAGCTGTTGCGCAGGAAGAACCGGACGGAGAGCCGGGCCGCGTTGGGCGAGATGCCCAGCACATAGAAGTTCTGGCTCGGGTCAAGCTTGTCATCGAGGAAGGAGACAGGGCGTCCCTGAGAAAGGGCTTTCAGTGCGGCGGCAAGGTCGCTTTCCGAGACGCCGCGCGCCTCGGCACCGCCGCAGAAAAACATCAGCATGGCGTTTGAGTAGGCGGGAGCGGCATTTTCGGCCCAGCAGACGATGGTGGTGTCGCCGATGCGCTGACAGCAGTCCCGGTCAGCCAGCAGCAGATTGAGGGCCGTGGTGTAGGCGAAGGCCGCGTACTCGCTGACAGGGGCGTTGGCACCCTGCTCATGGCCATAGGAGCAGAAAGCGGGCGCGTTGAAGGAGACCAGTGCCGCACCGGCGGCCTGTGCGCCCATCACACCTTTGATGGCGGGATGGATGCGGGCGATGCCGGCCTCTTTGCCGGTGATGAGGCAGCGGGCCGTCTCGGCGTCTGCATCGGAGGTGTCAAAGGCGGACTGCCATGCGGCCCGGATGTCCTTATCGGTGGTGGCCAGCCAGTCGGGACTGTCAGGTTCATCGGTGGATTCGTAGCCGAACACGAGGTTCGCGTTGTTGTTCAGGTCGGCCCACTGCTCTGCCAGCAGAGGGTGGGTGGGGGCTGTATCCGGCTCCCAGCTGTCAAAAAAGGCGAGGATGGCTTTGGCGGCAGGGGAGTCCACGCCGTCGAGCACCTTGTGGTGGAGGGCGGCGCAGGCCTCGAAGCACTGGCGGGAGCGCTCAGGCTTGCCCTTTTCGTCTGCGCCCAGCAGATAGGACGTGTTGTCGCACAAAAAGTTCGCGGCGATGCCGGAGGCGCGCTTGACCCGGTGGGGGACAGGAAGCTCACGGGGGGCGATGACGGTCTTTTTGCCCTTGGGGACTTCCTGCCGCAGGTCGTTGAGGGCGAGGAGCTGGCCGTCGGGGCCGAGGCGCAGTTCATAGCTGACTTTGAACTTACTGTCCCAGCCGGGGGCCTCCACCTTGCCCTGCTTCAAGAGCTGTTCATAATAGGCGGTGAGTGCTTGGAGTATCATGTAAACACCTCCACGTCCCGGCATTCCATCACGCCGTCCACCAGCTTTGCGCGGAAGAACTGGCTGCGGATGTTGGCCGAATCAGAGTAATCGAGGCTGTGGAGCATGAAGCCGAGGTCCTGCGTGACCTTCAGTGCCGGAATGCTGCCGCCCGGCCACTCCCGGAAGTTGGCCGGGAACTCCCGGCACCCGAAACAGGGCTGATGATAGCACTGGCCTTTGCGCAGGCGTCGGCGCAGGATGTCCTGGAACTTGCCGGGATTGTCGCTGGGAGCGGCCTTGTCTGTCAAATCAAAGTGACACTCGATGACGTAGTGGACGTCCTGCAGGACCATCGCGGCCCGCTGCTGGATGTCCTCCGAGGTGTAGAGCACCGGCGGTGTGCCGCCTTTGGCCGCGCTGAGGGCGGCGGAGGACAGCAGGGTGGACTTGACCTCGTTGCGCCGGATGTTGGTGAACCGGATGGGCCGCTGGGTGTATTCCTCGGTGGACGCTTCATCCTCGGGGTCAAGGCCGAAGGGTTTGAGCAGATAGATGCGGTCAACCGTATAACGCAGCCCGGGGTGCCAGTAGATGGCTTCCACAAGGCCCCGCGCAGCGGATGGAGTGATCATGTCGTAGCTCACACGTTCGGTCTTCATTTCCGGACGAGTGAAACAGGCGTAGTCGCCCCATACTTCAATGAGCATGGACATCAGCATCGCCTCCTTTCCGGGTGAAGTTGAATTTTCAGACTAAGATGAATATCGGTCATTGAAACCACCTCTTTCTTTTAGAAGTAAAGGCCGATGCCCGTCTCCACATCCATGGCAAGGCCGGTCTTTTCACTGTAGCAGCTGGTGTCGGTGAGGATGGCCGAGCCATCGGGCCGCAGTTCCAGCGCCCCGGCGGCGTCAAGCTTGTCGAACTGGTCCTTATAGCAGGAGACGCTGTAAACGCCCAGCTTCCGCAGCAGCGTCCGGGTAACATGACTGCTGCGCAGCTGTTCACAGAGGGCTGCGCCCTCGCCGACGGGCAGATAGACCGTGCGGGCAGCGTTCTCGATGAGGCGGAATTCCTCCGCCACCTGTGCAAAGGGGAACTGGCAGCCCCGGATGCCCCGGAGAAAGGCATCCAGAATGCCGTGCTTGTCCACGGCGTCGGGGCCGCGAAGGTCGGAAAGCTCGTTGAAGTAGAGCTGAATGGCTCGGGGCGTGTCCAGTGTGTCCTGATGCCGGGCGGTGTAGTCCAGCGCGCTGACATTCTGCCTGAGCATCTGGGGCGTGGAACACTCGTCCAGCCGGAACCGGTAGACGATGCTTTCCTCTGCGCCCCGCCGCCCCTCGCGGTTGCAGCGCCCGGCAGTCTGTAAGAGCGAGTCAAGACCACACTGCTCACGGTAAGCGACGGGAAAATCCACGTCCACGCCCGCCTCGATGAGAGAGGTGGACACCACCCGGCAGGGCAGACCCTCTTTCAGTCGCTGGCGGATGTCGTCCAGCTGACGGCGGCGGTCGGCGGCGCAGAGCAGGGTGGTCAGGCAGTAGCTGCCCTCGGCGGGCAGAGCAGCGTAGAGCTGCTGGGCCGTCTTGCGGCGGTTGACCACGCAGAGCACCTGCGGGTGATTTGCCAGCCGGGCGGCGAACTCCTCCTGCGGCAGGGTGCCGAGGTCTTGCAGTGTGGTGCGCCGGAGCACTTCGTAGAGGCGGGCCGCGTCGGGCGTGATCTCCTGCGGGTGGAGCTCAGGCGCAAAGCGCCGGAACAGCGGCTCAAGGGCAGGCTGGGTGGCCGTGCAGAGGACAGCCGTGGAGTGGTAATGCTGGATGAGCTGGGCGATGGCACTGACGCAGGGGGCAAGGTAGTCGCCCGGGAGGGTCTGCGCCTCGTCGAAGATGATGACGCTGTCGGCGATGTTGTGGAGCTTGCGGCAGCGGCTGCTGCGGTTGGCGTAGAGCGACTCGAAGAACTGCACCGCCGTCGTCACCACGACGGGGGCGTCCCAGTTTTCGCTGGCCAGCATCTGGCGGTACTGGGCGGGGGTCAGGTCGTCCTGCTCAACAGTCTTGTACTCGGCGTTGGAGAAGTCGGCCAGAACATTTTCTGCGCCCAGCAGGCCCGAGAAGACGGCGGCGGTCTGATCGATGATGGACATATAAGGGATGACGTAGATGACCCGCTTCATCTTCTGGGCGGCGGTGTGCTCCAGCGCAAAGGCGAGGGAGGCGAAGGTCTTGCCGCCGCCGGTAGGTACGGTGAGGGTGTAGAGCCCCTGTGGGCCGTGCGCGCCTTTCTCGAGGCAGGCGCGGAGGACGGTGTTGCGCTGGACGCTGACGGGCGAGGGCGATTCAGCACTGAGATAGCGCTGCGCCTGTGCCGAGACGATGTCCCGCAGTGCGGCGATGTCCGCGCCGCTGCCCCGGGGTGCGGCCTTGCCGTCCATGAAGGTCTCGGTGTCGATGAAGTCGGCGTCCACGAGGCAGGAGTAGAGCATCCGGGTAAAGAACGCGAGGCTCAGCGGGTCGGCGCAGGCCCACGCGGGCGGCGTCGAGGCGGGGAGCGTTACTTCCTGCCAGCCGTCGTAGGGGGCTACCGGCTTCTTGCTCCGGCCAAACAGGGTGGCGTCGCCCGGGTCATCGGCGGGGCTCCCACCGTCGGGCAGGCCGCTGTGGTGTCCGGCCACGGCAAAGGCAGTGTGGAGATGTTGGCGAACCCAGGCCTCCTGCGCCCCGGCGGTGGAGTGGTCCACCTTGGGGCCGCCTTTGAGCCGCAGCTGGAAGGCGTCGCTGTATTTGCCGACGTCGTGGAGCCACGCGGCAAATTCGGCCTCGCTCTGCGCCCCGAAGGGGGCTGCGAAGGAACCGGCCAGTCTGGCAGTGCCGGCGAGATGGTCGTAGACGGTCTGGGTGCGGGTGCCGTCCTCGCTGATGTGGGCGAGACGTGTGGAGTGCTCCATAAAATGACCTCCTGACTCTGGTTTGCAATAAGGATACGCTTTTCAAAAAGCGGCTGTCAACAAAACGCGCTTTTTGACGAAAAATTCTGGGACTTTGCACAAAAAGCAGACGGAAAAATCTGCAATGTGCCAAAGAAGAAAGAAACGAGTATTTTCATGTTTTTATAATAATACAGATAATGTCCAATAAGCTGGACTTTTACTGATTTTTCAGGCAAAAATGAAAAGAGAACTGCGTTTTCAGTACTGCGGGAGGAAGACCGTCCGTCGGCAGAGAAAAAATGAAGATGTTGTGTACAACAACACCGCATTAAGATGGAATTAAGGTAGGGTTAAGAAAAGCGCAAGAAAAGTGCTGAGTTATTCCATCTGGGAATGGACTTTCGGGAAAATCAAGGCGAATATCCCCCTTTTCATTTGCTGAAATCTGTTGTATTATGAATAACAGATATGGAATCAGAGAAAAAAGCGCCGCGATGAAGCGCAAACAGGAATGATAAGAAAAATAAAGGGCAATAGGGGGAGAGCTACGATGGACGAAAAAGATTACGAGCTGCTGCACGCGCTGGACGAGACGCGCAACATCACCCACGCAGCGGACAAACTGTACATGACCCAGTCGGCACTTTCCAAGCGCATCAAGGCGCTGGAACAGGAGCTGGGGGTGGAGATCGTGCTGCGCTCGCGGCAGGGCATCCGCTTCACGCCGGCAGGTGAACAGGTGCTGCTCCACAGCGCCGCCGCTGCCCGCGAGATGGAAAAGATGCGCCGCCAGCTGGCTTCCATTCGGGGCGAAGCCTGCGGCACCCTGCGGGCCGGCATCTCGGTGAACTTCTCCTACTACCGTCTGCCCGAGGTGCTGACGGAATACCATAAAGCCTACCCGAAGGTACGCCTCGACATCGCTACCGGCCACAGCCGGAACATCTACCAGCAGATGCTGGACTCTTCGCGGGACGTGGCAGTGCTGCGGGGCGAGTATCCGTGGGACGGTACCCAGTTCCTGCTCTCGCAGGAGAATATCTGCTTCATCTGCAGCGAGGAGAACAAGGACAGGCCCATCTCCGATTACCTTTATATCGACCACAGCAGCGACGCCACCATCAGCGCCCAGATGGCCCGCTGGCGCTACGAGAACGGCGTGACCAACGATGCGGGCAATTTTGTGGTGGATAACATCATGGTCTGCCGCGAGATGGTGGAGCGGGGCCTTGGCTGGGCGCTGATGCCGGAAGTGGCGCTGGATAACTTCAAAGGATATGTCAAGCCCTGCACCTTCGAGAACGGTGAGCCCTTCGTCCGGCGCACTTATATTTTCTGCCAGAGAGACGCAGCCGCCCTGCCGCAGGTGCAGCTCTTTATGGACATGCTCAAAAAGCACCGCTGAGAGGAGAAAAACATGGAAACGACTGTTTCGCTGGTCCAGATGCTGGATGCACGGGAGCGCCGGGTGCAGCATCAGCAGGAGCTGTTGGCCCAGTATCACAAGCCGCTCATCTGCTTTACCATGAATATCTGCGGCCCGATAAAGGATTCGCCCCTCATCCGGCGGGGCTTTGCGCGGGGGCGTCAGCTGCTGCGCCAGCAGTTTCTGCGGGCAAAGCTGACGCCGCTGTATCAGGACGCCGTCCGGGAAGTGACCGGTTGCGAGGCGTTCTATGTGCTGGACGCCGACCCGCTGACCATCAAGAAATTTACCACCGACATCGAGGACGCCACCCCGCTGGGGCGGCTGTTCGACATGGACGTCATCCGTCCGGACGGCCTCAAAGTGGACAGAGAAGAGCTGAACCTCGAAGGCCGCCGCTGTCTCATCTGCGGCGGG
>ULOT01023953.1_pt1 | contig 15693 bp, 13 predicted proteins | sample 1952811 | NCBI WGS metagenome assembly ULOT01 (sample SAMEA4835609, study PRJEB28245) | human gut metagenome | biome: gut microbiome; material: fecal sample | place: Denmark | collected 2008
GCGGCCTTCTCGTTTGAATATTTTACGCTGCTGCAAAAAATCAATCATATCCGCATTGCGGAAAACGGAACCAGCCGCACGCTGACACCGGCAGAGCGACAGGTACTGCTTTCTGTGTGCAGCCAGACGGACAAGCTGGATTTTGCCCGGGTCCGCAAGGCGTTGGCACTGCCGGAAGAAGCACGGTTCAACATGGTGCGGTATCGCGGGGAGCAGACGGCAGAAGCCTGCGAAAAGAAAGAAAAAATAACGGCACTCCCTTGCTACCACAAGATGCGTAAGGCGCTGAATACCCTGCGGAAGGATCATATCCGCAATATCAGCCGCGAGCAGCTGGATGCCGCCGGAGCTGCGCTGACGAACCCGGAAAACGAGGATAAGCTGCGCAAGGCATTGAAACAGGCGGAGTTTGAACCGCTGGAAATAGAAGCACTGCTGACGCTGCCCAGCTTTGCGGGATATGGACACATTTCGGTCAAGGCGTGCCGCAAGCTGATCCCCTATCTGGAACAGGGCATGAACTATAACGATGCCTGCCAGGCAGCCGGATATGATTTTCAGGGAAGGCAAAACGGCGAAAAAGCGCAGTTCCTGCCGGCCTCAACGGAGGAAATGGAGGATATTACAAGCCCGGTGGTGCGCCGTGCAGTGGCACAGACGATCAAGGTCGTCAATGCGATCATCCGCGAGCAGGGCGAAAGTCCGGTCAGTATCCATCTGGAGCTGGCAAGAGAGATGAATAAGAACTTCCAGCAGCGCAGCGAGTTGGACAAGGCGATGCGGGATAACAGTGCGGAAAATGAACGCCTGATGAAAGAGCTGAATGAGCTTTTTCCGGGACGCACCGTTACCGGGCAGGACCTTGTAAAATATCGTCTGTGGAAAGAGCAGGACGGGCACTGTGCGTATTCGATACAGCCGTTGGAGCTGGACAAGGTTATTACAGTCTCCGGCTATGCCGAGGTAGACCATATCGTCCCTTATAGCATAAGCTTTGATGACCGCCGCACAAATAAGGTGCTGGTGCTGGCATCGGAGAACCGCCAGAAGGGAAACCGTCTGCCGCTGCAATACCTGCAGGGAAAACGACGGGACGACTTTATTGTGTACACCAAAGCAAACGTAAAGAATTTCCGCAAGCGCCAGAACCTATTGAAGGAAAGGCTGAGCGAGGAGGACGGCAAGGGCTATATCCAGCGCAACCTGCAGGATACGCAGTATATTGCGGCTTTTATGCTGAACTATATCCGCAATCATCTTGCGTTTGCAGACTGTTCCGGGGCAGGCAAACGGCGGGTCGTTGCGGTAAATGGCGCCGTTACGGCGTTTTTGCGCAAGCGCTGGGGTCTTAGCAAGGTGCGTGCCGACGGCGATCTGCACCATGCAGCGGACGCGGCGGTGATTGCCTGTACGACACAGGGGATGATAAAGCGGGTATCTGACTTTTGCAAGCGTGCAGAGACGACGGCGGTGCGTAATGAGCACTTCCCTGAACCTTGGCCGCACTTCCGTGATGAGCTGACGCAGCGATTGTCAGCCTGCCCGCAGGAAAATTTGATGCAGATCAACCCGGTCTATTATGCGACGGTGGATATTTCGTCTATTCAGCCTGTGTTTGTATCGCGGATGCCGCGCCATAAGGTGACAGGCGCGGCACACAAGGAAACAATAAAAAGTCGCCTGGACGATACTCACGTTGTACAGCGTAGGAATATCACCGAACTGAAATTGGATAAGGACGGTGAAATTGCGGGCTACTTTAACCGCAGCAGCGATACATTGCTGTACAATGCACTGAAGGCCAGATTGCTTGCCTTTGGCGGGGATGGGAAGAAAGCGTTTGCAGAACCGTTTTACAAGCCGCGCGCGGATGGCACACCCGGGGCACGAGTTCAAAAAGTGAAGATTTGCGATAAAGTGACCAGTACAGTTCCGGTTCATGGTGGAAAGGGTGTGGCTGATAACGACACGATGGTACGCATGGATGTCTATTTTGTGCCGGGCGACGGCTATTACTGGGTGCCGATCTATGTGGCAGATACGGTGAAATTGGAATTGCCCAATAAAGCGGTTGTACAGGGAAAAAGCTATGCAGAGTGGAAGGAAATGGACGAAGAAAACTTCTTGTTCTCACTTTGCCAGCATGACCTTGTACGCATTGAAAGCAAACGCCTTATGAAATTCAAGGTGCAAAACAGAGATAGTACACTGGAAAAGGAAATGCCGGTGAACAAAATACTGGCATACTTTGAAGGCGGAAATATTTCGACGGGTGCCATCACGGTAACTACGCATGATGATGCATATATTGCAGACGGTCTTGGCTTTAAGACCTTGCAAAAGGTTCAGAAATATCAGGTCGATGTCCTTGGCAATTATACCCCGGTGAAAAAAGAAAAACGGCAAACCTTCCCTGCCCAACGGAGGTGAATTATGTCCTACCGCTGTCTGATGATCGTGAACCCTGCGCGCATCCGCTGCAAAAATGAGCAGCTGTTGATTGAAACGGAAGAAGTTCACTCTGTGCCCATCGAAGACATCAGTGCCATTGTACTGGAAAGCCGCCAAAGCACGATCACAACAGCGGCTATGGCGGCGTTGGCACAAAACGGTGTGGTGACTTTCTGGTGCGATGAAACACATCTGCCGTGCGGCATCTCGCTGCCGTTTGCACAGCACAGCCGTCAGCTGGGAGTACTGCGCTGGCAGATGGAATTGACCCTGCCGGCAAAAAAACGGATGTGGCAGCAGGTAGTGACAGCAAAAATTCAAAACCAAGCGGAGTGTCTTGCACTTTGCGGCAAAACACAGGAGGCGGCGTTTCTATTCGGGCGTGCCAAGGCTGTGACGAGCGGCGACAAAGATAACGTAGAGGCAAGCGCCGCAGCGTACTACTTTCCGGCTTTATTTGGTGAGGGCTACACCCGCCGCAATGAAGATACGCGAAATGCTGCACTGAATTATGCCTACGCGATTTTGCGGGGCTATATGGCGCGCTGCCTGACGGTGTATGGTTTTCAGCCGTGCCTGGGACTGCACCATGACAGCGAGCTGAACCAATTTAATCTGGCGGATGACCTGATGGAGCCGTTCCGGCCCGTGGCGGATTTGTACGTGGCAGCAAATGTGGCCGAGGATGCAGCATTGACACCCATACTGAAGGGAAAGCTTGTAAACCTGTTGAATGCGGATATTCTTTCCGGCGGGCAGCACCACAGCGTTGCCTATGCAATGGAACGCCTGGTGCAAGGTCTGCGTGGACAAGCCCTGCTGTTACCCAAATTGCTTGAATACAAGCAGCATAGCTATGAGTAAATTTATGCGGATGATTGTCTTTTTTGACCTGCCTGTGCAGACAAAGACTGAAAGGCGGCATGCGACGGCGTTCCGGAATTTTTTGCTGAAGGACGGATACCACATGCTGCAATTCTCTGTGTACGCGAGGGTGTGCAACGGCAACGACGCCGTGCAGAAACACGAAAGCCGTTTGAGGGCATCCTTGCCGCCAAACGGCTCCATTCGCCTGCTTGTCGTTACAGAAAAGCAGTACCAGTCTATTCAGATTCTTCTGGGAAATTATCAGCCGGAAGAAGCCCCTTTTGTATGTGAACAGTTGAGTTTTTTCTAAAACAAAAAGCGCATCGGACCGCAATCCGATGCGCTTTTTGCATAGCCTATTATACCATACCAAGAGCTATTAGGGAACTATGACAAGATGATTATATTGGTGTGGGGACTTGAAATTATACCATACCAAGAGCTATTAGGGAACTATGACCGCTTGGTGCTCCGCCTGCGCAAGCTCTGGGATTATACCATACCAAGAGCTATTAGGGAACTATGACCAAGGGTCCATGCGCTGATCTGTTGTTCATATTATACCATACCAAGAGCTATTAGGGAACTATGACTACTCGCTATACTGTCCTCCATTTGGGGAGATTATACCATACCAAGAGCTATTAGGGAACTATGACGCCATCCGGGGGGCGTCCTGAATGGCATATATTATACCATACCAAGAGCTATTAGGGAACTATGACTTTCGTTTCTTGGTGGAGCGCTTCTTGTCAATTATACCATACCAAGAGCTATTAGGGAACTATGACGAAGCTGTGTGTCCGCATTCTCCCGGGCTGATTATACCATACCAAGAGCTATTAGGGAACTATGACTCAATCACCCTGCCTTTTCCGCTTGTTACAATTATACCATACCAAGAGCTATTAGGGAACTATGACACCAGGCACACCCTCATAAAGAGTAATCATATTATACCATACCAAGAGCTATTAGGGAACTATGACGGCCGCATCAACGATATTTCCCGCCTTATGATTATACCATACCAAGAGCTATTAGGGAACTATGACCTGTGGCTTGGAGGCAAACGCCTTTAGGCCATTATACCATACCAAGAGCTATTAGGGAACTATGACGCTTCAATGGCAGCACCAGCATGGATGTTAATTATACCATACCAAGAGCTATTAGGGAACTATGACCAGCATCACAGCGCCGATGAACGCGTCTTGAATTATACCATACCAAGAGCTATTAGGGAACTATGACTTCTGGTATTCGTCCAAAATGATGAGGTTAATTATACCATACCAAGAGCTATTAGGGAACTATGACCTGTATTAGCAACTGCTACATTGTTTAGAAATTATACCATACCAAGAGCTATTAGGGAACTATGACGATTGATTTAGTGGACAGCCCCATAGCCAAATTATACCATACCAAGAGCTATTAGGGAACTATGACATGCAAAGCCGTGTACGCGTCTGCCAGGCCATTATACCATACCAAGAGCTATTAGGGAACTATGATTTTCAGAAAATCGATAATATACTCCGATGCATTATACCATATCAGCACAATATGCGCAGAATCTACCACAAATTTTCCCCGCAGGTCTTGCAACGGCCTGCGGGTTTTGTTATAATTTAGGTTTGTTGAGCAACTTAGGATTTTAGGCTCCGCTGCCGGCTGCTGGTCGGCAGCGCAAACCCCGCAAGGCTGGCGGTCTTGCGCGTGGTCAAAATCTATCCGCCGGAGTATTGTATGAATATGAAAAATCTGTCCGTCCGTCGCCTTGTGCGCTGCGCTGTCATTGCGGCTGTCTATGTGGTCGTCTGCCTTGTGCTGGCCCCGTTCAGCTACGGCGCGGTGCAGGTCCGCGTGGCCGAGGCCCTCTGCCTGCTGCCGGTGTTCGGCGCCGAGTATATCGTCGGCGTCACGCTGGGCTGCTTTTTGGCAAATCTGCTCGGCTCCACCGTCGTCGTTGACGTGGTGTTCGGCACGCTGGCGACCCTGCTGGCCTGCCTTGTGACCTACAAGCTGCGCGACATCCGCGTGAAAGGGCTGGCCATCCCGGCATCCCTGCCGCCCGTTGTCTTTAATATGATTATTGTCGGCGCGTTCGAGATCACCTTCTTCTTCTCGGACGGCGCACCCACGGCGATGCTGGCGGTGTTCAATGCCGTTACTGTCGGCATTGGCGAGCTCATCAGCTGCACGATTCTGGGTGTGGCGCTCGTCAAGCTGATCGAAAGCAACGCGAGTCTGAACAAAATTTTTACAGAAGAATAAGGCAACACCGCACAATTCTAAGTGCCGATACGGCGAGCGAGGCACGTCAGATGCTAAGCAAAAAGCGCAGGCAATACTTTGTGTATTACCGAGCATTTTTGCGACGCAGGTGACGTGCCGCAGCCGCCGGAGCGGTGCTTAAGCCCGTGGGGCGGGAATTGTGCGGTGCTGCCGTGAGAGGTAACATCTATGTGCCCGGAACTGATTTTGTGGGATTGGAACGGTACCCTGCTCGATGATGTCGATCTCTGCGTGGACGCGCTCAACCGTCTGCTGGCAGGATTCGGCTACCCGCAGCGGTATGACCACGAGCGGTACCGGGCCATTTTTGGCTTTCCCATCGAGGAATATTACGTCCGCGCGGGGTTTGACTTTACAAAGCACAGCTTTGCAGAGCTGGCCGAAAAATACATGGAGGACTACGTCCCCGCCAGTGCGGCCTGCCCGCTGGCAGACGGCGCCATTGACGCGCTGGAGGCGTTTAAGGCCGCGGGGGTGCGGCAGGTCATTCTGTCGGCCAGCAATCTGGACACGCTGCGGCGTCAGACCGACGAGCGCGGCGTGACGGGCTATTTTGACCGTCTGCTGGGTCTGGGCGACATCTACGCCAAGAGTAAGGTCGAGGTCGGGCTGGCCTATTTAAAGGAAAACGGCTTTGACCCGGCACGCGCCGTCATGATCGGCGATTCCGTCCACGACTATGAGGTTGCACAGGCGCTGGGCGTGCGCTGCGTTTTGCAGTCCGGCGGCCACCAGCCGCCGGAAAAATTGAGGGAAACGGGCGCACCGGTTGTAAAGGGATTGCGCGAAGCCGCGGCGCTGATTTTGGAATAAGAGCTTACGGGAGGCTGTAGGGACGTCGAGGACGCCGCCCCCTGCAAACAACTGCCCGCCGTTATGATGCGGGTCGATGCGAGCATCGACCCCTACAACAGAGGAGCAACACAATGTCTGACCGCATAAAAGGCTCCGCCTTGACGATGGGCGGCGCGGCGTGCTGGGGCGTTTCGGGCTGCATGGGGCAGTACCTGTTCACCCGCGAGGGGATGGATTCGACCTGGCTCGTGCCCATCCGGCTGTTTCTGGCGGGGCTGATCCTGTGCGGATTCTTTTTTATAAAGGACCGCAAAACGCTTTTTGACCCGTGGAACGTCAGAAAAAATCCGCGCAACGCCATTGACCTGCTGGTCTACGGTCTGGCGGGCGTCAGCTGCTGCCAGTTCACCTACTTTCTGACGATTCAGCTGTCCAGCGCAGGCATGGGCACGATTTTACAGGACGTCTCCCCTGTCATTATCCTGCTGGTCGTCTGCATCCAGCAAAAGCGCGGCCCCCGCGTGTTTGAGGTCTGTTCGATCTTGCTGGCGCTGGTGGGCGTGTTCCTCATCACGACCCACGGCAGCCTGACCGGGCTGGCCGTCAGCCCGGCGGCGCTGGTCTCCGGCATCGTCAGTGCCTGCTGCGTCGCCATCTACACGATGTGGCCGAAAAAATTGCAGGAGCAGTACCCCACCCCGATGCTGCAGGGCTGGGCGTTTTTGATGGGCGGCATCATGTTTGCGCTCATCTTCCGCCCGTGGCAGATCGACTATGTGCCGACGGCGATGGGCGCGTTCGGCATCTTCACGGTCGTGGTGCTGGGCAATGTGCTGGCGTTCAGTCTGTACATGTCGGGTGTGCCGCTCATCGGCCCGCAGAAGGCGAGCCTCTACAGCTTTGCCGAACCCGTCACGGCGGCCATCATCAGCACGCTGGTGCTGGGCTCGCCCTTTACGCTGTGGGATGCGCTGGGCTTCGGCTGTATTTTTTTGATGCTGGTGCTGCTGAGCCTGCCCGCAAAACAGAAAAATTAAATATATTACGAAATACACCCGCGCAGGTTTGACACGAACCCCTGTGCGGGTGTATTATAGTATCATGTGTAAAACTATATAAAACCACTATTAGCCGCACCTCTACACGCGGCGGAAAATACAGGGGAACTGTTATGTCTTTTTTTGAAAAACTGTTCGGCTCTTTCTCGGACAAAGAACTCAAGCGCATCAACCCGCTCAAGGATAAAGTCCTTGCTTTGGAGCCGGAGATGGCGAAGCTGACCGACGAGGAACTGCAGGCCAAGACCACCGAGTTCAAAGAGCGCCTTGCCAAGGGTGAGACCCTCGACGACCTGCTGCCCGAGGCGTTCGCCGTCTGCCGCGAGGCCGACTGGCGCGTGCTGGGCATGAAGCCCTACCCCGTGCAGATCATCGGCGGCATCGTGCTGCACCGCGCCTGCATCGCCGAGATGCAGACCGGTGAAGGCAAGACGCTGGTCGCTACCATGCCCACCTACCTGAACGCCCTGACCGGCGAGGGCGTGCATGTTGTCACCGTCAACGATTACCTGGCCCGCCGCGACTCCGAGTGGATGGGCAAGGTCTACCGCTTCCTGGGTCTGACCGTCGGTCTGGTCGTCCACGGCGTCGAGGCCGGGGACCGCAAGAAGGCCTACGAGGCCGACGTCACCTACGGCACGAACAACGAGTTCGGCTTTGACTACCTGCGCGACAACATGGTCGTCTACAAGGCCAACATGGTGCAGCGCGGCCATGCGTTTGCCATCGTGGACGAGGTCGACTCCATCCTGATCGACGAGGCCCGTACCCCGCTGATCATCAGCGGCAAGGGCGAGGATTCCAGCGTGATGTACAAGCGCGCGGACGACTTTGCCAAGACGCTGAAAAAGAGTGTTATCGTCGAGCTGGACGACAAGGTCGAGGCCGAGGAGCAGGTAGACGGCGATTACGTCGTGGACGAAAAGCGCAAGACCGCTACCCTGACCGAGTCCGGCGTCAAAAAGGCCGAGGCGTTCTTCCACGTCGAGAACCTGGCCGACGCCGACAATATGTCGCTGCGCCATTACATTGACGGTGCGATCAAGGCCCGCGGCGTAATGCACCGCGATACCGACTATATCGTCAAAGACGGTGAGGTCATCATCGTTGACGAGTTCACGGGCCGTCTGATGTATGGCCGCCGCTTCAACGACGGCCTGCATCAGGCCATCGAGGCCAAAGAAGGCGTGACCGTTGCCGCCGAGAGCAAGACGCTGGCCACCGTCACCTTCCAGAACTACTTCCGCATGTACAAAAAGCTGTCCGGCATGACCGGTACAGCCTCCACCGAGGCCGACGAGTTCAGCGAAATTTACGGCCTGAACATCGTCAGCATCCCCACCAACAAGCCCCGCGCCCGCAAGGACCTGCCCGACAGCGTCTACAAGACCGTCAACGGCAAGTACAACGCCGTCATTGAGCAGGTCGCCGAGTGCCACGCCAAGGGTCAGCCTGTCCTGGTCGGCACCGTCAGCGTCGAAAAGAGCGAGGCGCTGTCCAAGCTGCTGAAAAAGAAAGGCATCGAGCACAATGTCCTGAACGCGAAGCAGCATGAGCGAGAGGCTGAGATCGTCGCGCAGGCCGGCAAGCAGGGCGCGGTCACCATCGCCACCAACATGGCGGGCCGCGGTACCGATATTATGCTGGGCGGCAACGTGACCTACATGGCAAAGGCGGCCCTTAAAAAGGAGCTGTCCAAGGAGCTGACCGCCAACCTGGCCGAGCTGAAGGATGCCTACGAGCATGAGAAGGCCCGCGCCAAGGCCAGCGGCACCGAGCTGCCTACCCCGCCGGAGGCCGGTATTGATGCCAAACTCGAGATGCTGATGACCGAGTGCGACGGCCACGCCGAGACCGAGGACGCCGAAATTCTCCATGCCCGCAAGCGTTTTGAGGAACTGTGCGAGGAATTTACCCCCGAGGTCAAGCGCGAGGCGGAGGTTGTCCGCAATGCGGGCGGCCTGTTCATCATCGGCACCGAGCGCCACGAGAGCCGCCGTATCGACAACCAGCTGCGTGGCCGTGCAGGCCGTCAGGGTGACCCGGGTGCATCCCGCTTCTTCCTGAGCCTGGAGGACGATCTGATGCGCATTTTCGGCGGTGACCGCGTCCAGAGCCTCATGGATTCCCTGGGTCTCGACGAGGATGTGCCCATCGAGAACAAGCTCATCACCAACACCATCGAGAGCGCCCAGAAGAAGCTCGAAGCGTCGAACTTTGCAATTCGTAAGCAGGTGCTGCAGTATGACGACGTCATGAACCAGCAGCGCGAGATCATCTACAAGCAGCGCCAGATGGTGCTGGACGGCGAGGACATCTCCGGCAAGCTGCACGAGATGATGCGCCAGGCCATCGACGATGCCTGCACAAACTACCTGAACGGCGAGACCGCCGACGACTGGGATTTTGCCGGGCTGCGCCGCCACTTCATGAACTGGCTGTGCCTGCCCACCGACTTCAACTACACCACCGAGCAGCTGGGCGACCTGACGAAGGAGGGCATTGCCGACGAGCTGTACAAGCGCGGCATGGACATCCTGACCGCCAAGGAAAAGCGCTACGGTGCCAAGACGATGCGCGAGCTTGAGCGCATCTGCCTGCTGCGCAATGTTGACAGCAAGTGGATGGAGCACATCGACAACATGGACCAGCTCAAGCAGGGCATGGGCCTGCGCGGCTACGGCCAGCATGACCCCGTGGTCGAGTACCGCATCGAGGGCTTCGCGATGTTCGATGAGATGATCGCGTCGATCCGCGAGGATGCCGTCCACATGCTGCTGACGATTGAGATCCGCCAGCAGAACGCCGAGCCGAAGCGTGAGCAGATCGCCAAGCCCACCGGCGATAATGCGCCCGGTGATACCGGTGCCAAGGCCCCGGCCCCCGTCCGCGTGACGAAGATCGGCCGCAACGATCCCTGCCCATGCGGCAGCGGCCTGAAGTGGAAAAAGTGCACCTGCAAGGAGTACCACCCCGACCTGTAAGCAATACAAAAGGCGCTGCCCGGGATAAGGCGGCGCCTTTGTTGTAGGGGGCGTCTTAGACGCCCCGCAGCATGGCCGCTCTCTCCGTAGGGGCGGATTCCATATCCGCCCGCGGAGGGGGTCAGGACCCCTCCCCTACAATGCTTTTTTGAATGGGTAGAGTTGTAGGGGCCGCACATGTGCGGCCCGCAGCTTTCCCGCAAACGACCGCTTATTTTTATGCCGCGGGCCGGGCATGCCCGGCCCCTACGGTGGCAGCGTCTCTGTAGGGGCGAACATGGTTCGCCCGCCCGTTCACCACCTTCCCTTTTAACGAGGTAACATCATGAAAGCCCGAATCATCCGCGAACCCCGCTGCGCCTTACTCTGGCGCATTGACGAAAGCTACCCCAACTATGCCGCCATCGTCCGCGCGGCCAGGCGCTATGACGTCAAGCTCCGCCCCGTCGCGGACGGCGACCTCGGCGGCATCGTCGGGGACCTCTGCGCGGGCAAGTCGGCCCCGGCGTTTGCGCCGCTTATCGCGGTGCCGGACCGCCCGGCCATCATCGTCAGCGGACTGCGCCATGACAACGGCGAGTTGGGCGCGTTCCTTGACCTTATCAAAATGGGCGGCGCGTCCATTCCGGTGCGCAGCATGGTCACGCCCACCAGCAAGGGCTGGACGCTGGCAAACCTGCTGCTGGAATTAAACACCGAGCACGAGACCGTGCAGGGCGGCAACGCATGAAGCGCCGCCTGACCGCGCTGCTGCTGGTACTGATTTGTCTGCCGCTGACCGCCTGCCAAAAGCAGCAAAATTTGTACAGTGCCACCTGGTTCGACTTGTTTGACACTGTCGCCATCGTGCAGGGCTATGCCGACAGCCAGGACAGCTGGAACGCCCAGGCACAGGCCGTGTACAGCGATTTACAGCGCTATAACGAATTGTTTGACATCTACCACCACTATGATGGCGTTATCAACCTGTATGATGTCAACGCCCGGGCCGCCGCTGCGCCGGTGCAGGTCAGCGACGAGCTGTACGCATTTTTGCGCTGGTGTAAAGACACCGCTTACCCTGCCGCCAACGGCGCGACGAACATCGCCGCAGGTGCGGTGCTGCGCCTGTGGCACGACGCGCGGGAAAGCGACTCCCCTGCCCCGCCCGACGCGGACGTCATCGCGGCGGCGCTGGCGCATATCGACATAGAAGATCTGGTTCTGGACGATGCAGCACAAACCGTCTATTTTGCTGACCCGGAGATGGCGCTCGACGTCGGTGCGGTGGGCAAGGGCTACGCTGTGGAGCAGACCGCCCGGGCCGCACAGGCCCGCGGGCTGACCAGCGCCCTGCTGAACATCGGCGGCAATGTGCGCGCTATCGGCACAAAGCCCGGCGGCAAGCCCTGGACCGCGGGTGTCGAGAATCCCTGGGGCGATGACCCCGCGTACATACAGGCCGTCGAGCTGGCCGACGGCGACAGCCTGGTCATCAGCGGCGACTACCAGCGCTACTTTGAGTACGACGGCGTGCGGTACGCTCACCTGATCGATCTGACGACGGGCTACCCTGCCCGCTACGTCAGCAGCGTGGCCGTGCTGGCCCGCGCCGACACCGGAGGTCTGGCCGACGCGCTTTCCACCGGGCTGTTCTGTCTGCCCGAGGAGACCGGCCAGGCCCTGGCCGCGCAAAACCACTATGCCGTCCTCTGGATGCACCCTGACGAGACTACGAGCCGGAGCGCGGACTGGCCGCAATAAAAACAACCCCCGATTGCCTGAAATCGGGGGTTATATATTTGCTGTAAATTTATACAAACTGTACAATTCTCACCGCTGCGGATTGATGATCGTGCGCCAATCGAGGTCGCCGTGCTCCAGGCCGTGGATGAGGACCTCGGCGGTGGCAATGTTTGTGGCAACGGGAACATTGTGCACGTCACAGATGCGCAGCAGGTTCATCTCGTTCGGCTCGCTGGGCTTGGCGCTGATGGGGTCGCGGAAGAAGAGCAGCATGTCCACTTCCTCACAGGCGATGCGCGCCACGATCTGCTCGGCACCGCCGTGGCCGCCGGGCAGGAACTTTGTGACCTTCAGCCCGGCGTTTTCCTCCACCAGGCGGCCGGTCGTGCCGGTTGCCAGCAGACGGTGCTGCTCCAAAATATGGCGATACGCCATACAAAACTGCACCATCAACTCCTTTTTGGAGTCATGGGCTATCAATGCAATCGTCATAGGTAAATGCCACCATCCTTCGCAGCAGAGTACAATATATTAAAAGGTAAGCGGGACGCGCTGCCCGCACAAACGCTTTGCCATGGCCTGTCCGGCCACAACGGCGGGATCCGCAGCGGGCGGTACCGTGCCGTTGGCCCCGGCCAGCTGCAGAACGCGGCTTTCGGGGATGACCGCCAAAAGCTGCACGCCGACGGTGTCGATGCACTCGTCCAGATCAGCCACGGCAGCGTTTTTGCCGAAGCTCTCGCGCCGGACGCGGTTCATCACCAGGCGCACGGCGCTCTGCGGGCGGCCACCCGCCAGCAGCCGGTCCGCCACGATCTTGCCGTCGCGCAGGGCCACGGGGTCAGGCGTCAGCACCAGCAGGGCCTTGTCCGCCACGGTGGAGGCCGCTGTGAACGGCGCGCCCATGCCGGCAGCGGTGTCCAGCAGGATAAAATCAAAATAGGGCCGCATAGCGGTCAGCAGACGTCCCAGCGGGGCCGCCTCCACCGCGCCGCCCTCATACGGGGCGCTGATGACGGACAGCCCGGGGTACAGCGGGCTGGGCACAACGGCCTTGGCCCCCTCGCATCTGCCGCACAAAACATCCTCAATGTCGTAAACAGTGCGGCCATAGACGCCTGCGATAATGTCCACGCTGCGCAGACCGGAGTCCAGCTCCACCAGCAGGGTCTTGCGGCCCAGCCGTGCCAGACAGGCCCCCAGCAGTACCGAGACGGTACTTTTTCCGGTACCGCCCTTGCCGGAGCAGACCATGATACACTGTGCGTTCATGTCGGCTCCTCTCCACAGTTGCATTAACACTATCTCGCATATATTCTATCACACTTCCGGCTGGACTGCAACTGGCTTTTTGTCAAAATGTGACATGTTCTTTTTGAAGAAAATCACGATAAGGGAAACTTTTTGATGCACTAAATCGGCAGAATGCCCAAGCGCACCCGATGGGGGGTTGAGCAGCGCTCCGCAATCATCCGTCAAAGACGGCATCCAGCACAGCACGCAGGATGGGCGCGGCGTTGGACCCGCCACCGCCGTATTCCAGCACGACGGCCATGGCGATTTGCGGGTCGTCCGCGGGCGCATAGCCGATCAGCACCGAGTTGACATAGTGCCCGCCGCCGGGCAGGGTGTCCGCCAGCTGGGGACTGCCGGTCTTGGCTGCGCAGGCCACGGGGCCCTCGCGCAGGACGCGGGTCGTCCGGGCCATCCGCTTCATGCCGTCGCGGATGGGGCCGAACACGCCCTCGCCGCCCGGAACCGTGGTGAATGTCGGGGTGTACTGCCAGACGGTCTCGCCGGTGGCGGCGTTCACGGCGCGGTCCGCAAAATGCAGGGCGGGCCGCTGCCCGCAGTTGGCCAGCGTGGCCGCGTAGGCCGCCAGCTGCAGCGGCGTCACGGCGGTGTTGCCCTGCCCGATGGCGGCCATCAGAGTCAGCCCGGCCTGGTAGTTTTCGTCGCTGCTCCACGTCAGGCGGCCCTGTGCCTCGGCAATTTCAACGCCGGTGGGCGTGGCCAGTCCTAACTGGCGTGCCATCGCGGAAAACACATCCACGCTCAGCCGCCGCCCGACATCGTAAAAGAAGATGTTGCAGCTGTACTCCAGCGCCGTGCGCAGGTCTACCGGCCCGCCGTGGCCGTATTGCAGGCAGCCCGGCTGGTAGCCGCTGTAAAACCCGTACCGCCCGGTGCAGTTGACCGTGGCGGCGGGGTCGATGCCCGCGGTCAGCGCCGCCGCGGCCACGGCGGGCTTGAAGGCCGACCCCGGCGCGTACAGCCCCTGGCAGACGCGGTCCAGCAGCGGCGCGGCAGCATCGGCGGAGAGCGCCGCATAGTCTGCGCGGTAGCGGTTCAGATCGAAGCCCGGTACGCTGGCGGCGGCCAGGATGCCGCCGGTCTGCACATCCACGACCACCGCCGCCCCGGCACGGCACTCCCGCCCGGCCCCGGCAGCCTTGGTGGAGCGCAGGACCTCGATTTGGGATAAAAGCGCGTTTTGCAGTTCTTTTTGCAGAGCGCTGTCCACGGTCAGCACCAGCGTGACCCCGGGCACAGCCTCCCGCAGGGGCACGGTGCGGCGCACAGCGCCGTCAAAGCCGGTGTTCACGAGCACCCGCCCGTCCTGCCCGCGGAGCAGGTCGTCATAGGCGGCCTCCAACCCGCTCTGCCCGATGACAGCATCCATCGCAAGGCCGCGCTGCCGGGCAGTGGGCCACTGCTCTGCCGTGATCGGCCCGGTGAAGCCCAGCGCATGGGGCAGCAGCGTGCCGTTCGGCCAGGTGCGCACGCCACGGGCGGCGGCCCGCACTGCGCCGCTCTGCACAAGATCGGCCTTGTAAAACGACGTCAGAACGTCACTGCCGACGCCCTGCATCACGGGCAGCTCCCCCGCCGACGCGGCAGCAAAAAAGGCAGCAAGCTGTGTTTCCACATCCTTGCTGCCTGTCAGGCTCTCTATGGCTTTTACGGTCTCGCGCAGGTCGGTGCCCGGCGGCGCCGGGATGCGCAGGTAGACGTCATACACGGTGGTGTCGCGGGCCAGAACGACCCCGGCGCTGTCCACGATGGCCCCGCGCGCGGCGTGCTGGGTCACGGTGTAGCTGGCGGAGCTGGCCTCGGCGGCCTTATCGGCGTAGTAGTCGGCGCGGACGAACTGCATCCAGGCCAGCCGCGCGAAGAACGCCGCAAACACCGCGCCGCACAGCACCATCAGCACCGCCACGCGGACGCGGCGGCGGTGGGAGTTTTTGCGGTTGGCCATGGGATCACCTCGGTAAAAAATGGATTTGTTTGTCAGGAAATGGGACATGTAGGGGCTTGCGGCAGCCATTTACTGCGCGGGCCGATGGCGGGCATCGACCCCTACAAACCGCGCTGCTTATTTATTGTACCCAAAATTCGACGAAAAAGCAATTACTTTTTCACGAAATAGACCGTGCCCCACAAATCGGCGGTGTCGGTCAGCGGGACCTGCGCGGTCAGGCCGTCGGCGTCGGGGGCGGGCGCGGCGGCCA
>ULOT01052154.1_pt1 | contig 15367 bp, 12 predicted proteins | sample 1952811 | NCBI WGS metagenome assembly ULOT01 (sample SAMEA4835609, study PRJEB28245) | human gut metagenome | biome: gut microbiome; material: fecal sample | place: Denmark | collected 2008
CACAAAATTGGAATTGCTGATAATCAGCGCGTTCAGAAACGTTACAAGGTTTGATTCCGCAACGCCCGTTCCGCTTCCAATTCAGCGACTAAGCCAACTGCTGCGTTTTAGCTTTGTTAGGAAATATGTGAAAGGTTTTGTAAGTTCTATAACGAATGGGGTGTTCCAATTGTTGCAAGGAGCGGGTTTTATTACACGCAGCTTGCGCGTTCACACTCTGTATTTAAGCTCTGAATTACTGCATGTTTTCTAAGAATAAAACATGTATCCGGCAGTATGTATTTGATTATCAGCAAATTACGTAAGATACGCACCCAAGTTTTGCGAAACAAATCCCTATAAAATTCTAAGAACTTGGAAAATTCTTTGGCTGAAATGATAATGAATGCAAGAAAAACACTACCTTTGCGTCATAAATGCGTGTCTTATTCTTAGAAGACATGCTATAAACGGTACAAAAAACCAATTTTAGGTAGTATGAAAAAGGTTGTAGTAGTTATGACCCCTTTATCCTGCGATAGAGAGGTCGACAGGAGATGCTGCACAAATAAAGCGCAGAACAGAACGGAAGCATTTGTTTTTACTTTACCCCTGCAGTCAGCTATATCACACCACATAAAGTAGAAGAGAGTTTATGACACTGGACAGTTCGAATTCTCATTTTACAGCCGACGAAATGAAGGGTATTCCATGCACTGAAAACCTTTCATTTCCAAAGGGCACAAGCATTCCTGAATCAGAAATTCATTCTGGCTCAGGAATAAAAACGTGCCCTGAAGTCAGCTCCGGTTTAGCCTCTCAAATCCTTGCCGACCCATGCACATCGTGGTCGTACATTTTTGTACACAATCAAAAAGTACGAGCCATTGAGAGCACGTTGCGCAACGATCAGTTAACCTTTTTCGTGCACAAAACCATACGTTACGTACCCCGTCGCGGAAGGAACAACACCCTGCGCGAGGTAGTATCGCCCACCGTCAGCGGACTGGTGTTTCTGCAAGGCGGTCCGCAAAAGTTGCAAGCCTATTTAGATGAAAAAATCCCCGGTTACAAACTTTGTAAAAATTGCAGTACCGGTCGCGTAGCCACCATTCCCTGCAGTCAGATGGAGCCTTTCATGCGCATAGCTGAAACCGACCCCGACCGCATCCGCTTTTTGCTGCGTCCTTTCGTTTACTATGCCCAGAACCGCACCCTACTGCGCATAACCACCGGCGAATATGCCGGACTCGAAGGTTACGTTATCCGCATAGCCCGCGACCGCAAGTTAGTGATGGACGTAGGCGGCATGAGCATTGCCATATCCGGCATTCATGCCGAACGGTTTGAAGAAGTCGACAAATCTCCCGTCGCCCCCTCATCGCCTACCTTTTACCAGCGCAACCTTCACGAACGCAATGCCTTTGTCGACCGTTATTTTCATCCCGTCCGCACCCCCCAGGAAGTTACCGCACAAACTGAAAACATCGAAATGCTTCGTCGTCAAACCCTCTCCGACGTACTCCGTAAGAAGTTAGACACGAAAGACGCCCTCGAAATATTCAGTTTTATCATCGAAGAAATCGGCTATTACTACGCCCCCTTCCTCGACCATTTCAAAGACAACCTCCTCCCCATCCTCGAAGCCGGAAAAAAAGTATTCCAAGAACTTTCCCACCTCATTTCCACACTCCCCGTCACCGACGATTCCCGCCAACGCAGCGAATCAGCCTACGACGAACTCCGCACAAACTATGGGTATTTGTTTGAATAGGGGAGTACTTCTTGGCCTCTCCATTATAACTGATGCAAATTACCATTCAAATAGCACGTGTTATAACGTTCCTGATTTCTACAAGATAAGAGAGTAATCGCTTTATTATCTGATCTATTTAAAAAGAATTATATGTCAACCGACCCGCGAGATCAAATCATTGCGCATCTGATAGCACAGCACGAAAGCCAGCGTTTAGACTTGTGTGCGATGCGTGCAGTGCATGACGATATGAAGGAAGAGTTGGCCAAAAGGAAAGCCGAATTGGCCAAAATGAACGATGAGTTGAAAGATATGCATGTGGAGAAAAATACCATTTGTGCTGAAATTCAGCAGGAACGTGCCTTAAAAGAAGCTTTGGAACGTGAAAACCGTCTTCTCGAAGAAGAATTGGCTTTATCAAAAGAAGTTTCTTCAAACTTTAAACGTTCAAAGTCGGGCAAGTACAAAGCTGCCAGTGCTTTAGGTAAGAAAAATGTAGGAAACAGGAGGAAGAATGCAGATTAATTCCGCTGATTTTTTGCACAAAAAACTTTGAGGGTTGTAGGGATAATACCTCTCTCTTACCCTCTTGTATCGGACTTGAAAAGTCCTTAACGTTAAAAATCAATTTAAATTTTAACAAGTCAGTGAAGGTAGGCACCGAAAAGTGCCTACTCTCTAGGCTATGCCCTAAATTGCTATTTGTAAATTATATAAAAATATGGAGAAAATATCCTTGACTAAATTAGAGTCATATTTAACTAATAGAAGTCCGTTTGAATATGAATTAAAATCAAATTCGCAGGAATTTAATTTAAGTGATATAGAGTGCAATACTTTTGTTGAACCGGAATTCTCTTTAGTTCCTGAAATGAGTAATTGCGATGATTTAAAAGAGGCGCAAATTATTCTCATTGTAGCTGTGGGAGCAACAGGAAAAACTGTTTTAACAAAAAAGTTGTCTTATGATTTAAAATTTCCTATTGTAGATCTTGGACATACAAAAGTTATAGCTGGTAATTTCTTAACAGGTATAATCTTTAAATATCTGAAACCGATAGATGGTGGACATTGGTTACAAGATATTAAGGATGGAAAATCTGGTATGATTATTGATGCTTTAGATGAAGGTTATCAAAAAACAAATACATCGGGATTTTTCGATTTTCTAGATGATGTTATTGAAAACATTTCATCTAACTATTGCTCCTTTATTGTACTAGGTCGTACAAATGCTGTGGAATTGGCTTCCTTGCATTTAGATGAAAAGAAAATCAAAGTAGCAGTTGTACAAATAGAACCTTTTTCATTAGAAAAATCTAAAGAATTTATTGATAAACAGGTTGATTTTGATAACATTAAATCATTTAGAACATCTTATATTCAAACACGTGATTATGTTCTTGATTCTTTAGGAGGTTTTTTTAAAACAGAGTCTTCAAACTATGAAATGCAACGTTTAAAGTTTATAGGCTATGCTCCAGTATTGTTGGCTGTTTCAGAATTTTTGAAACCTAAAAAAGTTCTCAATTATAAAGCTGTATATGAAGATTTAAAGAATTGTAATAGCACATCTATATCTCTTATCTTGGATGTTGTTGATAAGATTTTACAGAGAGATAAGAAAGATAAAATTAATCCCAATCTTTTAGAACGAATAGTTAAATTACGTAATATTGATTTTAAAGAAAGAGCATTAAAAGAAGCATACACTCCAGAGGAACAATGTGCTCGTGTTTTATATATACTCCTAGGTGAACCATATCCTTATAAAATAATTGAAGATGATGATTTTGAGGCAAAATATTGCAAAGGATTAGAAACATGGATGGTGGAGCATCCTTTCTTAAAAGAACGAAATCCAGCTAATGTGGTTTTTGAATGTTATATTCTTGCAAAACTTATATCAAATAATAGATATAAAGCTGCTGTTTTTAAGTATTTGCGGAATAAAAATGTAAATTCATTCATATTTTTTTATTTGTTTAAAGATTTGAATAAGGATAAAAGAATTGATGCGGAAATAATACCTTATTTGTATAATTCTTTGAAGACCTTAGATAGTAAAGAACTTAATTATAGTCTTGAAATAGAACCATTAGAAAATGATACGAAGGGATTGTATGCTGTTTCTTTTATACCTTCAGATTTGAAAGAAAAAGTATATGATTTTATAACAGAAATAAATGGTGCATTGGTATGGCATGGTTCAATATCAGATATATCTGTTGATATTCACACTGATTTTGTATTAGATGGTGATCGAATTAATATGTTTGCGCCATCATATATAAACTGTAAGAATTTAATAGTTAAATCTTTAGAACTTAATTATAGTAACCGTGAACAGAATTTAAATATTATTGTAGAGACAGAAGGTGTAAAATCTGATACTTTTACAGGTGATATTCCAGAAATTAATGGTATTGGATGTAATAAAGAATCACTTTCAATAATTTCTACAGAATGTTTAGCATATCCTTATTCTGAATATCAAAAGAAGAAAAATGAAAAAGAGATAGAAATGTCGTCTGACATGGAAGAAGCCTATAAAAAGATGAGAAAAACACTGATAATGTTTCGTTCACATAGTAAAGGTCAATTGGCTAGATATAAGGATAAAATAGATAACCGAATAGGAAATACCATAGTAGGGAAGGTTGTTATCGATACATTGATAAAAAAACACATTATATATGAAGAAAAGCACTTATATGTTATAGATAATAATGCATTGGCTAAATATCTTGGAGTTAAATTTGATGATATAAGAAATCAAACTATTACAAAATCAATGATTTCTTTTTTAAGGGATATTGTAGATAATATAAAATCTAATTAATGAAAGCAGAAGACAAACAACTAGAAGTTACTGCCAATAACAAACGTATTGCTAAGAATGCAGCAATGCTATATATTAGAATGTTTCTTATTATGGCTGTAACTTTGTATACAAGTCGGGTCGTTTTAAGAGAACTTGGTGTAGATGATTTCGGTATATATAATGTTGTAGGTGGACTAGTAGCAATGATGGGTATTTTGAATAGTGCCATGTCTGTTTCTACTACTCGCTATTTAACCTTTGATTTAGGTAGAGGAGATTCTGTGCAGTTGAAACGAACGTTTGCAATGTGTTTTCAAATATTCGTTTTATTATCTATCTTACTTCTTCTTTTAGGAGAGTCTATAGGTTTATGGTTTTTAAATACACAATTAACTATTCCAACTGAGAGATTGGTGGCTGCTAACTGGTGCTATCAGTTTTCAATCTTTTCATGTATAAGCAGTTTATTATTGACTCCTTTTAATGCAATTATTATAGCACATGAGAAAATGAACATCTATGCTTACTTAAGTGTTTTAGATGCATTTTTAAAACTTTTAGTAGTATACCTAATAGCAGTGATGCCCATAGATAAACTGATATCCTATGGGGCTTTGCTAATGTTCTCATCGTTAGTAATTACAATTCTTTACATCATTTATTCTTGTAAACATTATGCAGAGTCTAAGTATTCATTTTATTGGAATTATTCTTTGTTTAAGGAATTGATGTCATACTCATGGTGGAATCTTTTTGGGTCACTTTCTGGAATTGCCAAAGAACAAGGATTGAATATGTTGCTGAATATTTTCTATGGTCCTGCTGTTAATGCTTCGCGAGGTATAGCTTATCAGGTAAATTCTGCCGTATCACAATTTTTTACAAATTTTTATACAGCTGTAAGGCCACAAATAACCAAATATTATTCAAAAAATGAACTTGAAAACATGTTTTCTCTTGTTTTTAAAAGTTCCAAATTTTCCTTTTATTTGATATATATATTATCTCTACCATTGATAATAGAGGCTCCTTTTCTGATCGAATTATGGTTGGGACAGTTGCCAGAGTATGTAGTATCGTTTGTTAGGATTATAGTAGTTATGACAGCTGTTGATGCAATGTCAAATCCTCTTATGACATCTGCCCATGCAACAGGAAGAATTAAGTTATATCAATTTACTGTAGGTACAGTTAATATATTGATTTTGCCAATTTCTTATATTGTATTAAAGTTTATAGGATGCTCTCCGGTAATTGTTTTTGTCATATCCCTATCAGCGTCTGTTATTACTTTGTTTCTTAGATTATGGATTGTGGGAAGACTAATGCCATTTCCTAAGATGAAGTTTGTGAAGGAAGTTTTTTTGAAGTCAATATTGATTGCTTTTACAGCTGCAATAATACCAATAGGTATACATGTAGTATTGTCTGCTAATTTTTATTCACTCCTTCTAGTAGGTCTTGCTTGTGTGCTATCAACCCTTTTAGTTATATACATATTAGGTTTGACTCCACAAGAAAGATTGTTTGTTCGACATACGTTTGAAAAAATCAAATTGAAAATATGATAGAATTAGCTTCCCATGATTTATGTACAGCTTGCGGTGCTTGTGCTTATGTGTGTCCCAAGAACTGCATTACAATGGTTGAGAATTCTATAGGGGTTGATTATCCCATTTTGGATTCTTCGAATTGCATAGAATGTAAAAAGTGTCAAAAGGCTTGTCCTGTTATAACGCCTGTAGAATTCAATAACCCACAAAAAGCTTATGCAGCTTGGAGTAATAACTCTAAGGAACGACAATCAAGTGCTTCTGGAGGTATTGCTGCAGAAATATATAAATATGCTTTAGACAAAGGTTATAAAATTGTAGGTGCGGTACAACAAAGTGACTTTTCCGTAAAACTTGAACTTTCAGATAACGTTCAATCCATTGCTTGTTTCAAAAATTCGAAATATGTAAAAAGCACCTGCTACGATATCTATAAACAAATAAAGAATGAATTGAAGGTTGGTAAAAAGGTTCTCTGTATTTGCTTACCATGTCAAGTCGGTGCATTAAAAGCTATTTTTAAGAAATCAACGAATTTGGTTTTAGTAGACATTGTTTGTCATGGTGGAACTCCTTATAACTACTTAAAGCAACATATTGAGTATGTTGAGAATCTGACTGGTTCGAAATGTGCACAAATGTCTTTCAGAGATCCGAAGTTTCAAACTCATAAGTACCATTTTTCTTTATATGATATTCAAGGAAATTGTTTTTATTCAAAGCGTACAGCAGATGGGGATACCTATCAATTTGGGTTTCATCGAAGTGTAACTTACAGACAGAATTGTTATCATTGCATCTTTGCAAAATCGAGGAGGGCTTCAGATTTGACATTACTTGATTTTAAAGGATTGAATGATATGGCGACTGATAAATTTTCAAATATCAATGTATCTGGTGTTATAGCTTTTACAGATAAAGGTCAAGAAATTATTGCTTCGCTACAAGCTGGTAATGCAGTAACTTTTATAGAAAGACCAATTGAAGAACCTTTTAAAACTGATCCTCGTTTACGTGAACATACACAAGACAACAAAAACAGTATATTGTTTAGGAAACTTATTACAGAAACACCAAATGATTTTGAAGGTGTGATGCACAAGGTAATAAAATTCAACAAAAAGAATAATCGGTTCGAAATTTTAAAAAGAGTTTATAGACGACTTAAATCATTATTAAATTTATGAGAATAGGTATAATTACTATCCATAATTCTCCTAGTTATGGAGGAAGTCTTCAAGCATTTGCATTATATAAATTCCTTGAACAGAGAGGATATAATGTTGAAATAATCGATCTTCATAGGCCTTATCAAGATGATTATCAAGCTAGTTCAAAATATAAGTTATACGCAGAATTTTCTTTAAAATCTTTCATAAAAGATAACCTTAGGAAAATTCTGTGTCATAAAAAAAGAAGTCCGTCAGCTATAGGAAATCATTATTCCGAAAAGGCTTTTGAAAAATTTTCATCGTTTAATGGAATGTTAAGGTTTTCCAAAGCTTACTTAGGATGTGATAGTTTATATGAAAATCCACCTATGTATGATGTTTATATTACGGGAAGTGATCAAGTTTGGAATCCTTATCAGCCTTATTGCATAGAACCTTATTTTTTAACTTTTGCCCCAAAAGGAAAAAAGAGGATTGCTTATGCTGCAAGTATAGGATTAGATTGCTTGCCTTCGAAAATGGAGAAATTAGTAAGCAGTTGGTTAAAAAACTATGATAAAATTGCAGTTCGAGAGCAACAAACAGCAGATTATCTCAAATCATTGACTGGTTTGGAAATTACGACTGTTTCTGATCCAACATTTCTTTTGGATTCTGATTATTGGAAAAGTATTGCGGTAGGTCCTTTCCAAAAAGGGTACATACTCATGTTTACTCTTTCTTATAATTCCTCTGTTTTAGATTATTGTAAAAAATTGAGTGCTGAGTCAGGAAGAGAATTGATTTCTATTCGAATGAAGCAAAGTGAATATTCCCAAAGTGCAGGATATACAGCAATAACGGATGCAGGACCCGCTGAATTTATCGGTTATATGGCTAATGCCGAGTTGGTTATCACAGACTCTTTTCATGGTACTGTATTTGCATTTTTAATGGGAGCTAATAATGTTTTTACATATATTTCAGAAGGTAATAAAAGAGGTGTAAGAATCGTAAACTTGTACAATGAATTAGGTTATTCGAATCATATTTTACGAGGAAATTTAGTTCATTCCTATGAAGCATTAGAAGCAATGAATATTGATAAGAAAAAAGTGAGAGAAACTATAAAAGACATGACTAATACCTCAAGACAATTCTTATTGGATAGCTTAAATGAATAATATATCGCATATAAAAGACTGTTATGGTTGTGGAGTATGTGCAACCATCTGCCCCAAGAATATTATATCCATATCGTTGAATGCTGATGGCTTTTATCAGCCGGAGGTGTTCGATGAAGATAAGTGTATTGATTGTGGGTTGTGTTTGAATGTTTGTGCATTCTATAATGAAGGATTGGCTTTGCAGGAAACTTCTATACGGAGTTATGCAGCGTGGAGCAATGAACCGGCTGTGCGCAGAAAATGTGCTTCAGGTGGAGCGGGTTTTGAGATTGGCCGTACACTTATAAATAAAGGATATAAGGTTTGTGGAGTAAAGTATAACGCAGAAAAGCAAAGGGCAGAGCATTTTATAGCAACGACTGTTGAAGAATTGGTGCAGACTGCCGGCTCCAAGTATATTCAGAGTTATACCTTGGATGGATTCAAAGCTATTAATAGACGAGATAAATATTTGGTGACCGGAACTCCTTGTCAGATTGATTCATTTCGTCGTTTAATTCAAAAATGGCGCGTTGAGGATAACTTTGTTCTTTTGGATTTCTTTTGTCATGGTGTTCCTTCTATGCTAATGTGGAAAAAATATACCCAATCTGTTGAAAAAATTACAGGGCCGATAACGTATGCTTCCTGGCGAAATAAGTTGACAGGATGGCATGATAGTTGGGCTATGGCAATAGACGGAGAAGCGAAGGGTGAAAAGGTTAATTGGCATGATTCTTATAATATGCTAATAAGGGAGAAAAAAAACTACTACAATTCTAGACGGTCTCAAGGAGACCTTTTTTATAAGTTCTTTTTAGGTAATATTTGTTTGGGTAAGGCATGCTACAAGCACTGCAAATACAAATACAATCATTCGTCTGCAGATATACGCATTGGAGATTTATGGGGTTCTGCTTATGAGAAGAATGAAGATGGTGTGAGTGCAGCTATTGCTTTTACTGAAAAAGGTAATGATGTGTTGAAACAGACGAATTGTAGTTTGATTGAGCATCCGTTTGAGGTTGTGGCAGAAGGTCAGATGAAAGAAAAAGTGGTGAAGCCTGCAATATTTCCTGTGGTTTCATACGCTTTGAAAACGTCTATACCTTTGGATGGTATCATCTTTAAGATGATTTTATTTACGAACAGAGTGTTGAACAAGTTGTCGAGAATGTTTTCATGAAAGTAGGTATTATAACTATGCATAAGGTAATTAACTATGGTTCGATTTTACAAGCTTATGCATTGCAAGAAAAATTGAGACAGTTGGGCTATGATAATGAAATTATAGATTATCAATTTCCTCCCAAAGTTAAAGTTGGAAAAGTAACCTATTTATTAAGATTGCTTTATTCTGTTGTAGTTAACTTGTTATCATTTGGAGCCTTGGCAACAAAAAGGTCTCGATTCGAAAAGTTTCATCAGACAATGCTTAGGACTAGTAAGTTTAGTTATAATTATGAGTCCATACACAGCAATCCACCTAGGTATGATTTGTATATAACAGGAAGTGACCAAGTTTGGAACCCGTCTTTTGCAGGATCTGACACTTCGTTTTTGCTCTCGTTTGTTCCTAAGAATAGTAAATGCATTTCTTATGCTTCCAGTTTTGCCATCAATGAAATTCCTGCTGATTTCAAGGAGTTGTATGCAAAAGAACTTTTAAAGTATCAATCCATATCGGTTCGAGAACAGAGTGGGCTCCGTATTGTTAAGGAACTTATCAATCGAGATGCTAAGGTTGTATGTGATCCTACTTTGTTGTTAAAAAGGGAGGATTGGGATAAGTTAGCCAATCAGTCGAAGATAAAAGTAGATGAACCTTATATACTTGTGTATGTTCTGACCTATATGTATAACCCTTACCCAGAGATAGAGAACTTAATCAATAAGGTACAAAAGGAGTTGGGAAATATCAAGGTCATTATATTGGAAGGTCGCAAGCAGGATGTGTTCCGAAAAAACTCGCGTGTGATTAAAGATGCTGGTCCCAATGAGTTTGTATATCTCTTTAAGAAAGCCTCTTTTGTAATTACAACATCTTTTCATGGAACAGCGTTTTCGTTGATATATGGTAAACCTGTGTATGGTGTTGTGAAAGACGTTAGATCGAATGATGGACGTATTATTTCTACCTTGAAAAAGGTGGATATGTCTTCTTCCATTATTGATTATAAGGATGTTGATGTCGTATCAAAGGAACAAGTAAGTTCATTGTGTTGTAAGGAACAAGACTTGCAAGCGTTTCGCGATTATTCTATTGGTGTTTTACATGAAATGTTACTTTAATGAAAGCAGTAAAAGAAGTTTTTAGCGAATATTTTTCTTTAGATGATTCATTGTTTGGAAAAAAAGAGCAATGGAAGATGTGGTGCTATATTGGGGCATACTTTATTTTATCCCTAAACATAGTTCCCATTGATGTAATACTTGCCGTGATAACCTTGCTGTTTATCATTTCATCTACCAAATTATGTTTTTTTCAGTATGTTTTTTATTTACTGTTTGAAAACGTCATGGTGTTTTCATTTGGAATAACTTGTAACTTAGTATTTCATCTGGTCTTGTTAGTGAAGATAGTGCTTTTCAGTCCAAAGTGTTTGAATTATGCCTTTCATCATAAATTGTTTTCAATCAGTTTTGCTTGGTTGCTTTACACACTCTTTTACGGAGCATTTTCGTTTCTGCTGGGACATGGTTTTACAGGATTCAACATTTTCTTTAAATCTGTTTTCTTTATATATAGCTTATCTTATCTGTATTCTAATGAATCTGTTGCAGCATTTTGGAAAACAATATTTCAATTATTATCGATTTCCGTACTTATAACAGTGTTATATGGTTACCGTTATGATACAGGATTGGAGCGATGGGTAGAGGGACTAGATGAAGAATTTGGATCTCAATTATATGGAACTTTGGGTACAACGAGAACAGGTCTCTTTACAATAGTAGGGTTTATTTATGCCGTTTATTTTGTAAAAAACAATATACTTAAAGTAGGACTTGCTATTTTATATGTTGCTTTGACCTTTATGACGATGAGTTTGACTGCAACCGCTTTATTGGTTATGGCTGTAGCAATCTTTTTTTGGCAAAAAGGGTATTTTAAAATTCGAAAAATTGCTCTATTTTCCATCGTTTTATTTGTAGCTATATCTTTTTCATATCCATTTCTTTCAGAACTCAGTATAGTTAAACCAGTTATTTTGCGTATTGAGAATACAACACAGGCCGTGCTTGAAGGTGACTTGAATAAAGCTACTTCTAATAGAGAAGAATTGTCGGATGTTTATTGGGAAAAATTTCAACAGCATTCTATACCTACACAATTGTTTGGCGAGGGAAAAACTGCAGCTTTGGGAACTATATCTTCTGTAGATATGAATTCTCATAACACCTATTTGGATATGCTGTTTTATTATGGCATTATAGGAGTTATATTTATTTTGTATTGTAGTGTTAGAAAATTGTCATACTATAGGCTTTATAATTGTTTCTATCCTATTTTGACGCTAAAACTTTTGTTTATCGTTGGTGGAGCTTCGGTTTCTGTTTTCTCTATTTCGTATTATGTCTTTTTGATGTTAATTTAATTTGTTCTACTGCAAAATTGTTAGGGAGTTATGATGTTATCAATAATAATACCAGTATATAATGTAGAACGATATGTAGAAAAATGTATTCGTTCTTGTGAAACGCAAGATGCTACTGATTTTGAGTTAGTAGTTGTGAATGATGGCTCTACAGATAATAGTCTTGCTATAGTTGAGCAAGTTTCTAAAGAGTTTGAAAATATAACTATTATCACTCAAAAGAATCAAGGACTGAGTGCTGCTCGAAACGCAGGCTTGCAGGTAGCACGGGGAGAATACGTGTGGTTCGTAGATTCAGATGATTGGATTGAGCCAAATTGTCTTGGTAGAATCACAAAGAAACTGAAAGATGGTTTGGATATTTTGCAATTGCAATACCGCAATGCGTATGAAGATGCTTCTTTAAATAGTGATGGTCCCTATGTTTTAATAGATGGGATAAAGTCTGGAAAGGAAGTAACTATCCATGGCGGCTTGCCTGCGCCTGCTCCGTTTTCTATCTACAAGTCTGTTTTTTTAAAGAAGCATGGACTGAAGTTTAAAATAGGTATCTATCATGAAGATTCGGAATTGAAGCCTAAAATTACCTATTTGGCAGAACGAATAGCCTCAGATACCGAGGTGAGCTATAATTATCTGCAACGGACTTCGGGTAGCATCACTTCTAAGTTCAGATTGAAAAACGGCATTGACATCATTTATGTAATGAACAGTTTGATGGATTTTGTCAAGCAACAGCAGATGGACAAACCTTGTACCAAAGCCTTTTACCGTCAAGTAGGCTTATGTATGAATACGTTGCTTTTCGGTTACAGACAGCTTTCGAAGTCTGACCAATCTGGTTTGTATAAAGCACTTACGTCGCAAAAGCATTTGTTTCGAGCCATGATTAAGAGCAAGAACCTTAAGTATCAGTTAGAGGGGGTTGCATTTGGTTTAAGTTTAAAGTTAGGCTTTTTTCTACATAAAATGATAAGATGAAATGTAACTATTTTATGAAGATATCTGTTATTATACCCACTTATAAACCCCAAGATTATCTTTGGGAATGTCTGAATTCATTGGTTGCTCAAACTTTTCCTAAAGAAGATTTTGAGGTAATCTTAGTGTTGAATGGTTGTTGCGAACCTTGGAAAAGTAACATCCAGCAGTACATAGATGCTCGAATGCAAGGGATGAATGTGAACTACATTCAAACCGATGAGGGCGGAGTGAGCAATGCACGCAACATAGCCCTTGACTGCGCTAAGGGCGACTACGTGACGTTTATTGACGATGATGACTTCATTTCTCCCACTTATTTGGAAGAACTGTACGAGATAGCTACACCTGACACCGTATCGCTGTGTTATCCGTATGCTTTTAATGATGGAAAAATAGAGGAGCAGTTACCTTATAACATTACAGAGGCATATAATTATTGTATAAATTATCAGTGTAAAAGCCTAACATCCAGGGTTCGGAAATTTTTTTCCGGACCTTGTATGAAGCTCATTCCAATGAGCTTCATACAGGGAAGAAGGTTTGATGTGCGTTTCAAAAACGGAGAGGATAGTTTGTATATGTTCTTGATTTCAGATAGAATTAAGAAAGTTGTATTGACATCCCCCAATGCTATTTACTATAGGAGAGTACGAATGAATAGTGCTGTTACGACTAGTAGGTCTTTTAAAAATGTATTTATGAATTCATATAAATTAAGTAGAGAATATACAAAAATATATTTTTCTCAATTTGGGTCTTATAATCATTTGTTTTATGCTACTCGTATTTTAGGTAGTATTAAGGCTTTTGTTAATTATAAAAAAAACACATACTAATGCAAGTAAGTATTATAATGCCTTATTATAATGCATCTGCTTATATCCGTGAAACCATTGAAGCAATCATAGACCAGACGTATAAGGACTGGGAGTTAATTATAGTGGACGATTGTAGCCCAGCACCTGAAACGGCAACAGTGTTGCAGCAGGTAAGGGAAATGGACGATCGCATTAAAGTGATTCGTGCTGAGCAAAATGGTGGAGCAGGATTGGCACGGAATATAGGCATCAAAGCAGCAAAGGGCAGATATATAGGTTTTTGTGACAGCGACGACTGGTGGTATCCCACAAAATTGGAAGAGCAGTTGAAGTTTATGCAAGACCATGGCTATGAACTGACCTGTACGTGGTATGAAGATGCTAATGAACGGTTAGAGCCTTATTATACGATGAAACAAGCACCCAGGCAATCGTATCAAACAATGATTGCCGGATGCAATATCGGTACTCCCGGCGTGCTGTTTGATACCCAGCGTGTAGGCAAAAAGTATATGCCACCGCTTCGAAGAGCTGAGGATTGGGGATTGTGGATGAACATTCTGAAAGAAGTAGATTACATTTATACCTATCCGAAGGCTTTGTGGAAATATCGTCATATTCCTGGGTCAGAAACAAGTAATAAATGGGTGATGCTTAAGGCTGTGGTAAAGATGTATCAGACGGTATTGGGAATGAATTGGGTAAAAGCATGGTTTACCGGATTGTTCGTATTTCTGCCCAACAATGTAATGAAAAAACTGAAGAAGGTAGTATAACGAAATGTACAAGCAAAAGACGATTGAAAGTTTGGTGATGCTGATACAAGCTGCTTTGGGAACAAAGCCGAGTTACGTACAACAGCTAGATGACCTAAAGGATGTTTACAATTTGGCGCGATGGCAAGAAGTGTCAGCCATAGCTTTAGATGGCTTGCAAAAGTTAGCAGCTCAGAATGCTGATATATTGCAGGATGAGGCATCAGTGAAAGTGGTTAAGATGTACTGGATTGGCAGTATGATGCATCAAGAAAGAGGGTATCGTGTCAATTTCGCAGCAGCCAAGGAACTTTCGGAACTGTATGACAATCACCAAATTTATACATACGTATTAAAAGGTTTTTCAGTATCGGAGCATTACCCTGTACCTTCTCACCGATTTTCCTGTGATTTGGATTGCTTCCTACTTTCACAAGCAGGTTCTTTTGATGCTTACAGTTTGGGCAATACTTTGGTAGCTTCGAAGGGGTGTAAAGTAGATGATGAGTACTACAAACATTCGGTGTTTGCGTATAAAGGTTTGACGGTAGAAAACCACAGGTATTGTTGTTCGGTGAAACGTAGCAAGCGGACAAAAGATTTGGAGAACTACTTGGCCAGTCTGTTAAAAGACTACCATCCTCAATATATTATGGATACGAAATTGGCTTTACCGCCGACAATGTTTCAAGCCCTATTTATGATGGAACATGCCAATGGGCATTTCCTCTATTCAAAGATGAGTTTGGATTCTGATGCCTTATTTGTATGGCTTTATAAGT
>ULOT01035730.1_pt1 | contig 15283 bp, 12 predicted proteins | sample 1952811 | NCBI WGS metagenome assembly ULOT01 (sample SAMEA4835609, study PRJEB28245) | human gut metagenome | biome: gut microbiome; material: fecal sample | place: Denmark | collected 2008
ATCAACGCAAATGTCAAAATATACGTAACTATCAATGTCCAGTTAACTTTGAGTTTATCTATCTTCATAATATAAAATATAACCCTTCCCTTACTAATCAATCCTTTACCTTTTTAAATGCCCAGAATTTATTGATCAAGAAATTTAACGGCACACTAATTAAAAGATTAATAATTGGTGCTACAAATTCAGAAATATTAAACACCTGAACCCATAATACCAATAATGCACTGCTTAAAAATAACCCTGTGAAGGAATATGACACATATGTCTTGATTAAAGATTTCCATATAGAGCGTTTTTCTCCATCTCTTAGTTTAAATACAAACTTATTGTTCCAATAAAATGACCATAATACACTCAGAACAAATTGCACTACCTGTGATATAATATAATCATATTTATCAAAAATTCCAATACTTCTAAATATCATTAGACAACCTGCATATAATACATAACTAATAACAGTATTTGATACTCCAACTATCCCAAATCGTATAAACTGAATGCATGAATCAATTACCTTTTCATTAATATCAGATTTAAATATTGAAAAAACACATCTTAAACAATAACGTATTATTTTTTCTATCGTATTCCAAACTTTAGTCATTATTTAACTTACTATCTATTCACTTACTAATAGATTTTCTCCTATAATTTTCATATATAGTTTTCTTGAATCTTCTCCGGAATCAACCTTATTCACATCAGCTTTAATGTGCACATTCGTTAATCCTTTAGACAATTCAACTGGGATTTCTATGTCTGTTTCAGATGATGTAATATTAAATGCATATTCATTATCATTAATCTCAATAATTATCTGACCTTCATTAGCCTGAGGTGTTTCTACTTTTAATTTTAATATTCCATCATAAGTCCCTTGATAAAAATTATATATTTTTAATTCCGATTCTTTTTCAGCCCAATTCCAACTTTCATTTCCCTTTGTCTCCGTTCCATATATTCCCTTACCATTTTCTAAAAAGATAGTATTTTCAAGATTTTCTCCCATATCCTTCCATATGAAATAAACTGTATCACTAATTCCATAATACCTACGAACCCATCTTTCAATAACCGGAGAATAATCTGTTTCATCACTCATTGATAAATTCCTGTACATAGAATATTTCTGTGGATACGAATATAAAACAATATAACTGTTCCCATTCCAATTTTCTAATTGTCTAACATTGTATTGGGTAATATAATTATTTTCATAATATCCCTTTAAAATAGTTGTATAATTACTAAGTCCACAAAACATAAAAACAACTATCAATACACTAGATATATATTTTACTATTTTAACATTATTATTGATTACAGTAACAAACGCAATTACAATATATGTAAATGCTATAAAAATGTATCCTAAATATGACCTATATACTACATATGGTGAGATAACAAGGCAAAACACTGATGCTACTGCTGCCATCAAAAATGCAAAATACTCAAGCTTACCTATCTTTACAAAATATGTTATTGCAGTCGCAGCCGTAATTATCAAAAATGACATACTAAATATTTCTGCAATTGTACCAATTACATTGAATTTGTATATTGTCACATAACCTGCAAAACACAATATTGTCAAAGCTATCAATACTCTATACCAAATATTTTTCTTCTTACTGTAAAGCAGTAAGCCTGCAATAAAAATATTTGCTATCATCAAAAGAAGCGTAATATAAAAAAAATCTTTACTGACAAAGACATCCAACAGAATAGGTAAATTGGTTTGTATCTTCTCCACAAGAGATAATTTTGAAAAAGCTTCCTGATCTCCAGTCATTCTAGCCATATTCCCCGGAGACATAAGCATCAAAAGATATGTTCCTAAACTATACAGCCCAACATATACATCAACTTTAACATATTTCCTTTCATCGCGAAAATGATGGAATAAAATATAAAAAACAATAAACACAATAAATGCTCCGCCCCATTGTTCTTGAGAAAGAGTTGTAAATAAAATTAATATACTTTCAACTATATAAAATCTTGCTTTGCTATATTTCTTATTGTTCTTTATACATTCTGAAACATAGTTATAGTACATAACAGCCAAAAACATAGGTAATAGAGGCCATATGTACAAAACAGATGCTGATGCCCAATATGTTCCATTATTATGAAAAGTAATATCTATCAGGCAATACAAAACACACGTAAAAACTGATGCCGGAAATGAAGTTCTACAATCCATTACTTTGCATGCCATCTTATAAATAGCATACAGTATTAAGATTATAACAAATGATTGCATAACCATAAACACTTCAATACCATGCTTTAACATTGGTATCAAAAATAAACAGGCATATAGGAGTCTACCTCCCCATCCCATATAAATATGATAAGCCCATTCAAGGATTGCTCTTATTCCGAAGTTGGTTCCAATAATTCCCGATACCTCATAGCTGTACGATAATGATGCATTGCCATAATCATCAAAAAACATTCCAACATTAATATGCTGTACAAATAAAGCTCCCCATCCTAAAATAAACACAAATAAAACCCATATTTGTTCATGCTGTTTAATGTACTTTTCATAATACTTCTGCATATAAACCCTTTCCGAGAAGTTTCTTCGTTATAAATATCTGTTATATATTATTACCATTTTTAATTTTTCTCAACGGTTTAGTTATTTTCCAACTTGTTGAGTTAATAATTTCATTATATTGCTGTTCGGCAAATTGTGCTTTTTCGCGTAAATTATTATTTTCTACTATCTGATCTGCTATCTTACTAATATAGTTTTCAGTTTTACCAGAAACACTTAATAAAATATTTCCAAAATTTTCATTTTTAACAACGAACCACGGATCCACCACATCAAATACGTACACACTATTATCATTCAACCTACGACCATTAGTGTCCATTACTTCCTGCAGACTCTTATCATTGTCAGCACAAAATCTCACAATACTCAATATTGCACTCTCTTTTCTCGGATCAATCCTAACCCTGAGTGCATTCTCCGGTATGTCCTTTATACAAATAGTCTCAACACCATTTTCATCAATTTCAGGCTTTATAAAATATGAATTTTCATGTAAAAATCCATCACCATAATCATAGTAAACCTGCATGCCCGGTGTTTTATTCTTACAGTATTCACTATACAATTCATGTATATTATAGGTTTTCTGCCCCATTGACTCGTGAAGTTCACCAAGACTCACCTTACCTGAAGAAATATAATTTTGAAAATTCTGCTCCATTTTCAAATATTTTTCTATATTTTCTTCATCAAATCCAAGATCTTCAAATATTCCGTTTTTTACAAGAGCTACACTTTCAGGACATGTATAAACATAATAATGCAATGCTCTATAGAGTAAAAATTCTAATGGTATTGGAAAATCCATCGTCCATTCGTAATCAATCAATGTCTGTCTATTTTCTGAGATAATCACATTAGCAAATCCATAATCGAGATTATTAAATTTACCACATTTTGTTTCTTGTGGAAAATCAAAATCTCCAAACATTTGAACGAACTCATTTGTTTTTTCAAACATCTCTGTAGACGAATACTTTTTTATCATATCAAAGTATTCTTTAATCCGCCTTAGTACAGCTTCATATCCCTGACTATTATAAGCATCATGAAGCAGTCTCTCCATATCTGCCCCTTCAACATACGGAAAACGCATGCCATCATCGGCTTCCTCATATGGCTGAATTGCCAATTCACCTTTCGGAAACATGGTTGTCAGTCCCAAATATGCCGCTTTCATATTTTCAAAATGCTGCTTGCCTTCTTCATACAGTGGCTTTTTACAAACCCATCTGGCACTATCATTTTCAACAATGCTTGTCTCAATCGCATATTTTGAATTACGTTCATTTGAAAATTTCGAATAAATCAGTCTATCCATCTTTACTCTCCACACTTAGCCTCTACAAGAAATGAATTTGAGAAGAATGGGAACATTCCCTCATCAATTACCTGATCAAATACTTTGCTCTCATCAAACATATATATCTTTTGCCTGTCAAAATTCAGATTATTCTTATTAAGTGTACCCTTTTCCGGTAGAAAATCATCTGAATAAATCACCATAGGAAACTTATAATCCGGATAAGGATAATAGAATTTCTGTTCTATATAACCGGCTTTTTTTATAAGCTTTTCCAGTTCTTTTCTACCAAACGTATACACACCCTCTACGTCATTATAACCTTCTATTCCTTTGAATACGCCACCAATATGATCTTCCTGACAACCTGCCCAGTATTTCATACCAAATTTATTCTCAATGGCAATATACACTCTTCCATTTGGTTTTAAATGTTTTTTTATAATACTTAAAAATTTCAGATACGGCTCCTTCGATTTTATATATAAAGCGCCGTATTCCAATACTCCAATAAGAGTGATACAATCATATTTTCGTGGCAAGTTTGGTTCTATAACTTGAAAATTACCCACCATGATTTCAATATTATCATATTGTCTGTTACGATAAGCATTTATAAGTGATCTTCTTTTAGACAAATCTATGCAAGTTACATTCTTTGACTTTCTGGCAAGGGTTCCTGTAATAGCTCCACATCCGGCACCTATCTCCAGTACCTCATCATCCTTATCAATTGGCATACTTTGAAGAATATTGCCTCTGATATCTGATAAATGATATAAAACCGGCCAGCTTTTTCTATCTGCTATTATTCTGTTAAATTCATTTGCAGGATATGTCTTTACTATGTCAAGGATTTCATCCTCTACATCTCCATCACTGTAAAAATCCTGTCCTTCGTAATACTCATAATTAACAGTAACATTTCCAATCTGTTCCGTCATATAGCACCTCTATTTTAGTCTTCTAAAATATTAACCTCTGAATTCATATCATAATACCCTACCGAATTCTTTTTTGCAACCACGTTAAGATTAAGTAAATCATATAATCGGTGATATACAGTGAATGTTCCCATCTTAAAGCCTGTACACCCAAATGAAATCAAATAATCTCCACCCTGTAAATTCATGTTCTGAGTAAACTCTATTGTTCTTACATCGCCTGCTTTATATTCATCATCATCAATTCCTTCAAGCTGTGTATTTGTACCTGTTATCTCAGTTCCCTTTAAATCTTTTATCGTGAATGCAAAAATTGGGGAATCTACATTCTGCATGAATTTCACCTTCATTTTAATTGTACATTCAGTATTTTTTTCAATAGTATTACTCAATCTGCCATTATGGTCAACAATGGCGAAATCAATAATATTGGCTTCTCCATTCCCATATGATTCATGATTTGGATTAATATTAAACGAATTTTGCCAAAGCTCTCCTTCTTTTATCTCATCAATGTGAGTTCCATCAGATGTTTTTGCCATATCCATGACAGCGTCATGTTCCTGCACCAGAAGCTTCTTGTACATATTCACCATATCTTTAGGTGAACCCTCTGCAAGCTTATCTCCTTTATTAAGCAGTACTACCCTGTCACAGTATTTATTGATTGAGCTTAAATCATGGCTTACAAACAGAATTGTTTTTCCATTCTTCTTAAATTCTTCAAACTTGTGATAGCATTTAGCCTGAAAAAATACATCTCCAACCGACAAAGCTTCATCAACTATCAGAATCTCCGGATCAATATTTATTGCAACCGCAAATGCCAGTCTTACAAACATACCACTTGAATAAGTTTTAACCGGTTGATTAATAAAGTCACCAATATCAGCAAAATCAAGAATATCCTGTAATCTCTCATCTATTTCTTCTTTTGTAAAACCAATCATTGTACCATTAAGATACACATTTTCCAATCCTGTATATTCGTTATTAAATCCAGCTCCAAGCTCTAGCAAAGCTGAAATCCTGCCATCCACTTCTATGTTTCCGGCTGTTGGATTTAATACTCCTGTTATAATTTTTAGTATGGTTGATTTTCCGGACCCATTGGTTCCTATAATACCAACGGTCTCTCCTCTTTTTACCTCGAAAGAGATATCATTTAACGCATAATGCTCCTTATATCGTTTTTCCTTTGTAATTCCAAGAGCCTCTTTAAACCTATCCGATGGTTTATTGTACAGCTTATACATTTTGCTTATATGATTTATTTTTATTGCTATATCTTCCATCTGCCTATCCTCTTACCTATCTGATTCTTGTCTTTTACAGAACATCTGCAAAATGCAATCTCAATTTTTTGAATAATCTTGTACCAATAAAGAATGCAAGCAATGTAAATAGCCAAAAGTACAATGTAAGCCATGGGTGCTCCCAGAAGCCTGCCTTATTTATCAGTGCATCTCTGTATCCCTGAACAACATAATATACTGGATTAAGCTTCAATAATTTCTTTATTGTATCACTCACCTGCATTGTATCAATATTCCACAAAATAGGAGTCATCCATACCCCCACCTGTAAAATAATATTGACTATTTGTCCTAAATCCCTAAAAAAAACAACCAATGGGGCTGTTATATATGATAATCCAAGAACAAGTAAAAACAGACACAATGAATAATATAATATCTGCAATGAATACAAATCCGGATAATAGCCATATAAAGCATACATTATAAGTAAAAACACGATAAAGAAAATGTGAACAAATACTGCCGAGATAACCTTAACCAAAGGTAAAATATCTATGTTAAATACTACTTTTTTAACAAGATAACTATAATCTATCAGTGCATTTGTTCCTCCATTCAAACCATCTGAAAAGAAAAACCATGGTATAAGACCAGCCATAAACCATAATGCAAACGGGAAATTTCCCACATCCTGACTTCTTAATCCTACCTGAAAAGCAAACCAATATACAAAAATAGTAATTAGTGGCTGAATAAATGCCCATACTATTCCCAAAAATGATCCCGCATATTTTGTTTTAAAATCATTAAACGACAGATTCGCAATTAATTTTCGATTGCTTATTATCTCTTTTATATAATTCATTAATTTTCTCCTACTCAGCCTCGTAGTGAACATCTCTGTTCTTAAATAAAATCTTATAGGAATCAACTGTACCTTTTCTCTTCATAGGATCTCTGTGTCTTATTCCAAGATAGTATTGCTTAAGAAAGTACTTCCAATATTCTTTCTTAGAAATATTCTTTCCAATCATCAAGAGCTTGTTCCTATAAACATGATAAGTAAAGAAAGGTGACCATTCTTTACTGCTTCCGGTATGAATATGTCTCACTACCGAATCAGGACAGAACATTATTCTCTTACCAAGTTTTTTTATTCTTAACGATAAATCTGTATCTTCATAGTACATAAAGAATCTCTCATCAAAGCATCCAACCTTGTCAAAATCCTCCCTAAGCATCATTATAGATGCACCACAACCATTTGTAAGCTCACAAGATTTATTGTACTCTTCACAGTCCTTTTCACAAAATCCTCTGTCAAACCCATCATATTCTTCATTTATTCCTGACCCAGCATTTTGTATAAGACTATACTTGTTCTCTTTTACAAAACTACTACTTAAAAACATCTTTGACTTTCCTAGATTCGCTTCTACTACTGTATCCGCACATTTAATCTCTGATCCGTCAACCGTAGACTTTACAGTAATTTCAATATCATAATCTGCTTCTACTCCCACACCTTCTAACAATGGTATGCATATCTGTGTATGCCCAAAACACACTAATTGTTCAGGCTCATACAACAGGTTCTTACAGAACTTACTATCTATGGTATATTTCTTATTGTTTATCAATATTTCTTTTTCTATAATTATTTTATCTGTTGTATTGAATTCTATTGTTATAAAATCGTAAAAGAACAAAAGTTTAGAATTAGCCATGCCGCATTCCGGATTTCCAAGCATAAAATGATACAAATTTGTAAGCCACTTTTCATCTACAGCAGTATCATTGTTCAAAAGAACAATATATTTTCCGTTTGATGCTTTCACACCGGCATTGTTTCCTCCTGCAAAGCCCTTATTTGCTCCAGTCTCAACAATATTCAGATTACATTTATCTGCATATTTATCCTTGAGATAATCAACAGACCCATCTGTAGAGTCATTATCAACAAATACAATTTCATATGCGAAATCATCATGCTTAAGTCTGATTAAAGATTCAAATAAAGCATCTATATATTTCCTACCATTATAATTTACTAATATTACAGATACATCATAGTTAAATGTGTAGCTCATTGAACACCTCTTCGTGACGACGATAAAACTCTTCTATCGAATAATCTTTTGCTCTCTCAACTGAAATTTTTGCCATTTTTTCTCTAAGAGCATCATCATTAGCCAACTTTAAAGTATACTTAATGCACTCTTCTCCATCATTCCATCTAAAGCCGTTGACTCCCTGCTCTACAGTTTCCTTTTGTCCACCCTTATTGATAACAACCGGAACTGCTCCATAACTCATTGCCTCAACTGTCGTTATTCCAAAGTGTTCCATCTTTTCAGGCTCTTTATTCTCATCAATACCATAACCGGTTCCATGCCAGAATATTTTTGCTCTGCTATATAAATCCATAAGCTCATCAAATGGACAATTCTCATGTATAAATACATTATCAACTGTTGCAGCCAGTGCTTTTATCTTATTAAGATACTCTATATCCATAGGTAAATTAGACACTGCACCTGCTAGATGATACTGATAATCTTTCAGTTCATCATGATGCTTCACAAAAAACTCAACCATCTCGAGCTGCTTTTTACTATGTGCGGCAACAAAAAACCTTCCAACACTTACTATAATATTCTCTTTCTTAGACTCTACATATCTTCCCTCTATCTCATTTTCGTTAAACACCGGAGGATATATGCATGTCTCCTTTTTATCAGGTTTCCAATATGTTGCTAACCAATGCTGTGTATATTTTGAATTAGCTATCATAGACTGGTAGCTATGGAAGAATTTATAGTCATAGAATCTTCCAACCATCTTTTGCCAAAAACTATCCTGCATTTCTGTTACAAATCTATGTGGTGGAAACATACACTGATAGATATTCACTTTTGCTCTTCCCATATGCTTACTTAAGAACATAAAATTAATAAACAGATCATATTCCTTTGTAATATTCTCAATAGTCTGCTTATTATGGAGAAACTCTAGCTTAGTGGTTGGTTTTTCAATATCAAGCTTACGAATATGTGTATTTTTAAGCGCTAACCCAAACTGATTATTAATATCATCTATAGTAACATAATCTTCGGCATGGATATCAACTTCGTTATAGTTGTGTACTAAAATATCAATTCTAACATCATAATTATAATACTTCTCGATAAACTGACACATATATCCCATATGCTTTTCTCCACCACCGAGTGTTGGTATATATGGATTAAGTACTAAAACTTTCTTTATATTCATAACATTAACCTTTCCTGTTCCTTTGTCACTAAATGCCTAAAAATTATACTCTCTACTGATACTTTTGTCAAATCATCCCCACACAGCCTGTCCCAGCCGTCTCATGGTCCCGGTCTTATACATATCATTTTCCTTATAAAACCGTTGTCTTACGCGTCTGGATTTACCTTCCAGTGCCGCATACCTTACTGCCAGACTGTCAGTTGACAGATTATATGTCTTTGCAAATTCTCTCGCCTGAAGCCGTCCCAGCCTCATGCTCTCCTGTATCTGTTTTTTCTGCCAGACACGGCGCACAATATATGAGAGCTTGTTTATCCCAAGCGCTCCAAGGCTGTTGTCTCCATGCTGTCTGTACAGTATGGTTGGCTCATCTATGAATGCTGTTTGGCCAAACTGTGCGGCAACAAGTGCTGCCCACCAGTCATGCATTATTGTGTTGTCTATATCAGTAATACGAAGCATCATATCTCTTAAAGCCCTGTTTACCATCATTGTACAGCCTGTCACCGAATTCTGCAATATAAACTGGTTGATTGTACGCTTGTGGCAGTCAAGACTCTGGTATTCGCTCATCGTGTCCGCTATTGTATTCAGCTCGCTATCTACCACGCAAAGCTCCGTGTATACTAGGCACGGAATATCTGCTTTGTCCTCAATACCCAGCATCTTATCATATGTCAGCTCTATCTTCTTTTCCAGCCATACATCGTCCTGATCACAGGTCATATAGTATGGCGCTTCCACCTGACCAAACATATAGAAAAAGTTGTACTTTGCGCCGCCGGTTGATTTACCATCTATCAGATGTATCTTATCCGGGTATTTTTCCACATAGCTTTCTACAGCAGCTATCGTGTTGTCCGTAGAGCCATCATCGTGTATATATATCTCCCAGTCCTTGCAGGTCTGCGACAGGATAGAGTCTATCTGCTGACATATATATTTTTCCCCATTGTATGTAGCCATTAGAATGGCTATCTTGTCTGTGCTATGCATTCTTCCTCTTCCACTTTCTTCCGGCCCTGTTGCCCAGAAACTTTGCCGCACTGTCAAATATGCAGTGCACTGCTGCCCCAATCTTGAACTGCTTTAAGAGCTGTTTTTCTATGAAAAGCACCATCCTGATACCCTCACCTGTGGTACCGTCACACTTTATCTCATCCTTATAGGTCTCCATAAAGACTGCTACATCAAAGTTGCGCTTGTACTGCTGCTTAAATGTATAGTTGTGTGAGTGATACACCTGCGCTGTGGCACAATAGCCTATCTTGTATCCTGCCCTAAGTGCCCTGGCTGCCATCAGCATATCCTCATTTGTGAGCAGTGGGCTTTCAAAGCCGCCTATGTCTTCAAAGAAATCACGTCTGTAGGCTGAGCATACATCCGAAAAGAAATATGCCTTTATCCCAAGTCGTGGTATATCCTCTTTACTTCTGACAAAGCTTTCTGCAGGATAATTAAACTTCCTGACTAATGCCTCGTCAGGCTTAGCCTCCCTTCTCGGGAGCTGTCTGGCTGATATCATAACGACTTCTTCGTTTTCAAAGCCTGCCAGCATATTTTCCACATAGTGTTCATCTGAAGGCAGCGCATCCTGCGACAAAAACATCACTATATCACCCTTTGACATGGCTACAGCATAGTTTCTCGTGCCACCATGATCAAATTCGCTTCGCTTGACCTTCAGTGTCCTAAAGCCTGCCTGCTCTGCCATGCGCACTGTGGCATCCTCGGATTCTGAGTCTATCACTATTATCTCATCGGGCTTACGTGTCTGCCTGCCCAGTATATCTATCAGACCGGGCATATACTCTGCAGCGTTGAGAGTAGGTATTATGAGACTTATTGTTATACTATTTAAATCCAATTTCTTCATCATATTTCTCACATATGTTTGATTATTGTGCTCCATCCTCCCTGATTACAGAGAAAACGGTTCTGAAAAGTATCTTTATATCCAGCCAAAGCGAGCAGTGCTCCACATAGTACATCTCCATCCTCTGGCGCTCTCCACTCTCATAGGTGGCGTTGTTTCTGGCATATGCCTGCCAGTAGCCTGTCAGTCCCGGCTTTACGCTCAGAAGCTTTGCGATGTCCTTGCCGTATATCTCGGTTTCCTTCTCCACGATTGGACGCGGTCCCACTATGGAGAGCTCACCCTTAAGTATATTGATTAGCTGTGGCAGCTCATCAAGGCTGGTCTTTCGCAGAAAGCCTCCTATTTTTGTGATTCGAGGATCATTGTCTATCTTGAATTCCTTTACATACTGCTCCAGCTGTTCAGGTGTCAGTATCTTTTCCAGATCACCTGCGTTTGTCTTCATGCTCCTGAACTTGTATACAGATATTTTCTTTCCCTTATAGCCGACTCTTGTGTGCCCATAGAACACGCTGCCGCCATCACTCATTCTGATTATCACAGCGAGAATGATAAATACCGGTGACAGCAATATAAGTCCAAGCAGCGAGGCAGCAATATCCACCAGGCGTTTGATAAATCTATATACTGGCTTTCCGCTATCTTCGGCAGCCTGATATGCCTGTATGTCATAGCTTAAAGGCTCTCTATCCTTCACTAGCTCGCTCAAGCATCTCATCTCATCAACCAGCTGTGCCGGCATGACAAGCTCTCTCTTTGACACAGACCTGCACAGAGGACATACTGCCCTGAAAATAATCCTCAGATCAAGGCCCACCGTCCAGTTCAGTATATATTCCTGGTCGTACTCGCTTTGCTCCTCCTCGGTAAGCAGCCTGTGTTCCCTGCTGTATACCTGCCAGAAGCCTATGATTCCGGGCTTTACCGATAGACTTTTTCTGTGAAATGCAGAGTATTCTATAAACTCCGGCAGTGATGGAGCAGGGTTTCCAACCATGCTCATATCTCCCCACAGCACATTCCAGGCTGATGGCAGATTTTCAAGCCTTAATGCCCCAAGCATTCTTCCAACCGGTGTAAATCTCGGGTCTTTCCCCTTCTTTCCATCGAGTATCCATTTGTCATATCTATCCCTCGCATCCATATACATGGTGCGGAATTTATAGTAATAAAATCTTCGTCCGTTTTTGCCGACTCTGACAAGCGATATGAGCACCGGGCCATGGTTACCTGTGACTATTTTGCCTATAAATGCAACAAGCCACACAGGCACTATAAGTATGCTTCCGGCCACGCCAAACAGCAGATCTATCAGCTTTTTAATAAGCATATGCCTTACACGGTATGTCTTATTCTTCCATGTGACCACTGCGTATTTTCCAAGGAAATCCATATAATGCTCACCGACCTTGGCCTCATACTCGTTTACATTCAGGTGCACTGTCTTGCCCATCTCATTGAGTACTGTAACAAACTCTCTCTGCTTAAACGGATAGTTGTCCGGCAGATGTACAAACACTGAGTCTATCTCTGCTGTTGATATCACCTGAAGCAGATTATCGGCAGTTGCGACGACCTCTATCTTGTCTACTATCTCACCGACCATATCACAGTCCAGTATTGCAATATTCGATATACGAAAATCCCAGTTTCTTGTGGTCTTTATCTTTTTTATCACTCGCTCCACCTGGTCCGAGGTTGTGACAAGCATTATTTTCTCATTGGCCCCTGAGCGGTGATATTCCTTGGTCACCAGCCTTTTCAGGAGCTGTCTGACTATCACAGTGAATATAGTACTCAGTATGAAGGTCATACCCATCTGCCCTCTTGAGAAATATTCACTTGTTTTTGTAAAGTATACACAGCCGACTGTGATTGCACCCACATATACATACATTTTCAGGACATTGTATATTTCAGGAAATAGCTTTCGGTTTATCAGATTATCATCTGCAAATGCCACGAAATGTACTACCACATATGCCACGAGCTCCACCAGAAATAGTGTAAGATAGTGCTCTGTATGGTTTATAAGTCCCGTTCTAAAGAAACCGAACTTGTACCAGTTTGCAATCAGATAAGATGTAAACATCACAATTATATCAAGAAGTACCTCAAGGTACTGGATTATCCATTTTTTTGAGTTCATATCTTTCTCCCGGATTTTTCCTTATCAGCAGTATCTATACCGGCAAGCAGTACAAGCAGGAAAGGATTATATGCCATCTCCAACAGATGGTGTTCCATAAAGGAGTGCACTCCAATCATGACTATTGCTGCAAAAATCACATATTGCTTTGCGCCTATTGCCTTGTGACCAATAAATATTAATAATATCAGCACTACAGCAAACACTATTATTCCATACTCAAACAGCATCCTAAGATACATATCATCTATAAAGAAATACTTTGCAGGGTCTATCCCGGTTGGATCTGCAACACCTCCCCAGCCCTGTTCCTCTATAAACTGTCCAAATGGCTTGATGCTATACTCACTCCACACTTTATGGCTCACCATCAGCCTTTGAGACAGTACAGTGTCTATTTTAACCATTATAGCATTGCTCTCACTATAAAAATAGCTGAGTGCAAGAAAAAGACTCGCCCACACTATCGGCAGATATTTAAATATCTCACACACCCTGTGCGCCAGATTTTTCCTCTCAAGCAGATAAATCAGACCCATCAAAACCAAAAATCCTATCAGGCAGACTGTTCCTGTAAATGCTCCTGCTTTTATATATATAAATACAGCTGCTGCCATCACGATAAGCCATCTGAGCCATGCCAGATATCTGTTTTTTTCGTTTTCCTGTACTCTCTTCCATATACCAAGGCAGCTCACCGCCAATATCAGATAAAATATATGTGCCGCAAAGTCCGTCGGATATATGATGCCGTATGAATGTCTGGCTGCTGCTGCATTTCTAGGTGAATAGCCTATCACATCCGCTATCACACCTGTCTGACTGGCTATAGCTGCCACTATAAGCATGACCGATACAACCGCCATATATACCTTTAGTATATTGTCAAACCTCACATTTTTTGCCCCGACAATAAGTAGTACCGGCTGTAGCAGCTCATAATAACCGGTCTGTAAACCTACTATCCCAAATATAAGAATAACTACGGCAATTGCAAGCTGCTCTTTTCTGCTGTAGTATCCTGAAAAAAGAATCTTGGCTCCCGTATACAAAACCATCGCTGCAAGAAAAAACTTAAAGGTGCCCACCAGTACCTGCTGTGAAAACATGGTAGTCTCGTATACGCATTTTGCGAGCACAATGCCATACAATATAAAGTATACTACATCCCATCTGTTATTTTTCTGTGTTGAAATTGATTTATTTTTGTCCATAAAAGATATTTTAACATATTTGTAACATATTTGCCACTTATTATTGTATATCCATATTAAATCTATATTAAATTTCTATACCAAAATAAGCTATGAACAGTATAAACCATCCATAGCTTATTGCAAGTTTTATTTATTCTAGAACTTGAATGTATTCTCCAGTGTCTCCCACTTCTGATCCTTATCACTTAAATTGATTGGTGTGCCATCCTCAAGTGTGTATCCGCTTCCGTCGGCGCTTCCCGGATACTCTCCGACAAGCTGAGGCCATTCGATGCCGATTGCCGGATCATTCCATGCAAGTCCGCTCTCGTCTCCAAGGTGCCAGAAATCTGTTACCTTGTAACAGAACTCTGCTACATCTGAGAGTACTAAAAATCCGTGTGCAAAGCCCTCCGGGATAAGGAACTGCTTCTTGTTCTCTTCTGTGAGCTCTACTCCAAACCACTTGCCGTATGTCTTTGAATCGCTTCTTAAGTCTACAGCCACATCAAATACTGAGCCTTTTACTGCACGCACAAGTTTTGCCTGTGGGTATTCCTTCTGAAAATGTAGTCCGCGGAGCACTCCCTTTGTGGAACAAGACTGATTATCCTGTACGAATACTCTGTCAATGCCTGCCTCCTGCATGTCCTTTGAATTGTATGTCTCCATAAAGTATCCACGGTTGTC
>ULOT01036145.1_pt1 | contig 14784 bp, 12 predicted proteins | sample 1952811 | NCBI WGS metagenome assembly ULOT01 (sample SAMEA4835609, study PRJEB28245) | human gut metagenome | biome: gut microbiome; material: fecal sample | place: Denmark | collected 2008
AGCGTTCTGACCGTCGCGCCGCCGAACGAGTGACCGACGAGATTTATCTTCTTTATATTGCCGTCCGCGTCTGGCTCGCCCCAGCCCTCAATCATGGGTTTTGTGTAGGTTCTGCCGTAGCGGCTGTGGTTGAATTTCTCGGAGTGCGCCTTGCCGTAGTCAACGCGAGTGCCGGTTATCTGTGCGTAGAGCTCGCATACTCTGTCCCAGTTGCTCGACATCGGGCCGACGGATGCGGCATAGCTTTCATAGTGAAGCTTGTTCAGCTCGTCCATGAGCGAGCATGATGCCGAGCCCCAGTAGGGGAGCGTGTCGTCGATTCCCTCGTCTGCGCCCCAGCCGAAAAGACCGTGGACATATACATAGGGGTATTTGTTGACATCAATCGACCCGATCGCGCTCACTCCCTGTGCGGCGAGTGTGAATATGAGCGCCAGAACTGTTATCAGGCTCAGTGTGCGTTTAACGATTTTCGCTTTCATCAAAGATCCCTCCTGTATTATTACATATAAAAGCTTATCGTATCAATCAAAAGGTAAAATTACGTATTATAAAAATACCGTCGACTTTCAATTTTTTAAAAAGACGGTTTTATACATTCTTTAGCATTGTTACAAAAATGTCAAACTCCTGTGACGAAAATGACAAGATTTATAAAAAGAAAAAATTCCCGGACAATAAAAACGGACCTTTCGGCGAATAATAGGCGCAACCTCGGCGATACTAATCGCAAAAGGAGTGAGAAAAATGATCGACAGAATATCGCTTATTTTAGTAATAATCGGCGCGCTCAACTGGGGCAGCATAGGCCTGTTCAAATTCGATATCGTCGCGTGGATATGCGGCGGCCAGGGATCGATAGTCGCGAGGATCATATATACGGTCGTGGCGCTCGCAGGCATCTGGTGCATCTCGCTGTTTTTCAGGGAGAATACGCTCCTCGAGACGAACGACGGAAAAACGAAGTAAACTTTTCAAAAAAGGAATTGAAAATTGCAGCGGCGGCGGAGAGTGCAAAGGCGCTTTTCGCCGTCGCTTTGTTTAACGCCGACTTATCTGATGCAAAGCCGAGCGCAAAAATTTTTTAATTTTTTGATAACTTTGTAGGGAAAACAGGATTTTTTGCGTATATATTATTGAAAGGGGTGAGAACGGATGAGACTCAGCGACAGTTTTCTCGAACAGCTGCGCGCAAATACGGATATAGAGAGCGTTATTTCTCCCTATGTCAACCTGCGCCGAAGGGGCAAGAACCTTGTCGGACTCTGCCCGTTCCACAACGAAAAGACCCCGTCATTTACTGTATATCCCGAAAACGGTAGCTTCTATTGCTTCGGCTGCGGAGTCGGCGGCGATGTGATAACATTCGTGCGCCGAATGGAAAATCTCGACTATATGGAGGCGGTCAAGCAGCTTGCGGACAGAGCGGGAATGGCTCTGCCGGAGGACGGCTATGACGATACCCTCGCCAAGAAGCGCACCGCCGTTTTGGCGGCGAACCGCGCGGCGGCGAAGTTTTTTCACTCTCAGCTTTTCACCGACAGAGGCAGACATGCCCTCAACTATTTCCTTGACCGCGGGCTGACTATGGAGACTATTCGCCACTTCGGTTTGGGCTTTGCCCCGGACGATTGGCGCGCGCTTAAAAATCACCTCAACGAACAGGGCTTTGACGATATTTTGCTCGAGAGTGCGAATCTTCTGCGCCGCAGCGACAAAAACGGAAAAGTATCTTATTACGACAACTTCCGCAACCGCGTGATGTTTCCGATAATCGACCCGCGCGGCAATGTCATAGCGTTCGGCGGCAGAGTGCTCGATGACTCGAAGCCGAAATACATAAACACTTCGGACACGCTCGTTTATAAAAAGAGCAACGGCGTCTTTGCATTGAATTTTGCAAAGAAAGGAAACGACGGCAAGCTTATTATCGCCGAGGGCTATATGGATGTCATAGCCTTGCATCAGGCGGGCTTCACAAATGCCGTCGCCTGCCTCGGTACCGCGCTGACAAAAGAGCAGGCGAATCTGCTCTCACGCTATGCGGATGAGATAATCCTCTCGTATGACGCCGATGAGGCGGGTCAAAAGGCGACCGCCCGCGCGCTCGGAATATTCGGCACCACGGGTATGGAGATAAAAGTTCTGCGTCTGACCGGTGGCAAGGATCCCGACGAGATAATCAAAAAATACGGCGCTCAGCGCTTCCGCGATATCATAAACGGCGCGGCGAACGACACTGAGTACAGACTCCTTCGGGCGCGTCAGGGGATAGACCTGTCCACCGACGACGGAAAGGTGAAATATCTTTCCGCGGCGACGGAGGTGCTCGCGGGGATACCGAGCCCTGTCGAAGTCGATGTCTATGCCTCGCGCCTTGCGAATGAGCTCGGCGTGGACAAGCTCGCTATCGAATCGCAGGTGAAATATAATAAGCGCGAGGGGCTCAGAAAACGCCGCATGGCTCAGCGCGAGCAGGATCAGAAGCGCCTGCTGATAAACGGACAGAACACAAAGAACCCGGAACGCTCCCAGCATCTGCGCGCCGCAAAGGCGGAGGAGACGCTGATAGCCTCGCTCATGCGGAACCCGGATTTTTATAACAAGCTCAAGGACGAGCTGTCTGCGGATTATTTTGTTACCGCGCTCAACAGACGCATCTTTTCGGTCATCCTTTCGCGCCTTGACGAGGGCGGCAACATCGAACCGTATTTCCTCTCGTCCGAGTTCACTCCCGATGAGATGGACGAGGTCGAGCGCATATTCCGCTCTGCGGCTCAGCTGAGCAACACCGTCGAAGAGTGCGCCGACTGTATAAAAATACTCAAAGAGGAAAAAAATAAGCCGGAGAGCATAAAAGCCTCCGAACTGAGCGACGACGATTTCGCAAAGCTGTTTAGACCCGATAAACAGGATTGATATTCTGTTTTGGGTCATGACATAAAAGACCGACTCAATATGCAACATAAAGAGAAGGAGACAGAGAAGTAATGGATGGTATCGAAAAAAGACCGGCGGTGAAAGCCCTTATCGAAAAGGGTAAAGCCGCAGGCAAACTGACCACCCAGGAGATCGACACGGTAATAGTCGACATGGATCTTGATATCGAGGATCTTGATAAGCTCTATGAGTCTATCGAGGCGCAGAATATCGAGATAATCGACGACCTGTCGATGCTGGATGTGGACGATGTCAACTTCGATCTGGGCGAGACGCCCAAGTCGACCGCTGACACCGCAGGGGTCACTGATGACAAGAACATCACTATCGACGACCCCGTCAAGGTCTATCTCAAGGAGATAGGCAAGGTTCCGCTGCTCACCCCCGAGGAGGAGATCGAACTCGCCATCAGAATCGGCGACAACGACCCCGCCGCAAAGCGCAGACTGACCGAGGCGAACCTCAGGCTCGTCGTCAGCATCGCAAAGCGCTATGTCGGCAGGGGCATGCAGTTCCTCGATCTTATTCAGGAGGGCAACCTCGGACTTATCAAGGCTGTTGACAAGTTCGATTACACAAAGGGATTCAAATTCTCGACCTACGCCACATGGTGGATAAGGCAGGCGATAACCCGCGCCATAGCCGATCAGGCGAGGACGATAAGAATCCCCGTTCACATGGTCGAGACCATAAACAAGGTCAAGAAGACCAACAGCCAGCTGCTGCACAAGAACGGCAGAGACCCCACGGCGGAGGAAATCGCCGAGGTACTCGATATGTCCGTTGACAAGGTGCGCGAGATAATGCGTGTGGCTCAGGAGCCTGTCTCCCTTGAGACCCCCATCGGCGAGGAGGAGGACAGCCATCTCGGCGATTTCATCCCCGATGACGATGCTCCCGCCCCGGCAGACGCCGCTTCGGCGACCCTGCTCAAGGAGGAGCTTGCCCATGTGCTCAAGACCCTCACTCCCCGTGAGGAGCGCGTGCTCTCGATGCGCTTCGGACTCACCGACGGCCATCCTCACACTCTTGAGGAAGTCGGCAAAGAGTTCAACGTCACCCGTGAGCGCATCCGTCAGATCGAGGCAAAGGCTCTGCGCAAGCTCCGTCACCCGACGAGAAGCAAGAAGCTCAGGGACTACGTCGAATAATCAAAATCAAAAAATCAGTCGTAAGCTTTTAAAAACTTGCGGCTGATTTTCTTTTTATCTTTTGTATTTCGCCAGCAGACCTTCGAGGTTCTTGTGGAGTATCTTCTCCCTGTCCTCGTCGCTCAGCGGCAGGGACATAAATGTTTCAAGCTCCTTCTTGACGTTCCACATCGGGTAGTCCGAGCCGAAGAAGATTTTGTCCGTGCCGAAGATGTGAATCATCTCCATTATCCTCTCCGGACTCATCGCGTAGAAACTGCTCGATGAGTCAACATATACTCCCGCTTCAGAAAGCTCCTTTGAGCCGTAGCCCCATTCCGACCATGCGCCGAAATGCGCTGCGATTATGTCGAGCTTCGGGAACTTTTCGAGGACTTTTATTATCTTCGTCGGCTTTGAATATTGCGTGCGGTAGTCGCCGGTGTGGAAGAGTATCGGCAGTCTGCCCTCAAGCACTTCGTACATGCGCATCGCTTCAGGCGCGTCTATGTCGAACTCCTGAAAATCGGGGTGCAGCTTTATTCCCGAGAGTCCGAGCTCTATCGCCTCGTCAACGATTTCCGGTATCTCGTCGCCGCATCCGGGGTGGAGCGTCGCAAAGCCGATGAATCGGTCGGGGTGCTCCGATACGCTCTTTGCAATGAACGAATTTATTGAGCGCACCTGGTGCGGTGTCGTCGCGACCGAGTGAACAAGAAATTTGTCAACTCCCGCTTCGTCGCCGACCTTGAGAAGCATGTTGACCGTGCCGTCGAGGTCCATGTCGATGTCGTAGAAATCGCCGATGCTGCGCGCCGCCTTTCTGGCGAGCTTGTCCGGGTATATATGTGCGTGGCTGTCTATTATCATTTTTACATCTCCAGTGTGTTGAAACTTATTTTATGCGCGTCAGTTTACCCCTCACTGCGTGATAGTTTATCTCTCCAAGCGCGAATATCGGCGCATCGCTTTTGAGAGAATCCGAAAACACTTTCTCAAATTTCGCGTCGGGCATCGCCTCGTTTATTCTTATAACCTTTTCACCGTCTTTGCAGTTGAGCCCGGTCATTCTGCCCGTGTGCGGGTCAAGGCGCGTGGCGATGAGTGTGTGCACCTTGTATTTTTCGCATATCGGGCGCAGCAGGAACTCGGGCGACGCCGAGCATACGACTGCGGGGAGGTCGCGGTTCTCCGGGCGGAAAAACGGATATATCCGCCTTTCGTTTTTCTCCCAGAATTTTTTAACCATCTTCTCCGTGTTCACAAAGCGCAGGAAGCAGAAGAATCTGCCCTTCATCTTGTCGCCGCCTATCTTTAAAAAGAAGCAGGCGAGGCAGACGAGCTGATAGGGAAGAATGACTATCAGCCACGGGCGCCTGACAAGGCAGAAGAGATAGAACACGCTCTCCGAGTCAACGGGGAAAACGGTCTTGTCAAAATCATAGAGGTCGAATTTCATTTTACAACTCCTTAAAGCCTGACTGTGAGCGTGCTGCCGTCAAGCTCATGGACGGTCTCCTTGCCGCCGTATACTATATTAGCCTTGCCTTTTCCGGTGAGCGAATATGAAGTCAGCTTGCCGCCGCTCCAGGTCATGTCGACCTTTATGTTGCCCTTTGCAAGCAGACCGCGGACGCTGCCATCACTCCACTTGTCGGGGAGAGCGGGAAGAAGATAAATCTTTCCGTCAAAGCAGTCGAGCAGCATCTCGCAGACTCCGCTGACCGCGCCGAAGTTTCCGTCTATCTGGAAGGGCGGGTGCGCGTCGAAGAGATTCTCGTATGTGCCGCCGCCGTGGGAGTAGTTCATGCCGGTCGAAGCCTTGAATCTCAACTGCTGATCGAAGAGCTTCAATGCGTGGTTGCCGTCGCGCAGGCGCGCCCAGAAGTTTATCTTCCAGCCGAGGCTCCAGCCCGTGCCGTCATCGCCCCTTATTTCGAGCGAGCGTCTGCAAGCGTCCGCAAGCTTAGGCGTGCCGTCAGAAGTTATCAGATGCGCGGGGTGCAGACCGTAGAGCATCGAGCAGTGGCGGTGGTGTATCTCCGATTCTTTCTCTTCGTTGTACCACTCGAGAAGCTGACCTTTTTTGCCGATTTTGAACGGCAGCATGCGGTCGAGTTTGTCTTTGAGAATTTCTGCAAACTCCTTGTCCTCGCCGAGGATATCGGAAGCCTTGATGCAGTTTTCAAACAGCTCGCGGATTATGCTCATCGTCATTGTCGTCGTCTGCGAAACAGCGCAGTTGCTGCCGTTTAGGACGAAGTTGTTCTCGGGCGAGGTCGAGGGCGCGGCGATGAGATAGCCGTCCTTGTCCTCAACGAGATAGTCGCAGTAGAATTCCGCGCTCTTTTTCATTATCGGATAGGCGGTCTCGCGCAGATATTTTTCGTCCATGGTGTATTCGTAGTGGGCGAAAATATGCTCGCAGAACCAGCCGGGCGACATCGGCCAGAATGCCCATACGGCGCATCCGCCGACGGGGGTAGTCATTCTCCAAATGTCAACATTGTGATGCGCGACAAAGCCGTGCATGCCGTACATCTCTTTTGCCGTGCGCTCGCCCGCGACGGACAGATCGCGCACCATCTCTATCAGCGGCTCGTTGACCTCCGGCATATCGCAGGGGAGAACGGGCCAGTAGTTCATCTCGGTGTTTATGTTTACCGTATAGTTGGAATGCCACGGCGGGCACAGCTTTTCGTTCCAGATGCCCTGAAGCGTTGACGGCTGAGAGCCGGGGCGCGACGAGGATATCGCAAGATAGCGTCCGAAGTTGAACAGCAGGGTGTAGAGCGCAATATCGTTCTTGTCTTTCTTGAAATTGCGCAGGCGCTTGCCGGTCGGTATGTTGTCTTTGCCGTTCGAGCCTATGTCGAGCTCAACTCTCGAATAGAGCGCGCGGTAGTCGGCGATATGCGCTGATTTGACCGCTTCGTAATCGAAATCTTTCGAGAGTCTCTCGATGCAGGGCTCGAGATGCGGCTTGCCGTTTGTGAAAGCGTTGTTCTGCCAGCCGTTGAAGCTCGTCTCTGCGGTGAGATAGAGCGTGACGACCGTCGCGCCGGTTATCTCTATTCCCTTGCCGCTTATATGCTTTTTACCGTCCGTGTCGACTTTCACGGCGCAGGTGAAGAGCATACCGCGCTCGCTGTCGATTTTTGAATAGCTCTGCTTATCCGACTGACCGTTCGTGTTGTGCTCGCTCGGCGCTTCGCCGCTCATGACGAGCAGACCGCTCTGCGACTTGACTTTGTGATGAAGCTGGCATCTGAGGCTCGCTGTGACGTCAAACTTGCCGTTTTCGCAGATGAGGCGGACTGCGATAATTTTATCGGGATGCGACGCAAACAGCTCGCGGCGCATGATGCGCTTGCCCTGCCTGTAGCTGACCGAGGCGATCGCCGTGTCAAGATCGAGCGAGCGGATGTAATCAGACTTGCGGTCGGAGCCGTCGAAAGTCAGAACGAGGTCGCCCAGGGGCAGATATGCCTGGCTCCATGTGCTCATGAAGTCGGATTCTATAATATCCTGCGACTCGCGCAGCTTTCCGTCAAGCGCGAGAGCGCGGGCCTTCTGAAAAGCTTCGAGCGAACCGGGGCGTATAGTGTTCTTCGGGTGTCCCGTCCAAAGCTCGTCGTGGTTCAAAGAGACGGTCTCTTCCTTTACTTTGCCGTATATCATGCCGCCGAGCGTGCCGTTGCCGATGGGCAGCGCCTGAGTCCAGGCGGAGGCGGGCTTGTCATACCAAAGAAATGATGAATCCTTCATTTTTTTAGCTCCTTCTTTAAGAAGTAATAGACTAATAGATTATAGAAAAAATCGGGCTTTAAGTCAATGCTTTTAAGAAAATGCAGGAAACCCTGCAATTTTTGCTCTGCCATCTTGCATTTTTGTGTGGCGGTATGCTAAAATCATGTTACATATGTAAACGGAATAAGGTGAATATCCAATATGACAAAACAGCTGCTTTCAAAAATAGAGGGCTGTTACTCTTCTATGTCCAAGGGACATAAGCGGATAGCCGACTACATAACCGAAAACTACGATAAGGCGGCATTCATGACCGCAGCGAAGCTCGGCGACACGGTCGGCGTGAGTGAATCGACTGTCGTCAGATTCGCGTCCGAGCTCGGCTTTTCGGGCTATCCTCAGCTTCAGAAGGCCCTGCAGGAGGTAGTCAAGAGCAGGCTGACGAGCGTCCAGCGCATGGAGGCGGCGGGCGGCGAAGATATGCTCGAACACGCGTTTTCTTCCGATATCGAGACGATAAAGGCGACCCGCGAGAGCATCTCGCGCGAGGCGTTCAATGCGAGCGTTGAGGCGATAAACCGCGCGAAGCATATCTATGTCCTCGGCGTGCGCAGTGCGGCGTCGCTTGCAAGCTTTGCGGCGTTCTATCTCAATTTTGTCTATGACAGCGTGACCCTCATCGAACCCGCCGGAACGGGCGAGGCGTTCGATCAGGCGTTCAGAATCAACAAGGACGATGTCTGTATCGCGATAAGCTTCCCGAGATATTCAAAGCAGACGATAAATATGCTGCGCTTTATCTCCGACAGGGGAGCGACGGTTATCTCCGTCACCGACAGCGAAAATTCGCCGATAGCGCAGTTCGCGACCCATCTTCTCCTCGCGCGCAGCAGCATGGTCTCGTTCGTCGATTCCCTCGTTGCTCCGCTGAGTCTTATCAACGCGCTGATAGCGGCGGCGGCGAGCGAAAAGAGCGGCGAGGTCTACAGCAATCTCAGCTCGCTCGAAAATATATGGGACGAGTATCAGATATACCAGACCCACGAGGACGAGTAAATTTTTTCAAAAAGAGGTAAATTATGCCTGAAGTGCTTGTAATAGGCGGCGGAGCAGCGGGACTTATGGCGGCCGTCACCGCAGCAAAAAACGGCGGTAAAGTCGTTCTGCTTGAACGCAACGAAAAAGTCGGCCGCAAAATAATGATAACGGGAAAGGGTAGGTGCAACGTCACGAATGACTGCGCCGATCTCAACGCCCTTATCTCGGCTGTGCCGGTCAACGGTAGATTTCTTTACAGCGCGTTTTCGCGCTTCATGCCCGCAGATACAATGAATTTCTTTGAATCCCAGCACGTGCCGCTCAAGACCGAGCGCGGCAACCGCGTTTTTCCCGAGTCGGACAGAGCTTCCGATATAGTCGACGCGTTCTTCTTCGCGGCGAAGCACGCAGGTGTTGATATAGTGACCGGCAGGGCAAAGGAGCTCATAATCGAGTCCGGCAAAGTCCGCGGCGCGATACTTCATTCCGGCGAGCGGATATATGCCGACAGGGTGATAGTCGCCACCGGCGGCAGGTCTTATCCCCAGACGGGTTCCACCGGCGACGGATACGAACTCGCAAGACAGGCGGGGCACACCGTGACCCCGATAAAGCCGTCGCTTGTTCCGCTCGAAGCGCACGAGGGCTTCTGCTCGCGGCTTCAGGGGCTGTCGCTGAGAAATGTCTCGATAACCGTTGAGGACACAAAAACGGGAAAGCACATCTATTCCGATTTCGGTGAGATGCTGTTTACACATTTCGGCGTGTCGGGCCCGATGATACTCTCCGCGAGCTCGCATATGCGTCAGATGGAGCGGGGGAGATATAAAATCGTCATCGACCTCAAGCCCGCGCTTTCGGAGCAGCAGCTCGATGCGCGCGTCCTGCGCGATTTCAGCGAGAACAACAACCGCAATTTCATAAATGCGCTCAACTTCCTGCTCCCCAAAAAGATCGTGCCCGTCATAGTCTCTCTCTCGGGCATACCCATGGACACAAAGGTCAATTCCGTCACCCGCGAACAGCGCGCGAAGCTCGTTTATCTGCTCAAGCATTTCACGGTTACAGTAACTGACTTTCGCCCGATCGAAGAGGCGGTTGTCACCTCCGGCGGCGTAAAGACCTCGGAGATAGACCCGAAAACGATGCAGTCGAAGCTCATAGACGGACTGTATTTTGCGGGCGAAGTTATAGATGTCGATGCCTACACGGGCGGATTCAATTTGCAGATAGCGTTCTCGACCGGACATCTTGCCGGAGAGAGTGCGGCTCAATAAAGAAAGCACGAAAGGAAAATCTCTATGTCAATAAATGTTGCAATCGACGGCCCCGCAGGAGCGGGCAAGAGCACAATATCACGCCGCGCGGCTCAGGCGCTCGGCTTTATCTATGTTGATACCGGCGCACTTTACCGCACCGTCGGACTCAACGCACTGCGCCGCGGAGTCGACCTTGAAAACCCCGAGGCTATCGCCGAGAGCGTCAAGGGCATATCCGTTGAACTCAAATATGAAAACGGCGAGCAGGCAGTGTTTTTAAACGGCGAGAATGTTTCGGCGTTCATCAGAACTCCCGAAGCGTCGATGGCGGCTTCGAAAGTCTCGGCGGTGCCCGCAGTCCGCGAGTTCCTTTTCGGTCTCCAGCAGGATATCGCCGCCAAAAACGACTGCGTCATGGACGGGCGCGATATCGGAACCGTTGTTCTGCCCCACGCGCAGGTCAAGATATTCCTCACCGCCTCCGCCGAGGAGCGTGCACGCCGCCGCTATAAAGAGCTTATAGAAAAGGGCGAAAAGGTCGAATACGAAAATGTGCTTGCAGAAATGAAGCAAAGGGATTATAATGATTCCAATCGGGCTATCGCTCCGCTTAGAGCCGCGCCCGACGCCATAACGGTCGATACGACGGAGCTTTCGCTCGACGAGTCGATAGAGAAAATAAAAAATGTTATTAAGGAGAATCTTTGATGGAACCGAAGATTAAAGGTAAAGCGTTTAACTACAACGATACCAGAGACAGAAAATTTTATGACGTTTTCGTTTGGATGTTTCATCCGCTCGCAAAGATTGTCTTCAAGACGCAGTATATCGGACGCGAAAACGTGCCGAAAACGGGCAGTCTTATAATTGCCTCGAACCATCGCAACTCATACGATCCCGGTCTCATTGCCGCGGCGAGAGTCCGCAAGATCCACTACATGGCGAAGCTCGAGCTGTTCAATCTCAATAAGCTCGCTTCGTGGATGCTGCGCCACCTGAATGCGTTCCCGATAAGCCGCGGAACTGGCGACCAGCGTTCGCTCAACTATGCTATCCGCCTTGTCGAAGAGGGCAAGGTCCTCGGCATATTCCCCGAGGGCACGCGCTCGAAGGATCCCGACGGCAAGATGCTGCCGCCCAAAGCAGGCATCGCGCTTATAGCCAAGGCCACCCATGCCGATATTCTGCCCGCATGCATTTATTTCGAGGGCAAGAGCAAGTTCCGCAAGAAGATAACCGTCCGCTTCGGCGAGGTCATTCCCTATGAGGAGCTCGGACTTACGGACGAATCAAATATGAGTGAGATAAAGGACGCTTCCAGACTTGTCATGGGCAAGATAGGGGAGCTGCTTGAAAAGGGCCATGAAAAAGATTGAGGTTGCAAAAACAGCGGGCTTCTGCTTCGGGGTCAACCGCGCGGTCGAGATGACATATAAGCTCGTTGACAGCGGAAAAAAAGTCGCTACTTTCGGTCCCCTGATACATAACCCGGTCGTTATAGAAGATCTTGAGAAAAAGGGTGTTAGGGTGATAAACTCGCCCATAGAAGCGTCCGCCGATACTACCGTCGTCGTCCGCACCCACGGAGTCGGCGCGAGTGTCTATCGCAGCCTTGAGGCTACGGGCGCCGATATCTGCGACGCGACCTGCCCGTTCGTCAAGAAAATACACAGGATAGTCGGCGAGAATTCATCGCCCGATATCCCCGTGCTCATCGCCGGAGACAGCGGTCATCCCGAGGTCATCGGCATCATGGGTCACTGCCGCGGCGAGTGCTTCACTTTCCGCAACGCCGAAGAACTCCGTGAAATTTTCGAAAATCATCCGGAATATTCCGAGAAGAAAATAACAGTCGTCTCACAGACCACTTTCAGCGTAAAAGAATGGCAGGAATCCCTAAAAATAATAAAAATACTATGTACAAATGCAAATGTTTTTGATACAATATGTAATGCTACGCAGGATAGGCAGAAAGAGGCTTCCGAGCTGTCGCAGCGCGTCGATATGATGATTATCATCGGCGGCTCGCAGAGTTCCAACACGGCAAAGCTCAAGGGAGTGTGCGAAAAAAACTGCCCGACTTATCTTGTGGAGCGCGCAGCGGATGTTAAAAATATCGATTTCTCCGCCTGCGATGTTGTCGGCGTTACTGCAGGGGCATCAACCCCTGCGTGCATAATAAAGGAGGTACTTTGTAACATGTCCGAAATTCTTAACGAACAATCCAAAGAGCTTGAGGAAGGCGCAGTCGAGCGTAAGACCGATGTCGCTGAGGCGGCTGCCGGTGAGCTCGAGGAGAGCGCAGCTTCCGCACAGCCGGCGGAGGAGGTGCCTTCCGAAGAAGCAGACGAGCAGGACTTCTCCAAGGCTCTTGAGGAGTCTCTCAACAGCATGAACAACGACCAGAAGGTCACCGGTATCGTCATGGGCTTCTCGCCCACAGAGATCCAGGTCGACATCGGCAGAAAGCATGCCGGCTATGTCCCCATGGACGAGTACAGCGCAGATCCTGCCGCTGACCCGAAGAAGGAGCTCAAGATAGGCGACGAGATCGGTCTTATCATCATGAAGACCAACGATGCAGAGGGCACCGTTATGCTTTCCAAGCGCCGTTATGACGCTATGCAGGCATGGCGCGATATCGCTGACGCAGCTGAGACCGATAAGGTTTTTGAAGGCGTTGTCACCGATGTTGTCAAGGGCGGCGTTATCGCTGTTACCGACGGCGTTCGCGTTTTCATCCCCGGTTCTCTTGCAACCGCATCGCGCAGTGAGTCTCTTGACAGCCTTCTGAGAAAGAACGTCAAGTTCCGCATCATCGAGGTCAACAACTACAAGAGAAGAGCTGTCGGCTCCATCCGTGCCGTCCTCAAGGAGGAGAGAAAGGCCGCTGAGGAAGCTTTCTGGGCACAGGCTGAGGTCGGTCAGAAGTATACCGGCACCGTCAAGTCTCTTACCAACTATGGCGCATTCGTCGACATCGGCGGCGTGGACGGAATGGTTCACATCTCCGAGCTTTCCTGGAAGCGCATCAAGCATCCGTCGGATGTCCTGAAGGTTGGCGACGTTATCGATGTCTACATAAAGGCTCTCGATCCCGAGAAGAAAAAGATTTCTCTGGGCTACAGAAAAGACGAGGACAATCCGTGGGAGATCCTTCGCAAGAACTATCCCGAGGGAACCGTTATCGACGCTGAGATAGTCAGCCTTACCGATTTCGGTGCATTCGCAAGAGTTATCCCCGGCATTGACGGTCTTATCCACATTTCTCAGATAGCGGATCGCCGCATCGAGAAGCCCTCCGACGTTCTCAAGGTCGGCGACAAGGTTCAGGCGAAGATCATCGGCATCGACTTCGACAAGAAGCGCGTCAGCCTTTCGATCAGAGCTCTGCTCGAGCCCGCCGCAGAGGACGAGGCTGAGGAGACCGAGGCTGAATAATCAGTTTTGATTTCACTATCCGGTTTCTGCCGTTTGGCAGGAGCCGGATATTTTTATCCCCGCGCGTATGCTTTTGCATAAATTTTGCACAAAACGCGCCGCGCGCTGCAATATCTTTTCTATCCGCGCAGACGGAAAATATATTGTACCGCGGGGCAAAGAGTGGTATAATTATTTTTATAACCGAAGGGAGGCAGATCGATGAAACGCATAACGCTCGTCTGCGGTCATTACGGCAGCGGGAAAACGAATTTCGCGCTCAACCTCGCAGTCAACGCGGCGAAGCACGGCGAGAAGATAACGCTCGTCGATCTCGATATAGTCAATCCCTATTTCCGCACCGCAGACTACAAGGACGAGCTTGAAGCGGCGGGAGTCAATGTCATTGCCCAGAATCTTGAGGGCACTACCCTCGACGCACCCGCGCTGACGGCGAGGATGTTCTCGATTTTTGAGGAGAGCATGGGCAGAGTGATAGTCGATGTCGGCGGCGACGATGCGGGCGCTACCGCGCTCGGACGCTTTTCGCGCCAGCTCAACGAGTCGGGATATGATATGCTCTGCGTCGTCAACAAGTTCCGCAAATTTATTTCAAGTCCCGATGAGGCAGTCGGGCTGCTTGGGGAAATAGAGGCGGCGTGCCGTCTGAAAGCGACTGGGTTAGTCAACAACTCGCACTTGGGGGCGCAGACGACTGCGCAGGACATTCTTTCGTCCGTCCCTTATGCCGAGAAAACGGCTGAACTTGCTGGTCTGCCGCTGATATATACGACGGCACCGAAGAGTGTCGCGGGCGAACTCGAGGGGAAGATAGATAATCTCTATCCCGTCGATGTGCTCGTAAAGCTCCCGTGGTAAAAAGTTTTGACCGATACCGCTTCCGAGGCGAAGCGGCGGATATATAAGTTCGGTATTCTTGATTAGGAGGAACAGATATGGCAAAAGTCACGATCAATGAAAACACCTGCAAGGGCTGTGAGCTTTGCACGACGGCATGTCCGAAGCATATTATCAGCCTTGCTAAGGATAAGCTGAACCTAAAGGGTTATCATCCTGCGTGCGTCACAAACCCCGACGAGTGCATCGGATGTGCGGCGTGCGCTATTATGTGTCCCGATTGTGCAATAACTGTTGAGAGATAAGAAAGAAGAGGTGTTGAAAGTGTCAGAAAGAGTTCTTATGAAAGGCAACGAAGCTCTGGCAGAAGCCGCTATCCGTGCCGGCTG
>ULOT01052647.1_pt1 | contig 14674 bp, 9 predicted proteins | sample 1952811 | NCBI WGS metagenome assembly ULOT01 (sample SAMEA4835609, study PRJEB28245) | human gut metagenome | biome: gut microbiome; material: fecal sample | place: Denmark | collected 2008
GTGGCGAAGAATCCGTGTAGGAATAATATCTTCTTCATGCTTATATTGTATTGTCTGTATCTTTATGTAGTAAATTGGATGGATGCTGGCTTAAACTCTTGTTTCATTCCTTTTTCCTTACTTCCCAATGACCACTATAGCCACTGCCAACATACACAATATGAGGCATTTTTGCAATACGACGCTTGATGGTTATAATGCTTTTCCCTGATAGTTGAGCCAGTTCACCTGTTGTTATTTTAGGATAAACAGCTACTTGATATTCTATCCATTTATCTAAGTCTTTTCCTTGAGTGCCACCTTGAGGGACATCTTGAGTATCACCTTGAGTATCACCTTGAGTATCACCTTGAGTATCACCTTCATTTTCCACAAAGTTTACCTCAATATTTGGATGAGATTCCTGCCATGCTAAAATCATATTGGGAAATGTGACAGTAAACTGGGCACGGTCGGAGAAGAAGCTTGGAAGCATCCTTTCCTCAAAGTAGGGAAGTGCTTTGATTGGATTGATGATTTTGCCCATGCCCGAACCTTTACGCTCCATATAACCCAACTGAGCAAAGATATCTGCGATAACCGGATTGCGTCTGACAGAAGGAATATCTTCTAAGTTCATCGTCTGGATAAGTCTTCCTTCCGGCATGGAGCCTGGAGAGTAAATCACCATACGGTCATCGTACATATCCACATGCACCTCGCTACCTTGAATCAGATAGTCGCGATGAGCCAGGGCATTCACTACAACTTCCATCACGCAACGTTCCATATATTGAGGAATCTCGATGCGCTGCATCGGTTCTTTATACCAAAGTGTACGATTGTTGCGACGAATGAAGGACATGGTGTCTTCGAGAAGAGTTACAAGTCCGCCTGTAATCTCTGCGCTGTCGAGTGCATCAATGCTTCCTCCAGCTTTTGTCTTGCCGTTCCATCTTGTGCAGAATACACGGCTTTGGCGCAGTGGACATTCGTCTGCCATCAACAGACCTGCATAGGTAAGTATTCCCTTATTGTCAACCAAGCCAAACGAGCGGTAAAGTTTTTTATCGAAGCTCAGACCATTCCAGGCATAGTAGCGGCTGCGAAGCTTAGAAAATGCATAATCTTCAAACATTTCATCGCTTGGGCGGGCGTCGAATGAAGAGTTGCGACCTCTTAATACAAGACGCTTATGTTCGGTACTATCAGCCACAACCGATTCGTTGCCAATGCGCACAAAGGTTTCAAGAACGCTGTCGCCTATATAATAATAGGGTGTATCTTCGCCTCCATGCACATGAAGAATGAGCAATTCCTTGTCTTCTACACGCTCTATCTTCAAGTCGATTTGCGGCATAGGATCAATGCGCTCCTTTATTTTCTGACTGATAAATTCGGCATCAGTCTTGGCATCGGTCAACCCTATGATAGTATCGTCATCGGCAATACCAAACAATAGGCAACCGCCACTGCCATTGGCAAAGGCGCTGACGCTCTTCAGCCAACTTTTCACTTTACGGCGTTCCACTTCCTGCTTCTTATCGTATTCAGTAGTCTCACCTATATATTTTGCCATGTCCATATTTACTTAATTTTTGATTATTCATTATGCGCCTGTAATCTAGGAGGATAAGCCATGCTCAATTCCCATATTAGCGCAATATATCTGCAAAAATACAAAAAATATTCAGAAAAGTGATTTTATGGATGGATTTTGTTTGCAGGGCGAACTTGATTTAACCTTATTTTATAAGATAGAGGGATATTGGGGGATAATTTGAAAAACCGAAATCCTTAATGACCTTGACCTTCATGACCGGAAACGACCGCTCTCCTCAGAAATCATGAGGTGAGCGGTCGCTTTCTTTTACCATAGACAATTTCTGCCCCTTACGCAATAATCACCCGGTGCATCTGCTTGATGAAATCCTTGAGATTAACAAACGTGTCGCCGAAAGTTTCGCGCCATTTCAGATCTTTCAGCGGATACTCCAGGAAGTTGCGGGTTTCTATGTCGCCGTTCATGCTGATGTAATCCAGGATGTTCTTCAGATAAAGCTCCTGCTCTGAGGTGAGGTTGTAACCCTCTATAAACTGCTGATAGATCTGAAGCGCCTTCTTGCGGTCTATGCCGTTGATTACACGGATAAACGCAGCCACATTGTTCTTGTACGGATGGCCCTCGGTAAGCTCGTTATACTCATCCTTGGTGCCCAGCTCCTCAAAGAAGATGCGCTCCAACTCCTCTATGTCGGCAGAGGTCAGCTGCTCGAAATGCTGAATCTTGCGCAGTGTATCGTTGTTGCTGTTCTCTGCCAGATAGTCGATTACACGCTGCTTGTAGCTGGTCTTGATTACCTCATCCTCGACACCTTCCACTTTGGTGTAGGTGTCTTCTATGTCGATGATAAACTTCTTGCCGCCACGCTGCTCCTTCAGCAGATGAACCAGTCCTCTCAGTTCCCTGCGCACATGCTCCAGCGCATCCAGCGATTCATTTTCCCAGAACACAGGCTTCTGAACCTTGCGGATGATGTCGATGCGCTCCATCACAGCCGGGATGGAGGCCTTCTTCTCCAGGATGGCGGCGATGTTTACTACCACCTTGCGGAATTGACCCACACGCCTGGTTGTGTCGATGAGCGAAAGCATGATGTGGAGCATCACGATGTCGAAACGCTTGGCTTCCTCGTCGTCCTTATCCACTTTGATAAGATGTCCAATCTTCTTAAGCCGCGATACATCCAATTCCGACAGGCAGGTCCATTTCTCCTGATTCCTGTAAGGCTCTATGATGTTCAGCCATGGGCGAGCCTCCTTGCGCTCCTTGCCGATGGCTGCCACCTGCTGATGGAGCAGGGTCTTCAGCTCATCATGCAGCTGCTTGTCAAATTCCTTCTCCTGATGCTCGGCGCTCTGCAGCTCCTTGGCAATATCCAGGCGCAGGCAGAAGAGCCGGTCGGTGAGCGATTTGCTGTCGGATGGATGAATGTCGTCGCCCTGCTTCGAGAAGAAATCGAAATTGCCGCACCAGTCGAAGATGTAGAATTCCTGCTTGTCTTCGCCCGGACCGAAAAGGTCCTTGCAGAGACGGGTTCCTCTGCCTATCATCTGCTCAAACTTAATCTTCGACTTGATAATCTTGAAGAATACAAGGTTCAGAATCTCAGGCACATCGATACCTGTGTCGAGCATGTCCACCGATACAACTATCTGCGGCATCTTGGCTTCCATCTTGAAGTCGGCGATGATGGCAGAATGGTTCTTCACCTGGTTGTCTATCAGCTGGCAGTAGTCAGCACCACGCTCGGAATAGAGCTGGTTAAAGCGCTCCACGATGCGCTCGGCATGCTTGTGGTTGTAGGCAAAGATGATGGTCTTGCCCACGTCCTCACCACTATGTACCTTCAGTCCGTTTGTCATTAATTCTGACAATACATTATCGATGGTATCATCGTTAATCAGATAGTTGAAAATCTCGTTGCCCTGTATGTCTCTATGATATTCCTTTTCCTTCGGAATGCCCTTCATAGCCTTCTCATACTCCCATACCTTTTCCAGCTGCTCACGCTGCTCCGCACTCAAATCGTCGTATTTTATGCCCCGGTTGATCATCTTCGAGTTGCATTTCTTCAGGCGGTAGGGGCGCAGATATTCATCACGTATAGCCTCCTCATAGGTGTATTCAAAGTTAGGCTCGTTCTCCAGTTCCAGCAGCTGGAAGGTGTTCTTGTCTATCTCGGCTCTTGGGGTGGCGGTGAGACCGATGAGCAGCGAATCGAAATACTGGAAGATGGCGCCGTATTTGCCGAACACGCTGCGGTGGGCCTCGTCGATGATGATGAGGTCGAAATGGCCGATGGAGAATTCCAGGGGTTCGGTGTTGATATAGTTAATCATCGTCTGATAGGTTGAGAACACGATGCGGGCGTTCGTGTCTGGCTTATCATCTTCCGAGAGGCAGGACATCGACTGGCTAGGCAGGAACTCTTCGAATTTTTCGTGCGCCTGCTTCACCAGTTCCTTGCGGTCGGCAAGAAACAGAACATTCTTGAGCCATTTGCTGTTGTTGTAGAGCAGCTTGCAGAGCGAGATGCTTACGCGCGTCTTGCCCGTACCGGTGGCCAGCACGAGCAGACCGCGGCGATGCTTCCTGTTGAGCCATTCCACCAGACTCTTGATGGCGGTTTTCTGATAGGGGCGGTTGGTGATTTCATCGTCTATCGCCAGGTTGGTAATAGGGGAGCGACTCCGTTTCTGAATCAGATATTCCAGGTCGTTGTAACTGTGGAAGGAGATGACGGTTCTAGGCGGATAGTCGAGTCCGTCTATCACCTTGGTAGTGTATCCGTTGGTGTAATAAATTACCGGTCTTACACCATACTTCTTCTCCAGGCAATCTGCATACTCGATGGCCTGTTTGCGTCCCGTTTCCGGGCTGTGGATGGTGCTTTTGGCTTCTATCACCGCCAGCGGTTTGCTGCCCTTGCTAAAGAGCACATAGTCGGCGTAGCCAATGCCTGAAGGGTGGAATTGCTTGTTCATTCCCTCTATCTTGATTTCTATGCCAGCCTTGCCGCCCTGTATGTCGCCCTTTGCGTGGAGTATTTCCCAGCCGGCTTCGTTCAGCATATAGTCGATGAGGCATTGGCGGGTAATGGCTTCGCTTTCAAGCGATTCTGCTGGCTGCTGGGTCGGTGGCTTAGGGTGCTCGATGGCTTCGTGAGGAACATGGTGCTTCAGATCAGGTGAAACTGCTGGTTCTGAATTGTCAGCCGCATGAACCTGGGTGAAGTCTTGCGGAATGAGCGTAGCATCGAAGGCTGCTATTTTGTCGATAGCTCGCCAGCGGTAGAGGAAACCGCAGGCTACATGATAGAGGGCACGCAGGCAAATGAATGCATCGTTCTTTCTTATCTTCTGTGTTCCGGTATGAGCGGCATAGTTGCCTATTTTCTTTACCGTGCGCATATCCTCTATCAGTTCCCAGTCTTCGTTGACGAACGCATCTATTTCCGGGCGTTTGATCATCTGGCTGAGGGTTTCGTGGGGTTCCAGCGTCACCTTCGCCATAGCCAGATGGTTCTTGACGAGCCATTCCAGTGCCTTGCGGGCATTGGTGGCACTATCTTCGGGGAATGCCTTCTGAAAGATTTCTGCCTTATCGCAGTATGCGTGTAGCTGGTGGAAGGCAGGAATCACCTCTGCCAGCTCTTTGATAAAGTCAAAATTCTTCATTGTCGTTTTATTTTTTTAATTGTGATTGTTATATTTTTTGTGGGCAAAAGCCTTCAAATACCGGGCAATATACAAAGCCACCTTCAACTTCTATTCGAACCAGTATTGCATGCGGGAAGCCAGCAGGGTTTCGAGATCCTGGATGGACTTCTGAACCTCCGATTTCTCTCGCTCGATTTGCTCTATGCGCTGGGCAAAGAGACGTTGGAGGGAGAGGGGTGGGAGACAAAGAGGAATGTCTCTTACATCTTTCATGTTTATCTGTTTTAATGCAATCCCCCTAGTATATTCTGCAATATGATGTTGAATAGCAGGATTTAAAATCTGATAAAATACGAACCACTTATCACATGTAGGACCACATTCAATAGGGGCTATGCCTCTAGTAACATTGCAGCCTTGTAATTCCGGTGTTGCCATAGAAATCAGTCCTGTCGTTCCACGAACACACATCAATATTTCGTTACCTTTTAATATTGTTCGTTTGTATGAATCTGATATTTCCTTAGTTGTATTTTTGAGACCTTTTCGAGACACGAAAGTTTTAGTCATGTCAACAGGACGGACAACTGGAACACCATTTTCAACACCATCTCCCGGCTGTACAATGCCATAGGAGATTGAACAATTGTCTGAAACAATTTCATTTAGCTTCTTCACTTCCCATCCCTTTTCATTCTCCACTGGGTCTCCAAACATCTCATAGAAGAGGCTTTGAGCGAGATTGTCGAAATCTTTAAGCTGCTCCTTCTTCAAACGAATCAACTTGTTTATCTTGTCAAGTTCGGAAACTATCGCAAGCTGAGTAGATAGGGGTGGGAGAGGAATATTTAAGCGTAAATATCCTTTTATATTCAAATTATGCAAACCAGTTGTTTTGGATTGTAATTTGATAGTTTCTCCTTTAAGATAGAAAGCATATAAACACTTATGTAAGTATGCAGAGTTTACCTCTGTATTATCTTTAATTCTTAAAGTTGAAGTAAAGTTGCTGAAGGAATAATTTCCATCAGAGATATTGAATAGGATAGGTCTTCCTACTGGCTGTTTTTCAGAGCCTCCAGACTTTTCTATGATAATATCTCCAAACTTCAATTTTTTCGAGGCAAACTGTTTTACTTCGACATCGATAAATGCAACCTTATCAAGATTGAGCTGACAATCTTTTGAAAAGTTTGTATTACGAATTACTGCAACATTAATAAAAGGCTCTTTTTTACCAATCCAAAGACCATTAATAACATCACACACTTCCCCCAGCTTCTTATATTCCCATCCCTTTCTCATACCATTTCCTCCTTCTTTTCATCTTCTTCCAGCATCTTGCACAAATCTCTATATCCCTTCAGAAACTCCCCTTCATTCTCTTCCAGTCTTACTAGAATATCCTTTACAGGCTCGTATTCCACCTTCTCACGCTCTATCTCCTTATACTTATTAATAGAGAGGTCGTAATCGTTCTGGCGGATTTCCTCTACGGGTACGAAGAAGCTCTGGTCCTTGCGGGTGCGGGAATTCTCAGACTCAGGATGCAGGAAGCGGTTTACCACATCCGGAATATCATTGTCGGCTATCGGCGTACGCTTGTCATCGAGCGAATATCCATCCGCCTTCATGTCGTAAAACCATACCTTGTCCGTTCCACCACAGTTGGTCTTGCTGAACACAAGAACGGCGGTAGAAACTCCGGCGTATGGCTTGAACACGCCACTCGGCATGGAAATGACGGCACGCAACTGCTGGTTGTCAACTATCTCCTTGCGGATAGCCACGTGAGCCCTGGAAGTTCCGAAAAGTACTCCATCGGGAACGATGCTGGCGCAGCGGCCGCCCAACTCCAGCGAGCGGACAAACTGAGCCAGGAACAGAAGCTCAGTCTTGGTGGTGTTGGCGTAGGCAAGAATATTCTTGTTTACATTATCCTTGTCGAGACTGCCCGCAAAGGGTGGGTTCGCCATGATGAGCGAATAGCAGCTCTGGTCTTCGTTCTGAGCCGAGAGCGAATCGCGCCAAGCCAGTTGAGGAGCAGTTACGTCATGAAGCAGCAGGTTCATGGCTCCGATGCGCAGCATGGTCTGGTCGGTATCGTAGCCATTAATCATCAAAGTCTTCATGTGGTGAACTTCCTCTTTTACATAGGCAGCCATCTCATGGTTCTCCTTGATATATTTCACCGCCTCAACGAGGAAGCCGGCAGAACCCATTGCCGGGTCGCAGATATAATCCTTCGGGTTAGGCTGCATCATCTCCACAATCATGCGGATGATGTGGCGAGGGGTGCGAAACTGGCCGTTGGTGCCGCTTGCCGCCATCTTGCCGAGTATGTATTCATACACATCGCCCATGGCGTCACGATTATTCATATCAAGATCATTAACGTCATCTATCACCCTGGCTAGGGTTCGGGCGTTGGGAATCAGGAAAATAGCCGATTTCATGTAGCGGCTGTAGGCGCTTTCTTCGCCCGTGCCGATGTGCTTGATGAATTCGAACACATACTGGCGCACCACCCTGAACATTTCATCGGCATCCAGGTTCTTGAACACGTGCCAGCGCAGGCTCTCGTAAGGAATGCCTGCCTTCTCCTCATCGCCTACGGCATCAGGATTCACCCATATCTTTCCTTCCGGGAAGGTAGGGTTCTGAACTACGCTATCCCAGTCGCGGGCGTTTTCTTCTTCCTGTAGCTGCTTGTCATCGAGCATTTTCATAAAGAAGATGTAGGTCATCTGTTCCAACACGGTGATAGGGTTTGTAATGCCAGCCACAAAGAAGGTGTCCCATATCTGGTCTATCTTGTTTTTGATTTCTCCTGTTATCATATTATTATATATTATTTTTATGGCAAAGGTAATAAAAAAAAAGGAAACGAGCAAAAATCTGATGATTTTTTACTCATTTCCCTTTTAACTTTCTTTGGAAATCCTTAATGACCTTAATGACCATGACCTTAATGACCGGATTCCTTGGGCTATTCAAGGCCGTCGCCAGTATCGTCCTTGCCAGTAGTGCCGCCGCTTGATTCAGAGCCTTGGCCATCGCTGCCGGTCTGACCGGTGTTTGAACCGCCTGGGGTAGAACCGCCTGGCGTATTATCCGGAGTAGTTGGGGCGTTGAGGTCAACGTTGGTCTTACCCTCCTTAATCGCCTTGATAACGGCTGCCTGAGCGCTGCGGCTGGCTACGAGGTTGAACTCGGCGTCATCGCGAAGGTTCTTGAACTCCTGACCAGGCTCCCACTGAACCCTTACGCCGGTGATGTTCTGAGCGGTGAACTTGTCAGCATCCTCGGCACCCTTCGAAGTGAGAAGGAGAGAGAAATCACCGAGATCGCCCAAACGGATTTTCTTGCCCTCAAGCAACATCTCACGCATGCAGTCTACGGCAATGTAGAGGATGGCGCTGATGTCGGCTCTCGAATAAACACTTCCATGAGAAGTGATGTGCTTGGCAAACTTCTCGATGGTCATGATATCGGTGTACTGTGAGATGGCGAAAGCATTCTGCTTCTCAGTCTTCACGAGTTCCAGGTCCTTTGGGTCAGGGGTCTTACCCTCCTTTTTAGCCTGGTTGATGCGTGACTTCGCCTGGTTGATTTCCAGAAGATTTGCGTTCACGCTACGCATTACGATGCTGTAATTAATCATACTATGTTATGCTTTAAAGAGTTTATTTAATCACAATTTCCCAGATGCTTTTTCTTGTCCTTTTCAGAGTCTTCATTAATGACCGGTGCCTGTCATCTTTTGCTCCCTGCCTCGGTCTTCATAGATGACCGCCTTTAGGTACAAAATAGCTTTCTTTCGATTGCTGGTGCAAAGGTACGAAAAAGCGCTGTAGGAAGCAATACTTTTCCGGCAACTTGAATTCAGTTTTCCGGAATCTTGTGAAATGGAGTCTTTCGAGAGTAGGTGAGGGGAGTAGTGGCAACGGGCTGCATCCGGTCATTAGTGACCGGTCATTATCGGTCATTAAGAAAAATCACTTCCGGTTATTTAGCCCCTATAATATATATTAAAAATATTTAATATATATTATAGCTCTCTTTTTCGCACCCCGAAAACCTTAATGACCGAAAATGACCGGGCATTAATGACCGCTAGATGAACTTGTGAGTTTTACCTGATATGGTTTTTGTGTGTGTCTGAATGTGTTGGTTATTAGTGAGTTATGTGTATTTTGTTGTATTCCTACTCTAGTATTTTATGTATAATGATTATCTACATATTAAGTCGCTTTAGTTAGTTGATATGTTGTTCGATTCTACATTTTTATCCTTGTTTTCTGTTGCATTTTGTCAAAATATATTGTGTCAGAGGCTGTTTTTATGTCCAAGGAGGGGCATTTTTTACCCTTAGAAGAGGGGGTAAAATACCTTCCTAACCCCCTAATTTTTGCATCTTATCTTCTAAAACGCAAAAAAAATGCGGATTTTCGCATCATTTCCGTTACTATTTTCTGTAGTAAGGATATTATACATACATATATATAAACACTCCTTTTAATCGTTGTAGGAGATGATATAACGACATTTTAGTATCTTGTGTTTTTCTTTACAAAACAACAAAAACGCCCTATAAAAGAACGCAAACTCACATCCCCGTTATTTGGTATATTTGGGGCTCTTATCTCCAAATTTTGCAAGAAATCAGAGTAAATTGAGCCCCAAATATACCTTTCCTCATCGTTTTCAGTACCTATTTATATTATATATGATACTTATTTTGGTAGTGGCGCTTGGATTTAACAGGGGCTCCATGGAAGGAACCGCTGCCCATACCGCTGCCACGAAGACTCTCATGGAAGCCTGAACCACCGCTGTATTCACCCCAGCGGGCTCTGATTCTATCCACATAATCTACCGTCTCCGTGCCTCGCATGTAACCGTATTTCACCACCGGGTCTGTGTAATAAGCCGGTTGAGAAAGGCGCAGAATATAATTGCGAATTACGCCCCAATTGTGCGGATTCTGACCATGTTTGCGAGCCAGCGACATCGCATCTCTGATGTGGAAATAGCCACCATTATAAGAAGCAAGGGCAAAAAGCATGCGCTGGGACGGGTCGCCCACGTCAGAAAAATGCCCCTGCAGTTCCGCCATATATCTGGCTGCCGCAGCCACATTCGCCTCAGGTTCATGAATCATGCTCATCGGCAAACCCAGATGGGCAGCCGTGCCTGGCATAATCTGCATCAGTCCGCAAGCTCCAGCCCATGACTTCGCATTCGGGTCAAAACAGCTCTCCTGATAACATTGGGCAGCCATCAGACGCCAGTCCATGCGAGCCGTTCCGCTATAGCGCTGGAAGAGGTGGTCGTAGCGGGAAATAACACCCTTAGAACGGTTCAGAAATGGTGAATAAACGTGGCGGCGCACGCTGGCAGAAGAAAGCAGCCACGATTCTTCCTGCTTGACCTGAGCAATCAGCTTAGGCTTAAACCAGCCGTTCAGGGTGTCGGCAAGACTCTTGTTACCGTTCTGCACAGCCCATTGGGTTCGGGTACTGTCGGGCGTAACACCACAGAACAGCAGGTTGCCTCTGGTCTGTTTTCGGGGTAGGGGCACGGCAATCACATCACCTTCTCCCTTCTCCAGTTTGCGTACCATTTCAGCCGTATCCTTACATTCTTCTACGCGTAACGACACGCCGATCTGCTGGGCAAACTTCTCGCAGAGCAGATATTGCAGTCCCATTCCGTGGCTGCGGTAATCATAATAGGTAGTAGGGCCGTTAACGGTAAGCATGATGAGCTCACCATTGGCCTGAATATCTTCGAGCGAAAGCCCCTTGCTGGTTGAAGCTGGTTTCTTTTCATCACCATCAGCCCCATCAGAGTTGTCAGCATGCTCCATTTCGCCTACAGGAGTTCCCCATGGCGTAAGCTCCTGCTGCGGTTTCTTGTCGGCACAGGCAGCGAGCAAAAATAGTGCATATAATGCGTATAAATATCCTTTATTCTTCATTTCAGCTGCAAAAGTACGAAATATTTTGCACATAAGTGAGAAATTATTTGTTTATTCTAATAAAAATATGTACTTTTGCAATGTTTTTCAAACAAAATATAGAAATATGTTACGAATAGCAGTACAAAGCAAGGGTCGTCTTTTCGACGACACCATGAATCTTTTAGCAGAGGCTGACATCAAAGTAAGCGCCTCTAAACGCACCCTTCTGGTGCAGTCAAGCAACTTTCCTCTCGAGGTTCTCTACCTTCGTGATGATGATATTCCTCAGAGCGTAGCCTCTGGTGTGGCAGATATCGGAATCGTGGGCGAGAACGAGTTTGTTGAGCGTGGAGAGAATGCGCAGATTATTGACCGTCTGGGTTTCAGCAAGTGCCGCCTGAGCCTCGCCATTCCTAAGAAGATTGATTATCCGGGATTGCAATGGTTCAACGGCAAGAAGATTGCTACTTCTTACCCTAACATCCTGCGCAAGTTTATGAAGAAGAACAACATCAATGCCGACATCCATGTCATTACGGGTTCTGTAGAAATCAGTCCGGGCATCGGTTTGGCTGACGGTATTTTCGATATTGTAAGTTCAGGTTCTACTCTGGTCAGCAACAATCTTGCTGAGGTTGAGGTGGTGATGAAGAGCGAGGCTCTGCTCATCGGCAACTGGAACATGGACGAGGAGAAGCATCAGATTCTGAACGAGATGCTGTTCCGCTTCGAGGCTGTACGTTCTGCACAGGACAAGAAGTACGTGATGATGAATGCTCCTAAGGCAAAGGTTCAGGAGATTACAGAAGTATTGCCAGGCATCAAGAGTCCTACGATTATCCCATTGGCTGATGAGGAATGGTGCTCTATCCACACTGTGCTCGACGAGAAGCGTTTCTGGGAAATCATAGGCAAGTTGAAGGAACTCGGTGCTCAGGGCATCCTGGTAACACCAATCGAAAAGATGATATTATAATAATGTGTAGTGTTTAATGTGTAATGTTTATTTAGAGACATTATGCGTTAAAAACCAAACATTAAACATTAATAATTAAATATTAATAATAGGAATGAAGGTAATAAAGTATCCTGCAAAGGAGGAATGGAGCGAGATTGTAAAACGCCCACACCTGGATGTTTCGCAGCTGAATGCGACCGTACAAGGTGTACTCGACGATGTGAAAAACCATGGCGACGAAGCCGTGAAGCGTTACGAGGAGAAGTTTGATCATGCCCATCTCGATTCTTTGGCTGTGACTGAAGCTGAAATCGAAGAGGCAGAGAAAATGGTTTCTCAAGAACTGAAAGACGCTTTGCACCTCGCCCATCATAACATTGCCGCATTCCATCATAGCCAGAAGTTTGATGGTGTAAAGGTTGAAACTTGCCCTGGTGTAACCTGCTGGCAGAAGAGTGTGGCTATAGAGAAGGTGGGATTGTATATCCCGGGAGGTACTGCTCCTCTCTTTAGCACCGTTCTGATGCTGGCTACTCCTGCCAAGATTGCGGGATGTAAAGAAATAGTACTGTGTACTCCTCCTAATAAAGAGGGCAAGGTGAACCCGGCTATCCTCATGGCGGCAAAGATTGCGGGCGTAAGCAAGATCTTTAAGGCGGGTGGCGTTCAGGCTATCGGAGCCATGGCTTACGGTACGGAGAGCGTGCCTAAGGTTTATAAGATTTTCGGTCCGGGCAACCAGTTTGTCATGGCTGCCAAGCAGCAGGTTTCCCTGCACGATGTGGCTATAGACATGCCTGCCGGTCCGTCTGAAGTTTGTCTTATTGCCGACGAAACTGCCAACCCTGTGTTTGCTGCTGCCGACCTGTTGTCGCAGGCTGAACATGGCTTCGATTCTCAGGTTTTCTTCATTACTACATCTGAAAAGGTGTTGGATGATGTAAAGAATGAAGTTGAAGTACAACTTGAACGTTTGCCACGTAAGGAGATGGCACAAACCTCGTTAGATAACTCTAAGTTTATCCTCGTGAAGACCGAAGAGGAGGCAATCGACCTCTGCAATACTTATGCACCGGAGCATCTGATTATCGCCACAGCCGATTACGAGCAGCTGGCAGAAAAAGTTGTGAATGCAGGTAGTGTATTCCTCGGAAACTATGCGTGCGAAAGTGCAGGCGACTATGCAAGCGGTACGAACCATACCTTGCCAACCCATGGTTATGCTTTGGCTTACAACGGAGTGAACCTGGACAGTTATAATCGCAAAATCACCTTCCAGCATCTTACAGAAGAAGGTATTCGTAACATTGGAAATGCTGTAGTGACCATGGCGGAAAATGAGCAATTGGAAGCTCATGCCAATGCGATGAGACTGAGAGTGAACAGTTTGAAACAATAGGGTAAAAAGGGAAGTTGTAAAAATACTTCTTAATAGCTTTTGAAAGAAAAATGAAAGAATTGAAAGATTTGTGCCGAGAGAACATCTGGAATCTGGCACCTTACAGTTGCGCCCGTACGGAGTTTGCAGGCAGAAATGCCCGCGTCTTCCTCGATGCCAACGAAAATCCATATAATGACCCTTACAATCGCTATCCTGATCCGCTGCAGGTTGAACTGAAGAAGCAGATCAGCAAGATTAAGGGTGTGGCTGAAGAGAAAATCTTCCTGGGCAACGGTTCTGACGAGGCCATCGATTTGGTTTACCGTGTATTCTGCCGCCCGGGCAAGGATAATGTAGTAGCGATTGCACCTACTTACGGAATGTATGAAGTTTGTGCAGACATCAACGATGTGGAGTATCGTTCTGTATTGCTTGATGAAAATTATCAGATTTCTGCCGGAAAACTGCTGGCAGCCTGCGATGAACAGACAAAGGTTATCTGGTTCTGCAGTCCGAACAATCCTACGGGTAATCACATTAACCGCGAGGCTATCGTAGAGGTGTTGCAGAAATTCCAGGGTATTGTCATCATCGACGAAGCCTACAGCGATTTCTCTTCGGAGCGCACATTCCGCAGCGTACTCGACAGATTTCCCAACATGATTGTGCTCAACACCATGAGTAAGGCATGGGGCTGTGCAGCCCTCCGTTTGGGAATGGCTTTTGCGAGCAAGGAGATTGTTGACATATTCAATAAGGTGAAATATCCTTATAACGTCAATCTGCTTACTCAGGAGCATGCGCTGGAAGTGATGAAGAATCCGCTGAAGGTTGACGAATGGGTGAAGAACATCCTGCAGGAGCGTTCTAAGGTAATGGCTGCATTCCTGGATCTGCCTATCTGCGAGAAGGTTTATCCTACTGATGCAAACTTCTTCCTGGCTAAAATGACCGACGCCAATGCCATCTATAATTATCTGGTGGCACAAGGCATTATCGTAAGAAACCGCAACAAGGTTCAGTTGTGTGGCAACTGTCTGAGAATTACGATAGGAAACAAGAGCGAGAATGCTGAATTACTCGGTGCTTTGAGACAGTACTAAATTATTTTGGAAAAGTTCAGTATATAAATCGGGTAGGAGGTAAATGTTACTCATAAGAGGCATTT
>ULOT01024065.1_pt1 | contig 14632 bp, 9 predicted proteins | sample 1952811 | NCBI WGS metagenome assembly ULOT01 (sample SAMEA4835609, study PRJEB28245) | human gut metagenome | biome: gut microbiome; material: fecal sample | place: Denmark | collected 2008
TGAAATTCCGCATTGAATTTCCGGTCAAATTCCTCCTTGAACTGGCTGTCGAATTCGTCCTTGAACTTGTCCTCAAATTCATCGTCAAACTTCTCATCCAGCTCACGCCTTGCCTTGTCCGTGTAATACTGCTTTACATCCGCTTTCTCTCCCGTGGCAATCGCGGCGAGCAGTGTCTGATCCGCCTCCTCATTCAGTTCAAAATGTCCGTCCTCCAGCTTATATTTCGTGACTCCCTCATCTGCAGCCTTCATCATGCTCTCGTTGGCAACGTACATTCCCGATACAAAGCCGATTGTCAAAATGAGGAACAGGCTCACGAGCAGATATTTTCTCCAGTCTCCCGCCAGTTCCCTCGGTATGCGTCTGATCAGCGGATTTCTTGTCTTTTTCTTCTTCATGCCGGTCACACTCCTTACCATTCCAGATCTGCCGCTGAAACTTTATCCGTGTTGATCTCATTGTGACGTACTTCCCCGTCGCGCAGCTTGATCACATGATCTGCCATATGCCGGATCGCCTCGTTGTGCGTAACCATAATAACCGTATTGCCGTATTTTATATTCACATCCTCGATCAGCTTTAAGATCTCTTTGGACGTATGATAATCGAGTGCGCCCGTCGGCTCATCACAGAGCAGAATATCCGGGTTCTTGACGATCGCCCTTCCGATGGATACTCTCTGCTGCTGACCGCCGGAGAGCTGATTCGGGAGCTTGTATCTGTGCTCATAAAGTCCCAGCGTATGTAACAGTTCATCAATATCCAGCGCATGATCGGACAGATACGCGCCGACCTCGATATTTTCCTTTACGTTCAGATTCCCGATCAGGTTATACATCTGAAAGACATAACCAAGATGCTTGCGCCGGTATTGCGTTAGTTTCTTCTCACTCATCTCCTCCAGCTTATCACCGCCGATCGAGATATAACCGGAATCCGCGCTGTCAATGCCTCCGATAATATTGAGCAGCGTCGATTTTCCGGAGCCGGACGGTCCGAGCAGCACGCAGAACTCTCCCTTCGCCACGGAAAAGTTCATCCCGCGCAGTACCTCCTGCCGTGTCTCGCCGCTTCCAAATCCCTTTTTCAGATCAACAATTTCCAGAAATTTCTTTTCTTCCTCCGACATAATCTCCTCTTTCCGGAACATCCCCATGCAGGAATATTCCTGTTTCCTTTTTGCAGACAGCCGTTAGCTTTAACTAACTTTTTCACATTATATCATAGTCCCGCAAGATTGCAAGAACCAAACCGCAGGGAAGCCTGTACAAAAAATGGAAGCTTTTTCCTGTTTTTTTGACAAAAACTGCATGTTTATCTCTCTTAAATTCTCACATACTATTCCTGAACAAACGCAGATGGCGCAAGTTCAGACGAAGTCTGTGACCAAAAAGTCTAAGACAGACAAAGTGATCATAACAATGATAACAAAGGATCATTAACACACCAAAGGAGGAAACAATCATGGCAAATCGTTCATCTAACAGAGCAGCAATCCCTGAGGCAAAAAGTGCACTGGACCGCTTCAAGTACGAAGTGGCGAGCGAGATCGGCGTGCCGTTAAAGGACGGCTACAACGGAGATCTTACCTCCAGACAGAATGGTTCTGTCGGCGGTTATATGGTCAAGAAAATGATTGAGGCACAGGAAAAGCAGATGGCAGGCAAGTAACCCGCCCGCTGCAGACATTCCGAGAAAGAGAAAAAATACCAAAGAAAAAGACGGGACCGGCGCTTGCACCGGTCCCGTTTTATGTGTGAAATTATAAGCTCATCTGATTCTGTTCCTGCATAAGGAAAGCTTCGAGATAATGCCGCAGGTTCTCATGCTCACCGGACATAAGATCCGGGTCTTCCCCGAGAAGTTCGCCGACCGCCTCCGATGCATCCCGCAGCACGGCAGCATCCTGATAGATGTCGCCAAGTGCAAACTGCAGTTCGCCGGACTGACGGATCCCGAAGAAATCCCCCGGCCCCCGCAGTTTTAAGTCCTCGCTTGCAATCCGAAATCCGTCATTGGAATCATTTAAAATCTTAAGCCTGCGCTCCGCCGTCTTTGCGCTCGAGCAGTTCACCATAATACAGTAGGACTGTGCATCGCCTCTTCCCACACGGCCGCGGAGCTGGTGAAGCTGCGCCAGGCCGAACCGCTCCGCATTTTCGATCATCATGACCGTGGCATTCGGCACATTGACGCCGACTTCCACGACCGTGGTCGCCACCAGCACCTGCACCTCATTTTTCATAAATGCCTCCATGACTTTGTTCTTCTGCGCCGGTTTCATCTGCCCGTGCAGCAGTCCGAGCTGGATCTCCTCCGGAAAAATCTGCCGGAGTTTCTTGACGTAGTCCGTGGCATTCTCCGTCTCCATGCCCTCGACTTCCTCCACCAGAGGACAGATCACGTATGCCTGATGCCCGTTTTTGACCTCATTTTCAATAAATGCATACGCCTTGTTCCGATATCCGGTATTGACCACGCAGTTTTTGACCGGAAGACGCTTTGCAGGCACCTCATCCACCACCGAGATATCCAGATCCCCATACAGGATAATGGCGAGCGTTCTGGGGATCGGTGTGGCGCTCATCACCAGAATATGCGGATGTCTGCCCTTTTCCGCAAATGTTTCCCGCTGGCGGACGCCGAAGCGGTGCTGCTCATCCGTGATGACGAGCGCCAGGTTATCGTAGATGGCGCGCTCCTGGATCAGCGCGTGTGTTCCGACCACCATCGCATTGGGATAAAGCTGCAGCGCCTCGTATGCCATGCGCTTCTGACGCGCCGTCATGGAGCCGGTGAGAAGCACCACCGGAATCTTTAATCCAAACTCTTCACACAGCTTCTGAAACGTCTCATAGTGCTGTCTGGCAAGCACTTCCGTCGGCGCCATGATCGCCGACTGGTAATCATTGTGCGCGGCATCTGCCATCGCCAGGAACGCTATGATCGTCTTTCCGGAACCGACATCTCCCTGAATCAGCCGCTGCATGACATAAGGGCTTCGCATATCGCGCTTCACTTCCGAGAGCGCCCGCTTCTGCGCGCCGGTCAGCTCATACGGCAGTCTGGCAATCAGCTCATCAGTAAAGGAATCCTCCCGGAATTCAAATTCGTTGGCTTCCTTGATCCGCTTCTCCTTGTGGTACTGCATATTTAAAATAAAGAGGAAAAACTCATCGAACACGAGACGGTTGCGCGCCGCGATCAGCGTGTCCATATTTTCCGGAAAATGAATCTCTTTGATCGCATAATTGTACTCGCAGAGTTTGTAGCGGCTGCGGATCTCCCGGGGCAGATATTCCTTAAACAGTTCTTCTCTGCCGAGCACCGAGCGCACGGTCTTTGTGACCAGATTGTTCGAGATTCCTCCGGTCAGACCATACACCGGCAAAAATGCCTGCTCCATGGCGGCGTACGCTTCCCCGGAATAGATGGCTGCCTGCTCCATCACAAGACGGCTGCCTTTGCGCGCCACCTTCCCGTAAAATACATAGGTATTGCCCGGTGCAAGCTGGCTTTTGATGTATGGCATCCGAAACCACACCAGTTCAAGTTCCGCCTCATCCGTGCCGATGGTCGTCACCGTGACCGGCATGCTTCTCGTGCGTCTCACAACAGGTGTCTTTCTCCCCCTGCCGAGTACCGCCGCCGTCTCGCCGTCCGTGACCTCCGCCACCTCTTTTGCTACCGGGAACTGCACATACGTCCTCGGATAATGAAGCAGCAGATCCCCCACCGTTTCGATATTTAATTTCTGGAACAGGGCGGCTGTCTTTTCCCCGATTCCCTTGATCTCTATTATGGATGTACTCTGATTCATACTCTGTTTCCTTTAGAAAAAGGCTGCCGCACCGTCAACCGCCTCAAGCGATGTCCGTGCAGCAGCCCTGCCTGTGCTTATGTTATTTACACTTTTCGTCTTACTCGACGGAGATCACGTAATAATAGATCGGCTGTCCGCCATAGTGGACTTCCACCTCGACATCCGGATGCGCCTCTGTGATCTTTTCACCGATCGCATTCGCTGCATCTTCCCTGGCATCCTCCCCGTAGTAGATGCTGACAATCGCCGAATCCTCATCGATGAGCTGTTCGATCATATCCAACACCGTAGCCTCAAGCTCCTTCCCGACAGAAAGGATTCCCTGATCGCCGATGCCCATAAAATCATCCTGCTTAATCTCCTTGTCATCGATCACGGTATCACGCACCGCATAGGTCACCTGACCGGTCTTTACCGTCCCCAGTTCCTCGCTCATGCGCTCTGCATTCTCCTCCGGCGTGCTGTCCGGAATATAGTTGATAAGTGCCGTGATTCCCTGCGGGATCGTCTTGGTCGGGATCACGATGATCTTTTTGTCCTCCACAAGAGAGGCTGCCTGATTGGCTGCGAGAATAATATTCTTGTTATTCGGAAGAATAAAGATATTCTTCGCGTTGACTTTTTCGATGGCGTTTAACATATCCTCGGTGCTCGGGTTCATCGTCTGACCGCCCTCGATAATGTAGTCCACGCCAAGTCCCTGAAAGATCTCATTGATACCGTCGCCGATGCTGACAGAGATAAAGCCCATCTCCTTCGGCGGTTCCTGCTCTTTTGGAGCCTCCTCGCCCTTCAGCTGCTTCTCCACGTCCTCGATGGTCTCCGACTGCATCTCTTTTTCCTTGAGTGCAGAGATCTTCTCGTCACGCTCTAACTTCATATTCTCAATGATGATCGTCGTAAGGCTTCCGTAAGTCAGTCCTCGTTGCATTGCAAGTCCCGGATCGTTCGTGTGCACATGCACCTTTACAATCTCGTCATCAGCGACAACAACGATCGAATCACCGATGCTCTCTAAGTACTCTTTGAACTCCGTCTCCTGTCTTGTGGAAATCGGCTTCTCCAACATAATCAAAAACTGGGTACAGTACGCAAACTTGATCTCCTGCGCCGCCTGTGCCTCAATGTTGTAGGAGGTGCTTCCCGTCTCGGCCGCCGGCTGCTTCTCCGGTGTCTCAATCGAGTAATCGATCTCCTTGCCCTGCAGGGAGTCAAGCGCACCCTTCATCACCTGCATCAGACCCTGTCCACCGGAATCCACAACTCCCGCCTGTTTTAATACCGGAAGCATATCCGGCGTCATGCTAAGGACATGATCGCCCTCTTTGATGACTTCCTCGCAGAACGCAAGCAGATCGGTCGTCTCCTCCTCGCTCAGCTCTACCGCACGTACCGCCATCCCTTTGGCAACCGTAAGAATCGTACCTTCCTTCGGCTTCATAACCGCCTTGTATGCGGTCTCTACTGCCTTCTCAAACGCATCGGACAATACCTGCACGTCAATCTCATCATACTCTGCAATAACCTTGGTAAACCCGCGAAACAGCTGGGAAAGAATGACGCCGGAATTACCTCTCGCTCCGCGGAGGGAACCGGAGGAAATTGCCTTTGCAAGCGACTTCATGTCCGGCTCTGCCATCGCCGCCACTTCCTTCGCGGCAGACATGATCGTCATCGACATGTTGGTACCGGTATCTCCATCCGGAACCGGGAATACATTCAGTTCGTTGATCCACTCTTTCTTTGCTTCCAAGTTTTTCGCTCCGGCCAGAAACGCTTTTGCGAGAGCCTCGGCATTTATCGTAGTGATCTCCACCTCAAAAATCCTCCTTAATCAATCACTCGTACGCCTTCGACGTAGATGTTCATTTTCTTAATTTCCATTCCGGTAAACGCCTCGACCTTATATTTTACCGTCTCGATCAGATTATCGGATACCGTGATGATGCTGACGCCGTAAGATACGATCACATGAAAATCGATCGTGATCTTGTTCTCCTCATCAATGACGACATTGATGCCGTGCGTGAGATAATCCTTCTTTAAAAGCTTCACCAGACCGTCCTTCATGTTGACTGCAGCCATACCGACAATTCCAAAACATTCCACTGCAACCGATCCTGCATACGTTGCGATCACTTCCGGATCTATTGTAACCTTGCCCAACTGGGTCTCCATATGTCCATTCATATAATACGATGCTCCTTTCAAAGCCATATTAACGCTAGTTTATTGCTATTATAACCGCTTTTTGCACAAATTCATAGCCCTGTTTTTTGAATTTTATATTTTTTTTAAATTTTGCTTGCAATATGTACTTTCTTCTGATAGAATAATCATGTTGTGAGCCTGTATGCTATACAGGTTTTACCTGTAGAATGTGCGGGCAAGTCCTGCATCACCAGGATAAAATATGCAAGGAGGTGCAAAATCATGGCAAAATGTGCAGTTTGTGGAAAGGGCGCTCATTTCGGTAACAACGTGAGCCATTCTCATAGAAGATCAAATAGAATGTGGAAGTCGAACATCAAGCGTGTCAGCTGTAAAGTGAACGGAACACCGAAGAAGTTATATGTATGTGCTTCCTGTTTAAAGTCCGGCAAAGTAGAAAGAGCTTAGGAAAAAGTAATAACATCTGTTTCAGTCCTGCTGATTCAGATGTTATTTTTTTGCACTCTTCCCTTCCTTTTTATGCGCGGCTGCTGCCGGTTACTCAGCCGAGGAAATTCCTAAAATTCAATCCAAACTGTAATTTTAAAGGCGGTTATCCCAAAGATAACCGCCTTTTTTCTACTTTTATGCAAAATCAAACAGCGACAGCTGGTTCGACTCCGGCAGTTCGCCGAGCAGTCCCAGATCTGCCATAAGATCGATGACCGTCTTGGTCGCCTTGGTGCGCTGCCTGAAGTCGTCCTTGGACAAAAACTTGCCGTCCTTTGCCGCCTCGGCAACCGCAATCGCAGCATTGTCACCCATACCGTCGATCGTGTTTAACGCCGGCATGAGTTTGCCGTCAATCACCTGAAAACGATCCGGCTTTGCGCGGTACACGTCGATCGGCGTAAAATCAAACCCTCTGGCATACATCTCCTGCACGATCTTCATATCGCGGTAGGTATCCTGCTCCTTTTTGGAGAGTGAATCCTTTCTCCGCGTGTAATCCTTGTAAAAATATTCAAGACGCTCCTTGCCCTGACACATGATCTCGTAGTTAAATCCCGTCGCACGGATCGAGAAATATGCCGCATAGTAAGCAAGAGGATAATATACCTTACAGTAGGCAATACGCCATGCCATCATAACGTATGCCGCCGCATGTGCCTTCGGGAACATGTACTTGATCTTCAGACACGAATCTATGTACCACTCCGGCACATCATGCGCGCGCATCTCCGTCTTCCACTCTTCCTTTAAGCCTTTTCCCTTACGCACCGACTCCATGATCGTGAAGGACTGCTCACTGTCAAGTCCCTTCTGGATCAGGTAGATCATAATATCGTCACGGGTACAGATCGCAGTGGAAATCGTTGCCAGTCCCTGCTCGATGAGTGTCTGCGCGTTGCCAAGCCATACGTCCGTACCGTGGGACAGACCGGAGATACGGATCAGATCCGAGAACTCCTGCGGCTTGGCGTCAATAACCATCTGCATGGCGAAATCGGTTCCAAACTCCGGAATACCGAGACATCCGAGCGGAATTCCATGAATGTCATCCGGCGTCACACCGAGTGCCGATGTATTCTTAAACAAGGACATGACCGACTCATCGTCGAGCGGGATCGTCGTCGGGTCAATTCCCGTTAGATCCTGCAGCATACGAATCATCGTCGGATCATCGTGTCCGAGAATATCGAGTTTTAACAGGTTATGGTCGATGGAGTGATAATCAAAATGCGTCGTGACCGTCGCCGTCGTCATATCGTTCGCCGGATGTTGTACCGGCGTAAACGTGTTGATCTCCTCCCCCACCGGAAGCACGACGATTCCACCCGGGTGCTGTCCCGTCGTCCTGCGGACGCCGACGCATCCCTGCACAATACGGTCAATCTCACAGTTCCGCTTGTGGACGCCGCGCTCCTCGTAGTAATTCTTGATATATCCGAACGCCGTCTTGTCCGCCAGCGTACCGATCGTTCCGGCACGGAATGTCTGACCGTATCCGAAAATAACCTCACAGTAGGCATGCGCCTTACTCTGATACTCACCGGAAAAGTTCAGGTCGATATCCGGCTCTTTGTTTCCCTTGAATCCCAGGAACGTCTCAAACGGAATATCAAACCCATCTTTTACCAGCTTCTTGCCGCAGACCGGACAGATCTTATCCGGCATATCACATCCGCTCCGCCCGGAGAACGCCTTGACCTCCGGCGAATCAAAGTCGCTGTACTTGCAGTAGGCACAGCGGTAATGTGCCTGCAGCGGATTGACCTCCGTGATACCGGACATGGTCGCCGCGAACGAAGATCCGACCGATCCACGGGAACCTACCAGATAACCGTCCTCATTGGACTTCCACACCAGTTTCTGTGCAATGATATACATTACGGCATAGCCGTTGGAAATGATGGAATTAAGCTCACGATCCAGCCGCTCCTTCACGATGGACGGCAGTTCCTCGCCGTACATGCTGTGCGCTTTGGTATAACAGATGTCACGCAGCATCTGATCAGAATTCTCAATGACCGGCGGACACTTGTCCGGGCGCACCGGTGCGATCTTCTCACACATATCGGCAATCTTGCCCGGATTCGTGATGACAACCTCCTCCGCCTTGGTGCTTCCGAGATACTCGAATTCCTTTAACATCTCCTCCGTTGTCCGAAGGAACAGCGGCGCCTGATCATCGGCATCCTTAAATCCCTTGCCCGCCATGATAATACGGCGGTATACCTCATCCTCCGGATCAAGGAAATGCACGTCGCAGGTGGCGACCACCAGCTTGTTGAATGTCTCGCCCAGCTTTACAATCCGCCGGTTAATATCCTGTAGTTCCTCGACGGAGTTGATGGCGCTCTTCTCATCCCGCAGCATGAAGCTGTTGTTGCCGATCGGCTGAATCTCCAGATAGTCGTAAAACTTCACGAGACGGATGATCTCCTCCTCCGGTCTGCCGTCTAAAATCGCACGGTAGAGTTCGCCTGCCTCACAGGCAGATCCGAGCAGCAGTCCCTCTCTGTACTTTACAAATTCGCTCTTTGGCACACGCGGTGTCTTGTGAAAATAAGTCAGGTGTGACATGGAGACCAGACGGTAGAGATTGATGCGTCCGATATCGTTTGTCGCCAGTATGATCGCGTGATGGCTCTTTAACTTTTTCACAAGTTCCGGCGACGTCGCGCCCATCTGGTTCACATCGTCTAACGTCTCCATGCCGCGTTCATGAAGCATCTCGATAAACTTGACAAAAATCTCCGCCGTACATGCCGCGTCATCGACCGCCCGGTGATGGTGATCCAGCGATACACCGACCGCCTTTGCCACGGTATCCAGCTTGAAACGGTTTAACTGCGGCAGCAGGATTCTCGCCAGCGCCACGGTATCTGCGATGGTAAAATCAAACGGCAGTCCCATGCGCTCGCAGTTCTTGCGGATGAATCCGGTATCGAACTCTGCATTGTGTGCCACCATGACGGTTCCCTCGCAGAACTTCATGAATTCGGGCAGGATCTCCTCAATCCTGGGCGCATCGAGCACCATGTCATCCTTGATGGACGTCAGTTGCTCAATATTATACGGGATCGGCACCTCCGGATTGACGAAGGTCGAAAAACGCTCCGTGATAGCTCCGTCCACCACCTTGACGGCACCGATCTCAATGATCTTATTCTTATCCGGCGAAAGTCCGGTTGTCTCCAGATCAAATACGACATAGCTGTCATTTAATCTCTGTCCTTTTGAGTCAACGATAATATCCTTCAGGTCATCCACCAGATACGCCTCCACGCCGTAGATGATCTTAAAATCCGAATCCGACGGAACCGCATGGTTCGCGTCAGGGAAAGCCTGTACATCGCCGTGGTCCGTGATGGCGATCGCCTTGTGTCCCCACTTCATGGCGCGTTTTACAATATCCTTGACATCCGAGACGCCATCCATATCGCTCATCTTCGTATGGCAGTGCAGCTCCACGCGCTTCTCCGGGCTGGTGTCTGCACGCGTGGACGTAAAATCCGCAATCTTTTTGATGCCGACCACAGAACCGATCGTAAGCTCACTGTCGAACTTGTCGATCGTCGTCACACCCTTGATCTTTAAAAACGCTCCCTTGGCGAGTCCCCCGTCAAGCAGTTCCTGCAGCTGATCGTTTCTGGTAAAGATTTTTAACACAATCGAATCGGTAAAATCCGTCACGGACATAATCACGATCGTCTTCTCATTCCGGATCTCCCTGGTCTCTAACGTCATGACCTGGCAGCGGATCGTCACCTCTCCCATCTCTCCCACAATCTTCTCGATCGCGATCGGTTCATCCTCAAAATCACGCCCGTAGATCACATCCGGATTGTCCGACTTTTTAAAGCCGCCGCCCTCGAATCTGCGCTTGAATTCCTTCTTCCCTTTTTCGCCATTTCCTGCAGTTTTTCCTGCATGTTCCGCAGGTTTTGCAGCATTTTTTGCAGAAGAAACGGTGTTTGTGGTGGCATTGCCGCCTGTACCACCAGATGTTGTTGTGCCATCGGAAACCGCCTCGGCACCGCCTTCTGTGACCGCCGGCACACTCTCCCCGTCGTCATTGCGGATATGCACCTTTTTCATGATGTTTTTAATCTCAAACTGAATCTGCAGATCACTGTTTTTCTTATATTTGCTCTCCTTCGGCTCCTCATAGGCAAGCTCCACCGCCAGATCGAGTCCGCAGCGCTCGCAGATCACCTTCTCTAAAAACTCCACGATCTCATGGGAACGCGTCTGTGCGATAATCGTGTTCTCCAGCGTGAGCAGCATGTGGCTTTCGCTCGTAAACTCCATCTTCGCCGTCCGAAGAAGATTGTATTCCATCAGGCTGTAATCTTTCAGTTCTTCTAAAATGCTGTCGCGGTACAGATCAAGCAGCTTTTCCGGCGTATACTGTTCCGAGAGATGATACTTTTCAATGACCTTGACCTGCATCATCCTGCCCTTAAAAATCTGTTGTGCAATGGCAGATTCCAACTGGCGGATATCTTTTTTGTGAATCAGACGCGTGCTGCTTAAATAGACGCGCAGATGATCGCGCTCATGATTCATGCCCACCTTCGTTACTTCCGTCTCCGTCAGCAGATTTTTCATGTCGCCTTCTACCTGCAGTGATGGAAATACATCAAAAAACCGTTTTGCCATGCCCTTTTCTCACTTCTTCCTCAGTCTGTTCTACTTCTGCTGCTCATTCCAGTGCAGCAGCTCATAGCGCAATGCCTCAAGCAGTTCGCCCTCCGGCACCTTTTTATACACTTCCCCGTTCTTGATCAAGAGTCCCTCTCCGATTCCTCCGGCAATACCGATATCCGCTTCCTTTGCCTCACCCGGTCCGTTGACAACGCAGCCCATAACCGCCACCTTGATGTCTAACGGGATGTCTGCCACCATATTTTCCACCTGGTTGGCAAGCCCGATCAGATCGATTCTGGTTCTGCCGCAGGTCGGACAGGACACGACCTCCACACCGCCTTTGCGCAGCCCTAAGGTACGCAGAATCAGCTTCGCGGACTTGATCTCCTCCAACGGGTCTCCCGTGAGCGATACGCGGATTGTATCACCGATTCCCTGATGCAGAATGAGTCCCAGTCCGATCGAAGATTTGATATTGCCGCTGATGATGGTGCCGGACTCCGTGATACCGACATGCAGCGGATGATCCGTCTGTGTCGCAATCAGCTCGTGCGCCTTCACGCACATCATCACATCGGAGGATTTGATGCTGATGACCAGATTGTCATACCCCATATCCTCGATCAGATGTACTTTATCGAGGGCGCTCTCGACAATCCCCTCCGCCGTCACACCGTGATATTTTTCCACAAGATCTTTTTCCAGAGATCCACTGTTGACGCCGACACGGATCGGAATACCGCGCTCTTTTGCGGCATCCACCACTGCGCGCACACGCTCTGTACTTCCGATATTTCCCGGATTGATGCGGATCTTATCCGCACCGTGCTCGATCGCGGCAAGCGCCAGGCGGTAATCAAAATGAATATCTGCCACAACGGGAATGCTCACCTGCTTTTTGATCTCGGTCAATGCCTCCGCCGCCTCCATAGTCGGCACGGCGCAGCGGATAATATCACATCCGGCAGCGGTAAGCGCCTGAATCTGCGCCACAGTTGCAGCCACGTCCTCCGTCTTTGTATTTGTCATGGACTGGATCAGGATCGGATTGCCTCCGCCGATCACCCGGTCGCCAATTTTCACTACTTTCGTCATCTTTTTGCCTTTCTATCCGAACAGCTTGCGGATATCGTTAAAAAATGTAAAGAACATGAGTGCAAACAACAGCATCATGCCAATAAAATGCACCATGCCTTCCTTGTCGGGATCGACGCGCTTTCCGCGGATCACCTCGACAATCAGAAACAATAGTCTGCCTCCGTCCAGCGCCGGAAGCGGCAGCAGATTCATCACACCGAGGTTCGCCGATAAGAAGATCGTAATATAAAGCATCTGCAAAAATACCATATAATAGCCGTACGTCACGCTCTGCTCATAGCTGTCCCCGATCATATTGACGATCCCGACCGGACCGCTCATGTCATTGACGCTTACCTTTCCGCCCACCAGAGACTTCAGGCTGTCAATCGTCACCCGGATCCAGTATTCCACCTCATATACGCTGTATTTTAAATTGGAAAGCACAGAACCTTTCGTCTTTTGCGCGCTTCCCTGAAAGCCGTACATATAATAGCCGTATTCTTCGTTATATTTGGGCGTGAGCACCGTCTGATAGCGTTCTCCGTCCCGCTCATAGGTCACTGTGACCGCGTCCCCGGAATGAAACTGTGTGTAGGCGCTGATGTCCCGGAAAAAATGTATCCGGGTGTGATCAATCTTTAAGATTGTATCTCCCGCCTGCATTCCCGCCTCCTCGGCCGGATATCCCTCCGTCACTCCGGCGAGCACCGGCAGATCATAGCCGATATTGCATAACAGAATAAAAGCAAAGACAAACGCCATCAGGAAATTGAATACCGGCCCAGCAATCACCACACTGATGCGCGCCCAGACTGATTTTTTCCCGAACGCCCTGCCGTCCTCGCTCTCCGTATCCTCTCCCTCCATCATGCACGCTCCACCGATCGGGAACAGATGCAGGGAGTATGTCGTCTCTCCCTTTGTGATGCCAAACACTTTCGGTCCCAGCCCGAGACAGAATTCATTCACCCGGATTCCGTTTGCCTTCGCCAGAAGGAAATGCCCCAGTTCATGAAAAATAATAATCAGACTGAATATCAGAATTGCGATAATAATCTTCATGCAAAAACCTTTCCCCATTTGCCTGCAATGTGTTCATATGCGGCTGCCTCCGTCTCCAGGATCTCATCAACCGTCGGATTGGCAATAAAATCAGCTGCCTCCATACACGATTCAATCATCTCCGGGATCTGCTGATAGGCAATTTTTCGATCCAGGAAAAGCGCTACCGCCTTTTCATTCGCCGCATTAAATGCCGTCGGAATATTGCCGCCGCTGCGCATCGCCTGATAGGCTAACGCAAGACCGCGGAACGTCTCCGTGTCCGGTCTCTCAAACGTCAGCTGTCCCAATGCAAACAGATCCAGTCTGTCGCCCGAGAGCGGTCTGCGCTTCGGATAATAGAGCGCATACTGGATCGGCAGACGCATATCCGGTGTGCCGAGCTGCGCAATGACTGCGCCGTCCTCATACTGCACCGCGGAGTGGATCACACTCTGCGGATGGACAACCACCTCAATCTGCTCCAGCTCCACATCAAACAGCCACTTTGCCTCCATGACTTCCAGGCCTTTATTGACAAGCGTTGACGAATCGATCGTGATCTTGCGTCCCATTGTCCAGTTCGGATGACGCAGCGCATCCCCCACCTGAATGTGCGCCAGATCTTCCGGCTTTTTCCCGCGGAACGGTCCGCCGGACGCCGTGAGAAGAATCTTCGCAATGCGGTTCCCGTTTTCTCCCTGCAGCGACTGGAAAATAGCACTGTGCTCGCTGTCGACCGGCAGAATCGGCACGCCGCATTTTTTTGCCAGCGGCATAATGATATGACCTGCCGTCACAAGCGTCTCCTTGTTCGCAAGTGCAATCTTTTTCCCCGCTTCAATGGCTGCAATCGTCGGTCTTATGCCGAGCATCCCGACAATCGCCGTCACAAGGATCTCACTCTCCGGCTGTACCGCCACCTCCAGAAGTCCATCCATGCCGGACACCACGCGGATATTCAGATCCTTCGTGCGATCGCGCAGTTCTTTGGCGGCGTCCTTCTGAAAAACGCATACCAGCAGCGGATGAAACTCTCTCATCTGCTCTTCCAGCTTTTTGATGTTGCTTCCGGCCGCAATCGCCGTCACCTGTATGTCGCCCTGCTCCCGCACAATATCTAACGTCTGTGTCCCAATGGAGCCTGTCGATCCCAAAATAGCTATCTTCATCATAGGTCTCTCCCAAAATTACAATACAATCAAATTAGCGGCAAGGAAATAGATGAGCGGCGCCGTAAAAATGACGCTGTCGAAACGATCCAGGATACCGCCGTGTCCCGGAATGAGTTTTCCATAATCCTTGATGCCGTAATTACGCTTGATGGCGGAAGCTGTCAGATCTCCCACCATGGATACCAGTGCGCCCGCCGCACTG
>ULOT01060839.1_pt1 | contig 14558 bp, 17 predicted proteins | sample 1952811 | NCBI WGS metagenome assembly ULOT01 (sample SAMEA4835609, study PRJEB28245) | human gut metagenome | biome: gut microbiome; material: fecal sample | place: Denmark | collected 2008
TAGGAGCTTTTGGGCCTTCAGCCCGTACTTGAACCACATGCGAAAGTTTAGTTCTTTATTTCTTATTTTTTTTTGCTTTTTCCTTTTCTGTTTCGAAGTTTTGCCGTACTTTTGTACCGGAATAGGAAAGAAAGATAAATAAGATGAATAGACGAAAAATGAAAACTGGGTCAATGGTGATGGTGAAAGCATCATTTCTTGTGGTGGTATTTTCTATGGGAGTACTTGCTCCTGTCATTGCCCAGAACGGACAGAACAGGAAACCTCGAAAGAAGCTGAAAGAACTACTGATGATGGCAGATAGCCTGCGACTCCAGTTGCGACAGTCTGCTGATAGGGGACGTATGCTCCAATGGGGCGACTCTCTTCTCATGGCAGAATTGGGTAAGAGCAAAATGAGTGAGAAGAAAAAGCAAAGGTTCATGAAGCATTATGCCAAGATTCAAAGACGATTGAGCCTATACGACCGCCAATTGTTCAGAGGAGATTCACTGCTGGCAGCCAATTATTACAAGATAAAGTATGATACTACCTACATCTCCCGTCCAAATGCCCGATGGACCATCAAACTGAGAGGCAATCTTTCTGGAGCCGATTTGGAAACTACGGCGAAGCCGGATGGAACGGAAACCCATACCAAGGTGATGGCCGACTGCCGTGGAACCCTCTCCATGGCTGTGGCTTATCGTGGCTTGGGGCTTGGTTTGGCTGTAAACCCAGCCAAGCTGGCTGGCAAGAATCAGGACTTTGAGTTCAACCTCAATTCCTATAGCAACCGCTATGGCTTTGATGTGGTCTATCTCTCGTCCAAGACATTCCATGGTCATCAGGAAATGGGAGGTAGCGAGATAGATATCCATAAGGGAGAAATCTCGCAGAAGGCTCTGAATCTCAATTTCTATTATGCCTTCAACTACCGCAAATTCTCCTTCCCGGCAGCCTTCAGCCAGAGCTACATTCAGAAGCGAAGTGCCGGAAGTTGGATGGTTGGCGCCAGTTTTGACGGTTCCAAGACGAAGGTGAAGGGAATGACTATCCGCCTTAACGAGTTGGCACTCGGTGCAGGCTATGGATATAATCTCGTTCCATCTTCTCATCTGCTGTTCCATCTGTCAGCCTTGCCAACCATCACGGTATATTCTCATGACTATACCAAGATGAGGGCTGAAGTAGAGGAGGGAAGTAGTGATACAGAAATCCCAACCGTTAAAAACAGCATGAAATATCATTTCCCGTCTGCCATCATTACCGGTAGAGGTGCAGCCGTCTATTCCTGGCGCAACAAGTTTGCCGGTGCCACTGCGGTTTATAATTTCTCTGTAGCAGGAGATGAGGATCACCTGCAGGTGAAGAGAAACAAATGGCGAGTAAGAATGTTTTTCGGATTCAGGTTCTAGGAGCATACTTTTCTTCTTCCTATGTCAGTTTTTGACGCATCCAGATTGTAGTTTTGCAGCAGAAATTACAATCACTCTATATATAATAAGGTATGAAGGCAGGAAGAAGGAGGGAGTGGAGTCCCTGAAATGTGAAATATAAGAGGAATCCATAAGATTTCTTGTTAAAAGTTTGGTGGTTCATCAGATTTTTACTAAATTTGCCATTGTATTAGTGACAGGGCAGGTGAAAGTCCTCGCTTGAAGTCGCTATGATGCAGAGAAACAAGATTATCTTGTGGACACGAGCAAGCTAGTCAGTTCTGTAGGTTGAAATTTGGTAAATTGAAACGTAGAAAGAACGAGAATTTGTTTGAGCGAGTCTACACCGTCATATAGTGTAATTTGGAATTTTCCATTCCGACTATAAATGGTAAATCGAGGATTTTTGAAGATGGCAAATTTGAAGGGGGTATAGTCAAAAATAAAGGTCATATGATGATTGATACTCCAGTATTTCCTTATTGGTTAAGAATAGAAAAATCCAAGGATGAATTTTATTAAGATGAGAAAGTTATTTTTACGGCCAAAAGTAAACCAAATGAAAAGAATCCAATTGCAAAAGTTTGGTATGCGATAAATGTCAAATTTAAAAAAACGAATGCTGAAACGTAAAAATCCCTTTGATGGAGATAGCTATTATGCTCAGTTTGCACGAGTAACCTACAAACGATTTATAAGTCGTGAGTGGGTTACTCATGCTGATGTTATGGCAGAGTATCGTGGTTTGAATTCTTCAGAAGAATTACCTTGTGGAGTTTCTAAGTGTGAAGGAAATGGTGAACTTAAAAAAGCATTTTCTGATATACGTAATAAAATCATAGAAAGATTAGGATGTGAAAGCTTTCTGGAGGAAGGAACGAAAAATAAGCGTATTCGTTATATCGGTAAGGATGATGATCCTTTGGCTGACTTGCGTACAGCCAAAGTCATCTGTGACTTAAAGCAGTATTGGCAATTCTGTCAAGATTCTGCAGGCTTCTTCCCAATTTCATGGTTGGATTATTTCTTTAAAGATAGTAGGGATTTACTGGAGATTAAAGATACGCAGAATAAAGGTCAACAGATATTAGAAGCAAGTGAAGATAGAAATCTCACCAATATAGAGTTGCTTCCATTTCTTTATGAGGCAATAAAAAGGAAGCAAGTTCTTGCTATCTGTTATATACATTATACTGATAGTACTAAGAAAGAACTGTCTTTGATAGTCTCTCCTCATTATTTAAAAGAATTCAATGGTAGGTGGTATTTGTTGGGTCATACAATAAATCATGAGGGAAAGGTATGGCGGCATCATATTGCTCTCGACCGTATTGTTGCTCGACCAAGAGAAATCTCGTCTGGGGTAACTTATGTGGAACCACAGGCTCATTATTATGAAAATTATTTCAAAAATATAGTTGGAGTTACTCATCCTAATAATGCCGAAGTAGTAAATGTGCATGTACGGGCCCACAACCATTATATGTTTATGCTTACGGAGACAAAAAAATACATCTTAGTCAAAAAAGTAGAAATACCTTTTGGTGAGTATATGGATGGTGCGTATGGAGAGTTTTCTGTTCAACTCGAAGTGAATGACGAATTTGTAGGGCGCATCTTGCAAATGGGAGCAGGTTTAGAAATAGTTTCTCCACAGAATGTTCGAGAAAAGTTCAAAAGAAGAGTAGAAGCACTTGCAGATTTATATAAAAAACAGAAATAGACTATAAGAATTGGTTCCTTTCTTCTTGTCTTCTTGGAACCAATTCTTTTTCATTTTTTCTTGCTCGTTTTGAAAAGTTTGTCTATCTTTGCAGCGCAATTCCAAACATAGGGAGTGCAAAGGTCTTTGACATATTGGAGATATATTCAGAATGGTGGACATGATTTGACATTTGATGTTGTCTAACACATGATGCGTTGTGTATATTATTTATTATTAATTTTCAATTTTATCAAACCGTTGGCGAATAGTAGGTAATAATTACTTGCTTTAGCTGACATAAAACCAACAAAGTAATGAAACGGAACAACAGAAAAGAAAGTGTCATCAATGGTAAGAATGTGTTGAGAACTGTAGCGTTGGCTAGTTCTTGTTTAGCAGTAGCAGCAATGCTTGTACCTGCAACTCCTGTAATCGGAGGAATTGGGCTTGTTTGTTCTAAGACAATCCCATCTTGGTTGCGAGGACACGCATTCTTTTAATGCCCCCATTTTTGCATTGCTTCTATACGGACAATGTTTGTGTAGAAGCATGTAAAAGATGGCAAGTGAGTAATGTGACATTTTGAATAATCTTTAAAAAATCAAAGATATGAAAAAAGTAAACGACAAAACAGTAATCAATAGCGCGTCAGCAACATGTAGCGCTCAGTCAACAAACAACTATATGCAGTACCCAAAGTATCGTAACAAGCAAGGACATGGCTGGGCTGCAGAAGATGCTAATGCAATGGCAGACCGTCTTTCTGGAAAGAAAGTAGAACAGGTTGGTCGTGACAACTGCCTTAACGGTGCAGATCGCATTAGCAATGGTATCGAAATTCAGACGAAGTATTGTTCTTCCCCATCTAAGACTATAGGGGCTGCTTTTTCTGATGGTTCGTATCGCTATGGTGGAATGAAACTTGAAGTTCCAAAGGAGCAGTACGATGAGTGTGTTCGATTGATGGCTGATAAGATTCGTTCTGGTCAAGTTCCTGGTATAACAGACCCAGCAGTGGCAAAAGATATAGTCATTAAGGGCAATTGTACCTACAATCAAGCTGTGAACATTGCCAAAGCTGGAACTTTGGATTCTGTTAAGTTTGATGTAAAGACTCAATCGGTTTCTTGCTCTATCACTTGTGGATTTTCCTTTGTGTTAGGATATGCCAGTGCTATCCGTAGTGGTAAAAGTCATGGTGAAGCCCTCAAAACAGCGTCTGTACAAATGGCCAAGTCTGGAGGTACTTCTTTGGTTGTAGGTGTTGGAACACAACAGTTACTCCGTACAACTGTCGGTCGTTCAATGGCATCGGCTGCAACAAGTTCTGCCAGGACCATACTTGATGTTGCAACAACAACTCAAGTCGGGAAGACTGTTGTCGAGAAGACGGCTTCGGCGTTAGTTGGCAAGGAAGTCGTTGGACAGGCTGCGAAGAATGTAATCGCTAAGGGTATGCGAACTAACATGATAACAGGTGGAATCATGCTGGCAGCACAAACGATACCTGATGCTGTGAAAATGTGTAAGGGAAAGATGTCGGCTGGTGAGTTTGCCGAAAACACAACAAGTAATGCAGCCGGAATTGGTGCAGGCTATGCTGGTGGAACCTTTGGCGCAGCGTTAGGAACTTTTGTTTGTCCTGGAGTTGGAACAGTTATAGGTGGACTTATCGGTGGAGTTGCAGGTGGCCTTGCTGGTTCTTCCGTTGTACGTGGGGTATTCTCGCTTTTTAAGTGAGAATACTCGCAGTAAAGCATAAGTTTTTGAGTTTTTTGTAGAACACTTAGAAGGATAAATTATGAGCAAGATAGATTTAGTGAGCATATTAGTAAGACAACTTTGTGAGGTGGATGACCATGAGAGCGATTTGGCAGAAGATGCTTTGTACGATTTTGTGAGCAATCCTAATACATCACTTTCTGAAAAACAAGATGCATTAGCTTTGATAGAACGGAAAATCAAGCATATTGCTGAAAATATTGGCTTCTTCGAGGAAGAAGATATTTCTGTTAGGATAGGTGATAAGGATAAGTTTGCGCTATATTCGCTTCTTGTAGCTCGACGTTATCTGATGGATCAGATGATGGGTGAGCCAAGCAAGGATTACGTGGAACGTGTCTCTTATCAAAGTGATAAGTTGTCAATATTGATGGCAGAATGTTTGAAGCAAGGTACTGAGATGTGGGATGCTGTTCAAAACTCTTCGTCTTTTAAGGCTAATGACTATCTGCAATATGGGGAGTATGTCTTAGAATATAAGGCTGATTCTTGTCAGGCGGTATTGGCTTTGGAAGACGATGATGTCTATAGTTCGGCTTTTCCTTTCATACATCGGCTGATTTACACTCTTGGTGAACAGATAAATCTGTTTGACAATAACTTGATGAAGAAAAAACTGATATTGGATGCTCTTGCAGATAAAGGTTGGGCTGCGGAGGATTTGCCATCTGAGGTCACTAGTTGGGATGAAAGTGTGCTCTTTACTCCAGCTTTTGAAAAGATCAAGATATGTCCAGCACTACTTGCTTTGCATTGTTCTTTGCCTTACAGTATTCCAGATATTGTGAGGATGAACAACTTTGTTAGCAGAACAGCCATTACGTGCGAGAAAAGCTTTAGTGAAGATACTTACCATGTCAATGATGATATGTAAGTGTATTGTGAGTAATAACAAATAAAATATAGAAATTATGGAAAAGAACATCAAGAAAAGAGTGTGTAGGTTGGCATTGGTATTGAGTGCCGGGCTGGTAGTGTTATTTGGCTATTGGTTCTTCTTGAACCCTCATGGCTATTGGCAGAAGCAGAAAGAAGCTGAAAAAAATGAATACATGGAAAAACAAATGTTTTGGCGGAAGTCGGAGAAGATGACCATGCAACAGATGTTATCAGACATGACGTTAATGGCTAAGGGGGATTCGGTCCTGGTTTGTTGGCTAACTGGTCTCTCGCTTCCCGTTTATCGTGACTTCATTCATTGTACTGCGCAACCTACAAGGAATGCTTGGGCTGAGACGAGATATTGGTATATGTCTTCTCTCGCTAAAGGCAGAGAATGGATGGAGGAACGTGCCAAGACGAGGATTCACAAGAGCCTGATCTTTGTGGAATCGAGTAGATTTCAGGTGCAGAAGGATTCCTTGAAGGATTATCGTAAAGAGAAACCTACTCATACGGAGATTGAATATAACAAGATGTATCCAGCTTTTGGTAAATCTACTGATAAAGAGTTTGAAGATTGGAGAAAAGTGTAGATTCTAACTTAAAAGTGTACCTGTCTGGAGCAGCTGGACAGGAACGAGTTGCCTGAGGGAATCAAGCACTTGTTGCCAAGGTTGGAAACGCTGGACTTCATACATGAGCACAGAAATGTCGTCCTTTATGGAAACCCCGGTACGGGAAAGACACATGTAGCGATAGCCTTGGCCATAAAGGCATGCATGGAGGGGATGCACGTGCTCTTCACGTCCGTGCCACACCTCATTACGCAAATCAAGGAATGCAAGTCTGCAAAGACTTTGCATCAGCTGGAGGGGCGTTTTAAAAAGTATGACCTTGTCATTTGTGACGAATTCGGGTATGTCTCATGTGACAAGGAGGCAGGAGAGCTACTCTTCAACCACCTCTCGCTTGGGGCTGACACCAAGTCCACCATCATTACGACAAACCTCGCCTTTGATCGATGGGGAGAAATCATAAAGGATAAGGTGTTGGTGACTGCTCTGGTTGACAGACTTACACACAATGCTTTCTTGGTAAACATGAATGGGGAGTCATACAGATTAAAAGAAACTAAGAAATTTAATGAGCAAAACAGATGATTTTATGGATTTTATTTGGTTGTTTGATTATTTAAGCATACCTTTGCAATCAGTTTGGAGTTGTACACTTTAATTAGTATATACAGAGAAAAGAGTATAAACGTTTTCATTTGTTCTAAGGAGTATGAATGCAAAGATAAAATTGGTGTTGGCTGTAGTTTTAGCCTTGTGTTTCTTGGGTTTGTCTATAGGAGCACTAGAGGTGGTACCCAAATATATAGAAGATAGATACTATGTTATGGGTGTGGAAGGTAAATGGTCGAATTTAGTTTCCCTCTTGTTCTATGTCATGGCTGAAATGTGTGGCTTTTATGGTTGGTTAGTGTTTAGACATATAAAATATAAAAGAAGATATGGATAGAATTTTGGGGTATCTAGCTATGGTCTACATCTTTTTGCCCTGGCGACCGATAGTTGTATTGGTGGCAGCGATACTGTTTGTCAACATCAATGGTACGGAATTGTATGGATGGCAAGCTGGTTTGGCGCATGGATTGTTCTTCCTGCCTAATCTGGTGAGGCATCTCTTTGACGGCGATGTCCTTTTCAAGGCTACCAATTGTACTACAGGTTATCATGTTGCCTGGTGGATAGTTACAGTCGGTTCGTGCATCGGTTGGCTCGTTGATGCAACCTTCTCTTTTATGAAGGCATCGGCATTTGTAGGTAGTGATAAAGAATAAATTAATATAAATACGATGAATAGTATGGTTGATTTATGTGGTAATTTCGTGGGCCATTCGCTTGGGAACCATGGCTTATGATTGGATGGTTTCATTATTTTAAAATATGAATAGCAACATTTTCTTCTTGCCTTTTATTGGCAGGTATTATGCCAATGGAGGCTTGTTCGGTAAGCGAATAATGATATTGGGCGAGAGCCACTATTGTGACAGAGGTTGCTGCGACTGCGGCAACTGCCGTCTATGTAGGCAGTGTGCAAAGTTTACGCAGGATGTCCTCCGTGACTTTCTCGATGAGAGAAAGGAGCGTCAGAACTGGATGCGTACTTTCGTGAAGTTCGAACGGTCGCTTGTTGGAAAGATGACCGATTGGGCGTTGAAACGGAAGATATGGGATTCTGTTATGTTCTATAACTATCTGCAAGTGGCGATGACAGGTCCTCGTAAAGCTGGTACGTCAACGCAATACAAACAGGCAGCTAATGCATTCTTTGATGTCATTGATGAGAACGAGCCTGAATGTATTATCGTTTGGGGTAAGCGACTGTGGAACAATATGCCAAACGAACGATGGCAGGATGGTGACGACATCGTAGTCGATGGTTACCATGCAGCTACAGGATATTATCTCTTACGCAATGGCAAGCGAGTGAAGGTCGTAGCTGTATACCATCCTTCTGGTGGATATTCCTGGAGTTATTGGTATCGAGTGATAAAACGTCTGCTTGAATAAAATCAGACAGAGTGTTAGTGCAGCACCAATGTGTGGCACTAATATAAAGATATATTGTTTTGTTAGACCGACAAAATGTTATATCTTTGCAATCGACAGAGGAAAAAATCTCTGTATTTTAGAAACTTACAAAGTTAAATAAGTATATAAAAAAGATATGATTAAAGACGATAAAATAGATAAAGAGTTGCAAGAGGCAGGTGTCAAGTTCCTACCTTTTGTGGGCGATGAGTATTGGAATGGCATTTCCTTTGACAAGGATGGAAACCTTGTACTTGGAACGGAAGAAAATCCTGGAAAGAAGGTGCTGGTTCTTGGTGAAAGCCACTATTGTGATGAAGATTTAAGTGACGAAGAATTATCATCGTTTACAAGAGATGTTCTGGATAGCTATTTAAATTCAGAAGAACGTTGTAGTTGGAAGCGAACCTTCCTAAAGTTTGAACGTGCATTGTCTAATGCTGACACAAATATCAATAGTAAAAGTATTTGGAACCATTTAATGTTCTATAATTACCTCCAATGTCCATTGCGAGGGCTACGGATGGCAGGTGAAAAATACTATGAGGAAGCTAAGGAACCATTCTTTGCCATTTTAGAGAAGTATAAACCAGACTATATAATAGTTTGGGGACGTAGGCTTTTTGTGAATTTACCTTCAGAAAATGTACTGGAAGGTGAATATATGCCGAGTATTGAAATTAATATTTGGAGTTATCAGATAGATGGTCATACGATTATGGTTTTACCTGTTGTCCATCCTTCAGGAGGGTTCTTGTGGGGATATTGGCATGAGGTTATTGTTGAATTATTAAAAAAATGATTTTATGGAACAGGAAACAACGTTTGAGTATAATTCACTGTCTTGCTTTTTGCAACTTGAGAATCTTGATACCGACAACAAACAGACCACACCAAAGGATTCTATATTTCGAGATGTAAGCGTTCTTAAATTATATTATGATATTTTACGTAATGTAGAGAAAGATCCATTTAAATATTGGAATATCTATGCTTTACGAAATTATCTTTGGTATTTTTATGAGCTTTCTCAATCTATGTATAGCTCAATACGCCATATTATACCAAACCCATTAAATATATTTGTATCATCTGGTTTTGCTATTTTCTTTACCGGGTTATATAGCAAATTAAAGAATAAAGGCTCTAAAGAAGGAATATTTATAGTTTGCAAAAAACAAGAAGATGAAACTATCAATAGATGTGTTATGTCTTATTCTGAACTTTTAGCTTCAGATTTTAAAGAAGGCTTAGACCAAATAACAATGAAGTCAACATTTGAGGAGTATCTTCCTTTAGCTATTGAAGGTGCTCCAGCAACTATAGAAAAAATAGAAGGTTTTTCAAACGATGAATATAATAACTATGAAATGTATGATAATGGAAATTATAAGGATACAAGGCTTCATATTTTAATTGATGGGGTGGATAATATTCCTAATGATTATTTTAGGATTCTTTATGGTATATGTCCTGGTAATAAGTATGTTGATTTGAACAACAAAAAACGGATAGTTTTAGAATCTGTTCAAAAAGGAACAAATGAATTTAATAACTATCAGAATGCTATGATAGAGGCTATTAATAAGGCTATTGAGACTGCAAAAAATGATAATAATTTTAATCAATTGCCATTAAATTTTTATTCCAATCCGAAAACTATTGGTAATCCATTTCAGTATTTATTACCAATTGATTTTACAGGAACGGGGAATCCTGATTTCTGTGCTTGTATATCCGTTGATGCAAAAGGAACTGGAAGATTGAAGACCATATTAAATATGAATGAGGTCTATGGTAATGTGAGAGTTTTTGGCATGGATGCTGTAGAATCTGTAAAGGATTGGTGGGTTTAGACATTATTAAATAATTGGCAAGATGCGTCAAGTAAAAAGCAATATTTTTAATGGAGATAGTTATAAAGCGATTTTTGCACGGGCAATCTACAAGCGACTCATGAGTCGTGAGTGGGTTACTCTTGCAGAGATAATGAGTGACTATCTTGGAGAACCATGCGAGAATCCATCGAAAGAAGAGCACTATGGAGAACTTAAAAAGGCTTTCGGTGAGATAAAGGTGCTTATTATAGAGAAAGTGGGTAAAGACAGCATTGAGGTAGAAGGCAACAATCGTAGCCAACGTTTTCGCTATATGGGTGATGTGGAGAATCCTTTGTCCGACTTGTACAATTATGGTAGGGTTATCCGTGATTTGAAAACGTATTGGCAATTCTGCCAAGACTCTGCCGGGTTCTTTCCTGAATCATGGTTGGAATACTTCTTCAAAGAATGTCAAGACCTTTTGGAGATTAAGAAGAAAAAGGAAGATGGCGAACAGGTGTTGAGTGCCAGCTTGGATAGAAAGCTAACGAATATAGAATTGCTGCCGTTTCTTTATGAAACAATTATCCAAAAGAAGGTCCTGCAGATTGAATACAAACCATACAACAAGAAATGCCAAACACAGATCGTTCATCCCCATATGTTGAAGGAATTTAATGGAAGATGGTATTTGTTCGGTTATGAGGAAGGTGATGTACCTATGCATATTTGCAATATAGCCTTAGATAGGATATGTGCGAAGCCGAAAACATGTAATGGCGTGACATACCTGTCAGCACCAAAAGGATTCTACGATAAATATTTCAAGAATCTTGTTGGCGTAACTCATTATAAGAAAGCAACGGCATTTCAGATTCGTGTGCGAGCTCATAGCAATTATATGTTTAAACTGACAGAAACTAAGCCTATACACCAAAGCCAGCAGACAACCATCCCTTTCGGTAAGCATGAAGACGGAGAATATGGCGAGTTTACAGTCTATGTTGAGCTAAACAATGAGTTTATAGGTCGTATCCTGCAAATGGGAGCTGGTCTTGAGATTGTTGGTCCTGATGAAGTGAGGAGTGAGTTCAAAAAACGTACGGCTGAGCTTGCCAAGCTGTATGAATAGCAAAAACGAGAGTGTAAAAAACATCTAATTTTACACTCTCATGTCCGTTAATTATCTCGCCGCAGGCTATTCATGGGAGTATTGGTATCGTCCGCTCTCTTCTAATATGGACTTGTATTGTTCACAACAATTCAATATCTTTGTCATGGATAAGGCTTTCAGTAATCTAAAAGTCACTTTCATTGTGCTTGTTTGCACTATCTCTTAACCATTGAAACTAACTATTCGCTGTTTATGATTGACGAATAATAGTTGCCATATTTTTATCTTTTATAATGGATATAAATCGGAAATATTTTATTTTTATCTTCTATAAAATACAAAAAAGAAGTTCCCTATGCAATATAGTTTTAGATAATCCGTTATCTAGCAATCCGCAAAAATGAAAATGCTGATAATCTTTGTGGATGTAGTAAGATTTGAAGCAAAAAGTGTAACATCAAAAACGATTAATTATGAGAAGAATTGCATTTTATCCAGTAGGAGGCGAGCGTGTTAGTCTACCAGAGAGGCATATCAAGGCTTATGTAGACGATTATTGTCACGAGTTTGGACAGACGGATACAGACACAAAGTTGATGCATCTGCTTTATGTTGCCGACAAGGGCTTTGATATCTTATCGCATATTCGTGAGTTTTTAAACAATCATCCTGAGATTGCCCAAGATAGTATCAAGCAAACATTGGCGTATTTCGTTTCGCATCTTAGATACCCTGAAGGCGATAGATATGTGGATGACCGGTTTGCAATGGCTAATTATCTTAAAGAAACACTTAGTTTAGAGAAAGTGTTGGATCTTCTCATGATGGAGATTAGATTGAGATTCTCTTATACAGAAGACGATAAGTCTGTAACTTTTACGCAGAAATACCTAAGGTGGGATAGTCTGGCTTCATTGAAAAAGTCTTTGAAAGGTGAAGAGCTACTAAAATGTATGGTTAATCCTACTGGCTATTATAGTGTATCTGAATCTGATATTGTTAAAGAGAATCTTTGGCCTAAGCTGACTGGGGAGTATATGCGTTCGCATTGGTATGACGAGTCCATAAAAATGGTTTATCCAAATTCTTACGAGGAGCAAGTGATAAATGAATTCAATAAAAAGGCAAAAGAGGATTGCCGGTACTTTCTTGGTGCTCCTGCTGAGCCGTGGAGAGGTAACCCACTCAAGGCGAAAGTCGTTATTCTTAGCCTAAATCCAGGATTTAAGTTAGGTGTGAATGATAATGTGCAATATGAAAGATATAGGGCACCTTTAGAGGATGCTATGGCGGAGTTGATCAATACGCTGTCATTTCAAGTGAGAGGATTGCTCACCCCACAGGAATCTTATGTTAAGAGTCATGAAGAGTTCAAGGAAAAATATAGCATGGAGGGTTCCCAAGTCCTTTGTGGCGATGCATTGAATGAAATCGGTGACTATTATTGGTTTAATAATATTAATCGCCTCAACATAAATCATCAAAAGGAATATGAGTTCTTCCGAAACTTTGCAATAGTTCAGTATTGTGCTTACACTTCTGTTTCTTTTAAGGATTTTCCAAGGGGTGTTGTGTTGCCATCTCAGGAATTAACGAAGAAACTAATTAGATATTTGGCTTATGAAAGAGAAGATGTGGTGTTTGTTATTATGCGAAGTGCAGCAAAATGGAAGAAATTATTAGATGCTGATGTTTGGGAAAAGATGCAATCACGTCTTATCGTTAATAAGAATATGAGTCAGTCTTTGTCTGAGAATAATCTTGGTAAAAAGAACTTCAATATGCTCATAGAGTATTTGAAATAACTGAAGAAAGGGTACGAGAGTATCTTAGGTTACTTTTTTAAGTATCTTAAGATACATGGCAAAGTATCTTAAGATAGTTAACGATGTATTGGAAATATACCCTCACCATTCGCCCCAGCCGTGATTTCCTTCAGGAACTGTTGTGGCATGGCAGAAATATCATCGTACTGAAGCCTGAGAACTTGAGGCAGGAGATGATTGGTATCTTAAAGGATATGACGAAGAGTTATGAAACCGGCGAATGCCTGAATGGGGAGGAATAAAAGAATCCTCAGATTGGGAATACACTGTGTGCCCAATCTGAGAAATTCCTGTTATTTATATTCCTTCTGTCAGGAATTTGCGAAGATGCAGGTGCGTGATTCCGTCATTATCATTTTTGGTGAGCAGAGGAGTCATGGAGATAACGTACTTCGGATAGTTGTCCTTGATAGCACGGAGATTACCAAACTCACGCTCTCTGGTTGCATCGTCGGCTATGATATAGGAAGCTTGCACGTAGATGCGTTCGCCGCCTGGTTTGGTACATACAAAGTCGATTTCTCCAGCTTGCAGTTGTCCTACATAAACTTGATAGCCCAAGCGTATGAGGTTCTGATAGATGATATTCTCTATCACTTTCTCAATGTCTCCTTCACGTGTTCCTCCGGCGATAGCATTTCTGATGCCGTTGTCTTCGAAATAAAACTTATCGTTGGTTTCAAAGATACGTTTGCCGTGGATGTCATAGCGGTTCACCTTGTGCAGGATATAGGCTTCACAAAGGAAGGATATGTAATTGATGATAGCCGTGGACGTTATAGATTCGCCTTGTGATTTCATATATTTGGCGATACTGTTGGCGGAAATCAACTTACCGGTGTTGTCTGCGAGAAAACGTACTAAATTCTCTAAGAATGGCACGTTTCTTATTTGGTTGCGCATAATGACATCCTTAAGTAAGACGGTATGGTAAATATCCATCTGGTATTCACGTGCATCATCCTCTTCCAGTCCTATCTTTGCCAGACCAGGCAAGCCACCATACTGAATGTACAGAGCAAGTGCTTCGTCATTATCTGGTATTTGATGAAATTCCAGAAACTCGTTATAGCTCAGCGATTGGATATAGATTTCCTTATATCTGCCACCGATGAGTGTGCTCAGTTCATTGCTCAGCATACGAGCATTGCTACCTGTGATGATAATGTCGGTGTTGGGTTCTGTGCGATAACTTCGGATGGAGCGTTCAAATTCCCTGATGTCTTGTATCTCATCGATAAGGATATAGTTATGTTTATCGGACTGAAAGTGCTCTCCGATATAGTCGTTGAGATCCTGATAGGTCTGAATGTTGTCAAACTCTCTTTTCTCCTTATCTATAAAGATGATATTGTTGCAGTCATCTGCCTTCTTGCGGTCACGAATCATTTTCATCATGCAGCTTTTACCTACA